>Ga0065721_10051592_pt1 | contig 14168 bp, 9 predicted proteins | sample Mesricmetagenome_FD_59108 | JGI IMG/M metagenome (GOLD analysis project Ga0065721, IMG submission 59108) | Mesophilic microbial community from rice straw/compost enrichment Sample: eDNA_1 v2 (version 2) | ecosystem: Engineered > Solid waste > Grass > Composting > Bioreactor | place: USA: Davis... | reverse complement strand
ATGGTTGGCCAGCGCGATGGCGATCGCCACCCGCTGCTGTTCGCCGCCCGACAGCTCCTGCAGCTTGTTGTTCTTCCGATGGGTGAGACCGACGGCCTCGAGCAACTCGAGCGCCCGCATCCGCTTGCGCTTGCCCTTAAGCAGAATCGGCAGCTCGACGTTCTCGAGCGCGGTCAAGTATGGAATCAAGTTGCGCGCGTTGTTCTGCCACACGAACCCGACGCTTTCCCTCTTGTATCGGACAAGGTCGCGCTCGGTCATCTTCAGCATGTTCTTGCCGTCGATCGTTAGCTGTCCGGCTGAGGGCCGGTCTAGCCCTCCCAGCATGTTCAGCAGCGTGGATTTGCCGCTTCCGCTGTTGCCGATGATCGCCATCAGCTCTCCGCTCTCCACCGTCAGATCGAGCCCTTGCAGCGCGAACACCTCGAGATCCGCCGCTTTGTATATTTTGACCAAGCCTTCGCAATGAATCATCGATTAGTCCTCCCCTAGTTTCAGCGCTTGATGGACGCGGATGCGGGAGAGCATGTAAGACAGGATGCCCAGCCCAACCAGCAGCATGATGATGACGATCGTGTAGAGACGGAAGAAATCGGCCGCTTCGAACATGACCTTGAACGGCGGCACGAGGCTGCTCGGGTTAAAGGCGAATTGGAAGTTCGGCACGTACAGGCGGCTGGCGACGTTGCCGACGAGTACCCCGATCCCGATCGCCACCCCGGACGTCAGAAGCTGCTCCAGTCCAAGCATGCCGATCAATTGGCGAAGCGACAGTCCGATCGCCCTCATAATCCCGTTCTGAAGCGTACGTCCTTTCAGAGACAGGATCCAGTAGAGCAGGAAGCCGACGAAGCTAATGACGATAGATATGATGAAGCCGAGCGTCAATATACCGTTGAGAGCCAGCAGGAACGGATCGCTCTTCGCCTTGGCGAGCAACTCCCGCGTATTAGTGATGCTGTATATATCTAGCCTGCTCTCCTCGATCCCCTTGTACAGCTCGCTGGTCGGCGCGCCGGGCTCCATCTTCAACCATACTTGGTACGGCTCAAGCGCCAATTGGAATTGAATCCGTCCAAGATGGCCGACGATGAGCATCGGAGCGGTCTTCTTCGCTGCATCCGCCACGTTAATCGATCCTGTCGGCGGATTCGGGTTGAAGGTCGGAAAATAATCGATAATGCCGTACACGATGAACGGCTGAGATTGGACATTCTCCCACCCGACGTTGATCGAATCGCCGACCTTCACGCCCTTCTGCTCGGCGAGCGTCCTCGAGATGAGCACCGCTCTCGTATCGGTCGCCATCAAGTTCAAATATTCGTTCAGATGATGGTCGATCAGATTGTCGGGGAACCACGTCGTCTGACCGAATTCGTCCGTATCGATGCCGATCAGCGTCGCGCTTCCGTTACCCGCGTCTGCGCCGAAGCTAACGTTCTGCTTCACGAACACTTTGGCCGCATGCTCGACGCCCGGCAGCTTCGTATAAGGATCGAATACAGGTTCGATATAGTGGATCACCTTAGGCGGATCCGGTTGCACCGGCGGAGGTCCTCCCGGAGGTCCCATCACCGGCGGCGGCTTGTCGTTCGGCCAGTTCGCCTGCGTCACGAAATCTGCGCCGTTGCCGTAGCGAATGCGATCTTCCGTGTTCGTGTTGATCGTTCTCGCCGCTCCGGCGCTAAAGACGCCGATGGCGATCGTCATGATCAAGAACACCATCAGGAATTGGTACTGGCTGTTGGAGCGGCCCACCTGGATCAGCGTCGAGTATAAGGAAGGCGGCCACCATTTGCGCCCGATCCAATAGATGAGCCTTAATACGTACGGATACAGCCGTAGTAAGAGAAGTCCGGCTCCGACGACGAACAAGGCGGGCAGCACGAATTGCAGCGGATCGATATTCAGGTCGTCTGCGTTAAGTCCGAGTTTCTGAATGTCTTCCAGGCGGTTGCGAATCGTATAGAGCCCGTAGATCGCTAGACCAAGCGCTAGCACGTCCAGGAAAGCCTTATGCCAGAGCGGCATCTTCATGGAACGGGCCATTTGCTGCTTATGTCCGACGATCGTCACGCGCGTCGCGAGCAGCGCCGGAATGAGCATCATGACGAACGATACGCCTGCCGCGATCGCTCCGTACTTAAACGTGTCCGGGTTCAACCTTACGTTCATCGACGTACGCTGGACGAACTCCAGGAACCCGTTCGAGGAGCCTAGCACCTTCGTCAGTCCGAGCCCGATGAAAGGCCCTGCAGCGAGCGCGATGAAGCAAAGAATCATCGCTTCGACCGCGAAGGAGACCATGATCTGCCACCTTGCCGCGCCTCGGCTCCGCAGGACGGCGATCTCGTTCTTCTGCCTGTCGATGATCAGGTTGGATACCATGAACATATAGAAGCCGAGCATAATCAATACCGGCACGTTAAGCGACCACATGAGCTTGTCGAGCTGCTTGGCCCGGTCGAAATATTTCGTAATCGTATCCAGCGCCGGCACGTTGAAATCCGCCTGGAAAACGACGACCTTCGATTTAACGAAGCTGCGAATGGATTGATCCGTGTCTATAAAATCGTTAACGTTGCGCAAATTCATCTGGCTGTAATCGAGAACGAAGAACCAGCTGCTCAACGTCATCGGAATCTTATTCCCCTGGATGATCTCTCGATCGAACAGCTCTTCGTTCATAAGGAACGCGGAGTTCCAATCTGCGAGCCCTGCGCTTCGGAAGTACGGGTCGTCGTCCCGCTTCTTCGTAATGATGCCGACCGGTTTAATCTTGACCGTGCCTGGAACTTTATCGTCCTGCACGACGAATACTTGGTCCAGCACGATCTTGAAGTTTCTAAGCGCCCCGTTCGTGACGAGCACCTCGTAGACGCCGTTCACCGGCTCCTTCGCCGGCAATCTGCCATCTTCGAGCGTAAGGTGCTCCTCCAAGTCCGTATAGGAGCGAAGCGTCGCGCTCGGCTTCGATCTCCTCGTATCCTCGACGCCTGCCTCCGGAACGAAGATGACCGACTTCGTGCGTCTCTCCGTTACGAGCTCGGTAACCGGGATGCCGAAGCTTGGCGCAGCCTTCTCTAACATGAATTGGTCGAGATCTTGGATAATCCTCTGCTTCTTATCCAATGGCTCGTTATAGAATCCGACGCTGGACCAGTGCGTTCCCGGATAAGTCGATCTCTCCTTCTGGAACGTCTCCAAGTCCTTGACGAGCATCCGGGACAGAATCGCCTCCGAATAGATCGGCATCGTGCTCACGAGCGCGACGGTCATCAGAATGCCGAAGAACATGCTGAGGACGAGCCACTTGTTTTGTATCATTTTGCGAATAATCATGACGAATAAGGCCACGGTTAAGCCTCCCACCGTTCGGATTACGGGTATGAATTACTGAAGCACGATGTCCTGGCCTTCTTCAAGCCCTTTGATGATTTCCACTTCCGTAGGCGTCGTCAACCCGGGTTCGACGTCGACTTCGCGCAGCTTGTTGCCGTCTTCCATGATCCGTACGAAATTGCGCCCCAAGTAAGAGCGCAAGCCGCTCTTCGGAATTTTAACGACGTTGTCGCGTTGCTGCGTAATGATCTTTACGCCCGCCAGCTTGCCAATCTCGACTTCCGGCGGCAGCTCATCCATATCGATATAGACCGTCTGCGCGTATTTTTCCGCGAGTTCCCTGTTGTCCGTTTGCGGAGCGGAGGAAGGCGCCTGCGTTACCGTCCCGACGTATTTCTTCTCTTTGAACGTAATCTCCGCCTCGACGCCGACTTTCACTTCCGTGCGGTCCGACGAGTTGGATAGAGGAAGCGTAAGACGCAGCTTCTTCGTATCCGAGATAACGACCAGCGTCTGGTAAGGCTCGACGAAATCGCCTTCCTTAAGCGACTCGGCATACGTGACTTCGCCGTCGATCTCAGCGATTAACAGCTTGCTATCGTATAACTTCTTGATTCTGTCATACTTCAATTGCTCAATCTCGAGCTGCAAACCGGCGATCTTGAGCGCCTGCTCGTCTCCCCCGCGGGCTTGCATGAAGTTGTATTTCGCTTTCTCGAGGGCAAGCTGCTGCTCTTTGAGCTGAAGGTCGAGCCCGTCTACGAGCAGCCTTGCGAGAACGTCGCCCTTCTTGACTTGATCTCCCGCCTTAACGAGAATCTCGTCGATTCGTCCGCCGGAGCCCGTGAATTGGGCAGAGTCCGTCGAATAAGACTCGAAGGTGCCGCTTCCGCTTACGGTTTTCATGACGGTGCCTTTCTCGGCTTTCGTCGTCGAATAGTTCTCCTTCGCCGGTTTCACGAGCGGCGGACTAAGCGCCTCCTCTTCCTTCGGAAGCAACGAGCATCCGGCCAGTGCGGCGCCAAGCATGACGGTCAGGCTTAATAGGGCTGCTTTCTTAACGTTGCGAGACAATTTGTCCATCCTCCAGTTCGTATACGTGGTCGACGATCTCCATAATGGCCGGATCGTGCGTCGTAAGAGCGATCGTAATGCCGCTTTGCTCGACGAGATCGCGAAACACCTTAATGATATGCAAGCCCGTGCGGCTATCGAGCTCGGCGGTCGGTTCGTCCGCCAGGATCAGCTTCGGCTTGTGGGCGATCGCCCTAGCGATCGCGGTACGCTGCTGCTCGCCCCCGGACAGCTCGAACGGACGATGATGCATTCTCGCCTTTATGCCGACCTGGTCGAGCGCATGAATCGCAGCCGCTTTGCGTTCTCCTGCCGGCACGCCCGCGATTCGAAGCACGAATTCCACGTTCTCGTAAGCGGACATGAGCGGAATGAGCGCGAACGATTGGAAGATGAGTCCAAGCTCCGTCCGCCTGACTTCGTCCCGCTCCTTGTTCGACATCGCCGTCAAATCCCGGCCGTCGAATATGATCTTCCCTTCCGTCGGGCGGTCGAGCGCGCTAAGCAAGTTAATGAGCGTCGTCTTGCCCGAACCGGAACGACCCTTGAACGCGACCAACTTCCCTGCGGGCAATTGGACGTTCACGCCCTTGAGCACGGTCACCGCGCCCGAGCCTCTGCCGAAGACGCGCTTAATGCCCGATGCTTGAATGATATCTTGGGTGACTACAGTCATCTGATTGCCAGCCTCCTTATCTTAAGTCCGCCTATCCGCCACCGTACGCCGCTCGACTAGCTCGGGAGCCGCCACGACTAGACGGCCGGGTTTCCCTTCGAAGAGCTCGGTTAACAGGGGGATCACAGGCGATTTCCCATGTCTGATCGTCGTGAGCGGCGGGTGAAGAAACTTCGCGAACGGGTCGTCGTCGTAACCGATGACGGAAATATCGTCCGGCACGACTAATCCTTCTTCCTGCAAGCGCGCGATCGCCCCGGCAGCCATCAGATCGTTCGCGCAGAACAGCGCCGACATCTCCGGATGCGTCTTCAGCAGCTTCATTGCCGCAGCCGCGCCGCTTGCGGCCGTAAAGTCGCCTATAGCAACCAAGTCCTCCCGATGAGAGACTCCTCGATCCGCAAGCGCTTTCTTAAATCCTTCATAACGTTGCTTGCAAATTCTTAGCTGCGGCGGACCGTCTATGTATCCGATTACGCGGTGACCGCTGTCTAGCAGTCTGCTGCCGGCTATCCGGCCTCCTTCCGTATCGTCGGACAAGACCGACGAGCAATGCGGCCCTACGACGCCTTCGAAGTTGATGCAAGGAACTTGAATCCGCAAAGCCTCCTGCGTGATCGGATGAAACTCATCGAACGCCGGAAATAGAATGCAGCCTTCTAGATTACGCGATTGTACGCTTTCGATCAGTCTCTGTCCCTCGTATCGGACAAGCGGTACATAGTAGAAGATCGCGTCCTTGCCGTTCTTCTGGGTACCCTTCTGGATCGAGGAGAACATCTCGGTGAAGGACACGTTCTCGTGCTCGAACTCGGGGACGTAGACGCCGATGAGATTGCTTCGCTTGCCTACGAGCTGCTGGGCGCCCAAATTCGGAACGTATCCCATCTGCTTGGCCGTCTTCTCGACCAGCTTCCTCGTCTCTGGATTCACGCCGGGCACGCCGTTCAGCGCTCTGGACACCGTGCTGGCGGATAACCGAAGCGCTTCGGCGATCGCTTTAATGCCGACCTCCCGCGTGGCGAAATCCTCTTTCCCGTTGCGGTTACCATGCGCCTTGATCATATTCTAACGGCAAGCTCGCGTACGAGCTTCCGCCTATCGTCCCTCCCTTCGTTCGTCCTCCTCGACGGTTTTGCAAACGTTTGCAATAGACTCTTTTACTATAATTGGAAAGTTAAAATCTGTCAAACCCGTTTTGAGTCATTTGATATAGGGAGAGCATGGGATACTTTTCGCTAAAATGGGGATACAATTCTCTATTCAAGGTTCCGATGGTCCGCATCAAGCGAAAATTTTTCTCCACTTCAAAATCTGCTCATTGCGAAAATGATTTTCATGAATTAAACTGATTACATGAAATTAATTTACCTGAATGGCGTGAATGAACGATGAGTTTACTGAATGCGATTCACGAAAAGCTTGAGAGCTTGCACCCGATGGAACGGAGACTGGCGGACTTCGTCATCGCCGATCCGGCTGCCGCTGCTCAGATGACGATTACCGAGCTTGCCGGCAACTCCGGCAGCAGCACGGCGACCATCTCGCGGTTCTGCAAGCTGTTCCAATGCCAGAACTTCCCCGAGTTTAAGCGCAAGCTGGCTACAGAGTTCGTTCACATCGCGGCTACGCCTAATCAATACCAGGACATCGTCGCCGGCAATCCGCTATCGGACATCGTGCACGCGATAACGGCTAACCATATGAGGTCGCTCACCGATACGACGAGGCTGCTCGACGTCGCGCAGCTTCGATCGGCGATCACGGCGCTGCACGCGGCCGGACGAATCGACCTGTACGGCTCCGGCACGTCCGGCATCGTCGCCCAGGACTTGTTCCACAAGCTGATTCGAATCGGCAAGGCGGCGGCCGCGTTCTCGGACCCGCACATGCAGCTGACGTCCGCGTCTTCGCTCACCTCCCGCGACGTCGCGGTCGGCATCTCCTATTCCGGCGAAACGCTCGAGACGATTCACTCGCTGCGCACCGCCGCCGAGCAAGGCGCGACGACGATATCGATCACGAAGTACGGCTCGAACGGCTTGGCCGATGTCGCGTCGATCCGGCTGTTCACCTCCTCGGCTGAAGCCGGGATGCGGCGCGGAGATATGGCTTCTCGAATCGCGCAGCTACACATCGTCGACATTCTGTTCACGGGACTCGTCAGCGAGCACTTCGAGGAGTACGTGCCGCGGTTGGAACGATCTTTTCAGACGGTTACGCACTATACGGGCAAAAAGGAGAAATCGACTCGATGAACATTCTGACCTTCGACAGCGACAGCAAATTAAACGAGGCGGCCGCGGGCATCATAATCGGCACGGTACAGACGACGCCGCGCGCCGTACTGGGCTTGGCAACCGGCGGCACTCCCGTCGGCATATACGGAGAAGTCGTGAAGGAATTCAAGCGGGGCATGATCAGCTTCCGTAACGCGGTGTCGTTCAATCTGGACGAATACGTGAACATACCGGCCGATCACCCCGAAAGCTATCATTCCTATATGAATCAGAATCTGTTCTCCCATATCGATCTCCCCGTCTCCCAGCGCCATATCCCGGACGGCAACGCTCCCGACCCGGAAGCGGAATGCCTTAGATATGACTCGCTGATCGAACAAGCGGGCCAGATCGATCTTCAGCTGCTCGGGCTCGGCCATAACGGGCACATCGGATTTAACGAGCCGGCTCATGCCCTGATTCGCGGCACGCATATCGTCGATTTGGCCGAGGAAACGCGCGAGGCGAACGCCCGGTTCTTCGACTCGATCGACCAGGTGCCGAAGCAAGCCCTCACGATGGGCGTAGGAACGATTCTGAAAGCGAAGAAAATATTGCTCGTCGTCAAAGGCGCGGACAAAGCCGATATCGTCGCCCGCGCGCTGCAAGGACCGATTACGACGGATTGCCCGGCCTCGCTGCTGCAGACGCATCCGAACTTGATCGTCCTGCTCGACGCGCCAGCTGCATCGAAGCTGAAGCAGGAGAATCGCCCATGAGAATCCCGGACACAGGCAAATTCCTCATCGTCGGCGCCGACATCGTAACGGAGGGCCGTGTGATCGAGAACGGCTGGCTCCTCGTGAGCGACGGCATCATCGAGGCGATCGGAGACGATAACGACGCTCCCTCGGGGACCGGGTATGATACTGTAGACGCCCAAGGCGGCATCGTCCTGCCTGGCTTCATCGACGTGCACGTGCATGGCGGCGCGGGACACGACTTCATGGACGCGGATCGGAACGGGCTGCTCGCGATAACCCGCTTCCACGCGGAGCATGGCACGACAGGTCTGTTGGCCACGTCTTTAACGGCCGCGCGTGACGAGCTAACCGCCGTATTGGAACGGGTGAACGCCTTCATGTCGGAGACGATGCCTTATGCTCAGGTGCTCGGCGTGCACTTCGAAGGTCCGTTCATCAGCGAAGCTTGGAAAGGCGCGCAGAATCCGGCGTACATCGTCCCGCCTCAACCGGAGTGGCTGGAAGCATGGACGGCGCGCTATCCGGGCGTCATTAAATTACAGACGCTCGCACCGGAATCGGAAGGCGCTTTAGAGTACATCGAGCTACTCGCGCGGCACGGCATCGTTCCGAGCTGCGGCCATACGGACGCGACCTATGATCGGATCATCGCGGCCGCAGACCACGGCTTACGGCATGCGGTTCATACATTTAACGCGATGCGCGCCTTCCACCATCGCGAGCCCGGCACGGTAGGAGCCGTGCTCACGGACAAGCGCATCATGGCCGAAGTAATCGCGGACGGACATCACGTTCATCCTGCCGGCATTCAGATGCTGACCGCCGCCAAAGGCGAGGATAGCGTCATGCTCGTGACCGACGCCATGGCTGCCGCCGGCATGCCGGACGGCGACTACGAGCTTGGCGGCTTGCCCGTCCAGATGATGTGCGGCGTCGCCCGGCTGAAGGCTTCGGGCAACCTCGCGGGAAGCACGCTCACGATGATCGAAGCGTTCCGCTACATCGTTCGCGAGATCGGTATTTCGCTGGTCGGAGCGAGCAAGATGGCTAGCTTGAACCCTGCGCGCCAGCTCGGCATCGACGGCGATCGCGGGTCGCTCGCTCCGGGCAAGCGGGCGGACCTGCTGCTGCTCGACGGCTCCCTTACGCTCAAGCAAGTATGGGTCGGCGGCAAGGCGCTCTGAGGGGACGTTGCAGGTGCTAATCTCGCTCGCACGTCGCTCCAACAGTCTGCGGGGACGTTGCAGTAGCTAATCTCGATAGCTCGCCTCTCCAACGGTCTGCGAGGACGTTGCAGTAGCTAATCTCGCTCGCACGTCTCTCCAACGGTCTGGGAGGACGTTGTAGAAACTATTCTCGCTCGCACGTCTCTCCAACGGTCTGGGAGGACGTTGCAGGTACTACTCTCGCTCGCACGTCTCTCCAACGGTCTGCGAGGACGTTGCAGCTACTAATTTCGCTCGCACGTCGCTCCAACAGTCTGGGAGGACGTTGTAGAAAATATTCTCGCTCGCACGTCACACAAAGAAACCGTTCCTAAGTAAGTGGTTGGGTGGTACCTCCATGATCTTAGGGCGGTTTCTTTTTGGTTTTTCGATGAGGAAAAGGTGGCATCTATCTCCTTCCGTGATATTCCATGGAAATCGTTTCAAGAACCGTCAATATCCCTTATAATATGACTTGAACGAACGACAACAATCAGAATGAGGTGGCTTCCATGATCCGAATCGTAATTGCCGACGACCAGCGGCTCATGCGTGACGGGTTGCATACGATGATTAGCTTGACCTCGGACATGGAAGTCGTTGGCCTTGCCGAAACCGGCGCCAAAGCGGTCGAGCTCGTCGCTCTCCATCGCCCGGACCTCGTGCTCATGGATATACAGATGCCGGAGATGGACGGAATCGTCGCCACGAAACAAATCCGAGAGCAGTATCCCGACACGGAAGTGCTTATCCTTACGACTTACGCCGAGGACAACTATATTATCGATGCGCTTGTATATGGCGCCAAGGGCTTCCTGCTCAAGGATTTGCCCGGAGAGACGATCATGACCGCCATCCGCGACACGATGTCGGGCTCGCTGCTCATGCCTCCGGCGATCGCCGCCAAGCTTGCCTCTCGCCTGAACTTCTTATCTACGACCGCCCCTGCGACGCCGCATGCATCGAATCCTTTAAGAAACGCATCGGATTTGGACGCCTACGCTTTTACGGAACGGGAGAAGGACATCATCGTCCGCATGGCCGAAGGCAAGAGCAATCGGGAAATCGCGTCCGAGCTATTCATCAGCGAAGGCACGATGCGCAATTATATCAGCATCATCTATAACAAGATCGGCGTGAACGACCGCCTGAAAGCCGTCACCTTGCTAAGAGAATGGCTGCAGCGGGACAGCACGAGCAGACAAGCCTGACCGGGGGATATCTATGTTCGGATTATCGTATAAGCAGCTGCTAAGAGGGCTCGGACTGACGGTTTGCGTTCTGCTCGGATGGCTTGCCCCGATCCTGTTCTTGAACGAGAACGCGGATGCGCGGCTAATGAACCTGACCGAGAGAGCCGAATGGCAGTTGCATGAGGGCGATCTGCCCACTGGCGCGTACGGGGAAGTACTCTTCGACGATGCCGAATGGGAATCGTTCGATACGGACGGCGCCAAGAAGCGCTTGGATTCTCCGGGGATCTATTGGCTTAGAATTCAAATTCATTCGCAGGAATGGCGCGACCCGCACCTGTTCGTCCATGATTTGAAATCCTATGAACTGTATTGGGGAGAACAGCGGCTGTTCGAATTCAATTTCGACGATCGCAACCCTTATATGCTTCCCTATTATGAGTGGAACCTCGTCTCGCTGCCTTTCGGCTACCCGAACGATCCGCTCTTGTTCCGCGTGTATTCCGAGGACGGCGTCATCCATCCCGGCATCGTGCACGCGGGCAACGCCTCCGACTTCATCGTGCGCATCCTTCATCGCGACGGCGACAAGCTTCTGTACACGATCATTTTCTCCTCCATCTTCGTCGTAGCCGCGCTTTTCTATTTGAACACCAAACGCCGGCTTTACTTCTATTTCGGTCTGCTAGCTTTCTGCGCCGCATACGGGAGCATCTGCCGGACGTTCGCGCTCGGCTTGTTCATCGATGCGCCGATGGCCATCTATATACACGAGCTGATGCTGCCGCTTGGCGTATTCGCGTTCCACGGCTTCTTCGAGCAGATGTTCGGCTTGCGCGCCGGTCGGGGACGCCGGATAACAAGGTACGTCATGCTGCTGTATTCCTTCGTTTGTTTTGCTGCCAGCCTGATCGAGGTTGAGCTGTACCGCATATTGATCTATAAAGTGTTTCCGGTCATGTTCATCCTCATCGCCGTCTTCTCTTTTATCGCGATTCAGCGGATTTATAAGGGCAAGAGGACGACCGAAACCTTCATTATGGTGTTCGGCTATCTGTCGTCTACTGTAACGACGCTCGTCTCCTCCCTGCTTCTGCTATACCCGGACCTGCGCAATATACTATCCTCGAACGCGCCATGGCTCTCGCCTTACGTTCGGGAGGACCAGCTGCCGCTATTCGTAGGCATCTTCATCTTCTTGTGCTGTATGGCTACGATCGTCATGCTGCGGGAGAACGAGCTGCACCGGCAGGTGAACGAATACGCGCAGGAGCTCGTCGAGAAGAACCGCCAGTTAGAGGCGATCGACAAGATGAAGGACGAGTTTCTAGCCAATACGTCGCATGAGCTTAGAACGCCGCTCAACGGGATTATCGGTATCACGGAATCGCTCCTCGACGGCGTAGGCGGTCCGCATAACGAGCTTACCCGCAGCAACCTGGCCATGGTCGTCGCCAGCGGGAAGCGATTATCGGGCCTCATTAACGATATTCTAGACTTCTCGAAGCTCAAGCATTCCGGCATGACGCTGCACATTCAAGGCGTCGATATGAAGCGTACCGCCGATTTCGTCGTCAAGGTGCTGCAGCCGATCGCCATAATGAAAGAGCTTCAACTCGTTAACCTGATCGACGAACGCCTTCCTCTTGCAGCCGCGGACGAGAACCGCATCATGCAAATTTTGTACAACCTCGTCGGCAACGCGCTCAAATTCACCGAGACCGGTTCGGTCGAGCTGTCCGCTCATGTCGACGACGAATTGCTGTACGTCTCGATCAAAGATACGGGGATCGGCATACCCGCCGACAAGCTGGATGCGATATTCGAGCCGTTCGAGCAAGGCGAAGGCTCCGCCGAACGACTCTATGAAGGCGCCGGCCTAGGTCTCTCGATTACGAAGAAGCTGCTCGATCTCCACGGCGGTTCGATCGGCCTGCAATCGACGGTCGGCCAAGGCTCGACGTTCACCTTCACGCTGCCTCTGTTCGAGAACGAGAAGCCGGCTGCCGTGTCCGCGGACAGCAGCTGGAAGGGGCAGGCTGTGACGCTGCAGACTCCGATCGCCTGGAACGAGACCGCGGCGGCGACCGACTCGCCGCCAGTCCTCGAACAAGCGGACGGCGAAGTCGAAGCGCTGGAGGAACAGGAAGCGCTGTTGCTGCTCGTCGATGACGATCCGGTCAACCTGCAGGTGCTGTCCAACTTCCTGGCAGCCGAGCCGTGCAAGATCGTTAAGGCTGCCAACGGACTAGAAGCCGTGCGGCTATTCGAGCAAGGCCTGCGGCCCGACCTCGTGCTGACGGACATCATGATGCCGCGGATGACGGGCTACGACTTAACGAGGTACATCCGCAAATCGTATAAATCGAACGAACTGCCGATCATTCTGCTTACCGCGAAAAATCAAGTATCCGATCTCGTGGAAGGGTTCGACGCCGGCGCGAACGACTACTTGATTAAACCGGTTGAGAAAAGAGAGCTGCTCGCCCGCATCGCGCTGCACTTGACCGTCGCCCAGCTGACTCGCAATCTGGAGCGCAAAGTCGCTCAACGGACGAAGGCGCTGCAGGAAACGAACAACCAGCTCCAGGAGTCGCTCAGAGATACGGCAGAAGCTCTAGCGGAAGCATCGGTGCTCGAGGAACGCAACCGGATCGCCTTCGATATTCACAACACCGTCGGACATTCGCTCACCGCCTCGATCGCCCAGATGGAAGCGGCTAAGATGCTCATCGCCCACAACCGGACCGAGCAGGCCATTCCGAAGCTGGACACCGCCCGCGAGCTCGTCAGCAAAGGACTGAACGATATACGCGGAACGGTCCGCATGCTGAAGCTGGAAAGCACCGAAGGGGATTTGGGAAGCTCCATACGGGGACTGATCGATGAAACGAGGCGTACGGCAGGTGTGGAAATTTCGGAAAGCATCGGAGCGCTGCCCCCGCTTGGATCCGCTCAGAAGAGGGCGCTCTTCCATGCGCTGCTCGAGGGCTTGACCAACGGCATCCGGCACGGCCAAAGCACGCGGTTCAGATTCGAGCTAAGCGTTCGCGGCCAGTTCCTCGATTTCCGGCTCGTGAACAACGGGCGCAAGTACGAGCCGACGGTATTCGGCTTCGGCTTGTCCGCGATGCGCGATAATATCGCTCGCCTTGGAGGTACGCTCACCATCCATCCGCTCGACGATGATCAAGGAGCAGAGCTCTCGATCGAGCTGCCGCTCGACTGGCGCGCTCAAAACCGCTTTTTGGAGAAGGCGTGAGCTAATTGCTAGTCGTCCGGCTAGGAATAACAACCATTTGCAGGTATTTGTCTTATAAATCACGTATTACGCGAAAATAACAACAGATCGCCGTTATTTAGGACGAAATTCGGTCATCCGCCGCAATCTCGTTCCAATAACAATCGTTCTGTTGTTATTTTTCTTCAAGTGAACAATTTGCTCCAAATAACTGTCGATATGACGCTATTCAGCGGCCCTTACAACGATATCCCCTTCGCTCAGGTGGAGTGTGCAATGGCACTCCTGAGCGAAGGGGATATCGTTCAAAGCAAGAAAAAAGCAGCCCCAAGGGTGAACTGCACCCCGTCAAGTAGACAGTATAAAAAATAAAATTCTTTAAGCGGCCTTCGTCCTGAATTCCATGGGACTGAGGCCGTTTAACTTTTTCTGCAATCGTTCGTAATTATAGAAG
>Ga0065721_10007669_pt1 | contig 14171 bp, 14 predicted proteins | sample Mesricmetagenome_FD_59108 | JGI IMG/M metagenome (GOLD analysis project Ga0065721, IMG submission 59108) | Mesophilic microbial community from rice straw/compost enrichment Sample: eDNA_1 v2 (version 2) | ecosystem: Engineered > Solid waste > Grass > Composting > Bioreactor | place: USA: Davis... | reverse complement strand
GTCTTTCACAGGCCAAAAACAGCCGAGCGTGTTTTGAACCGATTCACCTATTCCTTGTCGCTGCGGTTGCTCTCGCCCTTCCTGCTTGCGTGGATGGGCCTCAGGGCGCGTCGCGCGGGCGGAGAGTGGGGGGTGATGTCGGGCGAACGTTTCGGGCGATATCGCAAGCCTTCCGCGCTGAACCGGCCTGTTTGGGTGCATGCAGTGAGTCTGGGAGAAACGCGGGCGGTGCAGCCTCTGGTGCGAACGCTGCTGGAGCGGGGCGAAACCATCCTGCTGACGCACCTGACCGTGACCGGTCGCGATGAAGGGGCCAGGGCGTTTGCACAAGAAATCGCCGAAGGCCGCATTGAGCAGCAATGGCTGCCATATGACTTTCCCGGTGCGACGGCGCGCTTCCTCGATCACTACCGACCCGTAGCCGGGATCCTGGTGGAGAGGGAAGTCTGGCCCAATATGCTCGCTGCCGCCCGCAAGCGGCGTATCCCCATGATCTTGGCCAGCGCCCGCTTCTCGGACAACGCTTTGCGTACCGTCCTGCGTGCCGGCAAGGTTTTGCAGGAGGCCTATACAGGTCTGTCCGCCGTATATGCCCAGACCCTGAGGGATGCACAAAGGTTGGAGCAAGCCGGTGCAGTTGCCGTTCGCGTGTCGGGCAATTTCAAATTCGATGTTCGTATTGCACCGGATCAGGTAGCGAAAGGGCGCGAGTTCGCCGCGGCACTGGGGCGGCGCATCATTACGATCGCCAGTACGCGCGAGGGCGAAGACGAGATGTTCATCGAAGCCATCGGCAAGTACCTGCGGCGGCAGCAGATGCACGGAACCGATCTCGACGACATGCCGATTTTCCGCCTGGTTCCCCGACATCCGCAGCGCTTCGAGACAGCGGCGCGTCTACTGAAGGAAGCGGGCCTGCCCTTCATTCGTCGATCAGAGATCGTCGCAGCCGGGGATTGCAGTGCGACTGCAGTACGGGTGGCTCGCGATGCGACGGTCATGCTGGGTGATACCGTTGGCGAAATGGTGCGTCATTATGCGTCCAGCCAGGTGGCCATCATTGGCGGCAGTTTCGCGCCGCATGGGGGGCAGAACCTGATTGAGGCGTGCGCGGTCGGTGTGCCCGTGATCGTCGGCCCTCATACCTGGAATTTCGAACAAGCCGCCAACGACGCCATTCACGAAGGAGCGGCACTTCGGGCGCAGACCGCCGATGCAGCTGTGCAAATGGCCTTGCAGCTGCTGGACGATCCCAAGCGATTGGCGCAAATGGGCGAAGACGCTGAAAACTGGGTGCGCAAGCACGCCGGTGCCGTGCAACGGGTGGTGGACGGCTATCTCGCACTAAGAGGAGAAGAGGGCGTTCCAGACTACCGTTGACCGGTAAGGAGCGCCCTAGTCACCGGGGAGGTGGCACATCCCTGCACCAACGGCCCGAGCGCCAGATATTTAGGCCTCGAGGCCGTGGTATTTGCGGCCAAGTTCGAGGGTGGCCTTGAAAAAGCCTTCCTTGCTTCCGCAATCGTAACGCACGCCTTCATATTCGAAGCCGAAGACCCCGCGTGTTTCCATTAGGCTGGCGATACCATCGGTGAGTTGAATTTCACCCCCGACGCCCGCCTGGGTGCGACGCAAATGTTCGAAGATTTCCGGTTCGAGGATGTAGCGACCCACGACGGCGAGGTCGGATGGCGCTTGAGCGGGCGCCGGTTTTTCGACCATGCCGCGCACGCGCGTGCAGCGCTCATTGACCGCATCCCCGGTGATGATGCCGTAGCGGTCTGAATGTTCTGGGGGAATGCGCTGGATGGCCAGTACGCTGCCGTTGTGTTCATGTGCGGCTTCCACCAACTGTTGGGTGACGGACGTCCGCGCGTCGAGCAAGTCATCCGCGAGCAGTACTGCGAAGGGTTCGTTGCCCACGATGGGCGCAGCGCAGAGTACGGCGTGCCCCAGGCCGAGTGGTGCAGGTTGCCGCGTGTAGATCACATTCACGTTGGAAGGCAGCACGTTGCGCACAATTTCCAGCAAGGCGGTCTTGTTCTTGGCTGCCAATTCGGCTTCCAGCTCGGGAATGGAGTCGAAGTGATCTTCGATGGCGCGCTTGTTCCGGCCCGTGACGAAAATCAGATCCGTGATGCCCGCCGCAATGGCTTCTTCTACCGCGTATTGGATCAGCGGCTTGTCGACGATGGGGAGCATTTCCTTGGGCATGGCCTTGGTGGCGGGCAGAAACCGGGTTCCCAGACCGGCGACGGGAAAGACTGCTTTGCGTATGGGTTTCATCGTGCTATGTGTGGGCTCTATGTGGAAGATGGATGCTGACATTTGCCGACAAGATTGGCAAGCTACATGCCGAGTCGGACCCAATGTATCGCACGGGGTGAGCTCGGGCATCCGCCATATGCGGCAACGCGAAGGGTGAATTAAACTCCAATCAATTCAGTCGTTGCCACGCCATGCGCTTCCTATTCTTTCTTGTTCTATTGGCCAATGTCGCCGTACTTGCCTACGGGCAAGGCTTCATGGGTCCTCCGCCCAGCGAGAATGGGCGTACGCCGCGCCTGCTGTCAGAACGCAATCAGCACGTCGTGAAATTAGGCGAGCCCCAATTGGTTGGGGAAGTACGAGGCCATTAAAGCCGATGCATGGTCTTTGCCATGGCGGCCAGCCCATCCAGCACTGGCGTACCCAGCCATTGTGGGGCGTCTGCGTTTAGGCCAAGGTCTATTCGGGCGCGTGCTAATGCGTTTGATACGGCCTCGGCCACCAAGGGCCAGCCGCCGCCCGAACAGTACACTTTNGGTGCNACGCCGAACTCATNGATCGCATGACGCCACTGCGTCAGGACAGCGCCTGCCTGGGCAGCNGCAATNCCGCTCGAGATGGCCGCGTGCGTGTGGCGGGGAAACGCCGTGATGTCACCTTCCGCGTAAGGTAACCGGGCAGTGCCCTTCGCCAAGGATTGGCGCATGAGCTCCGGCCCGGGCAGGATGACACCGCCCTCGAAACGACGCTGAGATGAATGCGCTGTCGCCCCGCTTAATAAGTCGATGGTGGTGGCTGTGCCGAAGCTGGCTAGTAGAGCCGGGCCTTCAGTATGGGTCGACAAGCCAATCAGGGAAATCCAGCGGTCAGCGCCCAGCTGTGTCGGTGCGTCGTATTGATTGACGATGCCGCTTGCTTGAGGGACGCTCGTCAGCCACGTGAGAGGAATGTGGGATACCGAACAGGCCTGCTCAACCACTGCGGCAATCTCGTCGCCTGCAACATTGACCCCGACGGCCGCTAAAGGGCGCCCCTCGAGCGACGCCAGCCATGGTTGCAGTCCCTCGAGCTCGGCATGAGGGAGCGCCAAGGGTTCGGCTTCCCGTTCGCCACTCTTCAATCGTAGCCATCCCAGTTTGACGCGCGAGTTGCCGACGTCCACGAGCAAGGTGAGGGGCGGGCGTTCCATCATGATGCTGCCATCCCCGGAGTGCGTGCAGAGACTTCGCCCACCGAAACGGCGTGTACTCCCGCCGCATCGCGCAACAGGAGCTGGCCCGCCTCGTTCACTCCCATGGCGTGCCCGCTCAACACAACGCGTTCATTGTCGATGATGTCTACCTTCTGGCCGATCAGCGCGTCCACGTGGGCGTACCGCTCGGGTAGGCCCCGTATGCCATGGCCGGTGATAGCCGTCAGGTTCTCATACCAAGCACGCGCCAGCCGCGTGACGATCTGCTCCGGACGCACTCGGGATGCCGCACTGTCGGCGCGACCGACTTCAGACCAATCGGCGATTCGTCGATTCAGCGATGAACTCAATGCACGGGCATCGTCGAGGTTGATCCCGATCCCGATGATGGCGACATGGTGGTCGGGCGAAAGCCGCGCCGTACCCGCGCGTGTGACCTCGACCAATATGCCCGCCAACTTTGCGAAGTTCCACTGGATGTCGTTGGGCCACTTCATCGTCAGCGCCGGCCGGCTCGACGCGGTCAGTAAATTGCGCAAGGTCTCGGCCGCCACGACGCCACAGAAAGGCGAAAGTGTCGCCAGGGAGGCTGGAGGCAGGAACACATCGAACGCGCATGAGAACATGAGGTTCGCGCCTGAGCGGTTCTGCCAGCTGCGACCGGAGCGCCCTCGACCCCTCTCTTGCAAATGCGCCCCCAGTAACCACGGCCTGGCCAGCACGCCGGTTTCCGCGCGTGCGCGTTCGAGCAGGTCGGCATTGGTCGATGTGGTGCGGCCAACCCATTCGACCCGCTGAAACTCCGGAAGGCTGCCGCGCAACAAGGACTGCATGTGTTCGGGCATGGGTAAGGGGAGTTGGGGCAGGGGAGACATCAGGTAAAGGGCGTGGCGTAAAATGCGTTGGTCCCGTTATAACTCATTTGGAAATATGCAGGCGCGTTCCGAAATCCTCCGTTTCCGCGGTGAAGCTGGGGTCATTGATTGTGCGTTTGATCGACTCGCAGGCCCGGTGCGCGGTTGGGCGCTCGTGCTCCATCCGCATCCCTTGCACGGGGGCACGCGCGACAATAAGGTGGTGACCACGATTGCGCGGGCCTGTGCCGAACAGGGGCTCGCGGTGCTGCGCCCCAACTTCCGCGGTGTTGGCGCATCAGAGGGCGAGTTCGACAAGGCGCGCGGCGAAACGGCGGATATGTTGATGCTGGTCGAACAGTTCCAAGCGCAGTTTCCCGATGTGGTGGAAGGTGCCTGGGTGACTGCGGGCTTCTCCTTTGGGACCTCGGTCGCCGCTCAACTCTATTCAGAGTTGGCTGCTCAGTCGAAACGTGTCCCGGATCGCTTGATCCTCGCGGGGTCGGCCGTGGAGCGATTCCGCTTTCGCGACGTGTCGGTACCCGAGGACACGGTGCTGATCCACGGTGAGGCGGATGAAGTCGTTCCCCTATCAGAGGCCATGGAGTTCGCCCGTACGCATCAGCTGCCAATGATTGTCATGCCGGACGCCACTCATTTCTTCCATGGTCGACTGCTCGTGTTGCGTAGGCTGGTGCAACAGAGCCTGACCGCGCTGGCACCAAAATGATGCCGTCTGCCATAATGGGCCTGCTCCTGCATTCGTCTCTTCTTCGACGGATACCAACTTCTTTAAGCCAATGACTCCCCGAAAACGACTCACGACTTCATTGATTTCNTTATCCGCTGCACTGGCCATGGCCTGCGCNGCATTTGTCACANATGCACAGGATGCCGCGCCCGNNGGTACGCCTGCACCGGCCTCTGCGNCCTCGGCGCCCGCCGNCGTGGCAGCGACGGGTGAACTGGCCCACGTGGGCGACCTGGCCAGCGTNCCGGCGCCGGCGCTGGGTGCGCGTGCCTGGCTCAGCATGGATCTGAACAGCGGCCAAGTGATTGCGTCCGAAAATATCGATGAACGCATTGAACCGGCATCGCTCACGAAGATCATGGCCGCCTACCTGGTGTTCGACGCGCTGGAGTCGAAGCGTCTGACACTCGAACAAGCGGTCCATGTGTCGGAAAACGCATGGCGTACCGAAGGCTCGCGCATGTTCATCAAACCGAATACTCAGGTCACGGTGCATGAGCTGCTGCAAGGGCTGATTGTTCAGTCCGGCAATGACGCCACGGTTGCCCTCGCCGAGGCTGTCGCGGGCAGCGAATCGGCGTTTGTGGCACTCATGAACGAAGAAGCTGCACGTCAAGGCCTCAGCAACACACGTTTCATGAATTCGCCGGGTCTGCCGCATCCCGAGCATCTCACCACGGTGCGGGACCTCGGCACGCTTGCCGCCAATCTCATTAAACGATTCCCGCAATACGTGCACTATTACAGCCAGAAGGAATACACCTACAACAACATCAAGCAGAACAACCGCAATCGCTTGTTGTGGGCGGATCCCACGGTCGACGGTCTGAAGACCGGTCACACAAAGTCGGCGGGCTATTGCCTTATCGCGACTGCGATGCGCGATGGCCGCAGGGTTCTGACTGTCTTGGTCGGTACAGCCAGCGACTCAGCGCGCGCCGAAAGTAGCTTGAAACTGCTGAACTGGAGCTTCCAGAACTTCGACACCGTGAAACTGTACGACCATGATCGTGCAATGGTGACTGCACGTGTGTGGGAAGGCGAAGCCGAGACGGTCGGCCTGGGCTCGGAAAAGCCGGTGTGGGTGACTGTACCGCGTGGCAAGGCCGACCAGGTGCGACCGATGGCTCAGTACCGCCAGCCGCTCATTGCGCCGCTTACTCAGGGAGCGCAAGTTGGCGAGGTTTCTCTATCGCTCGACGGTCATGTGTTGCGTCGCGACCCCCTGCACGTGCTCAGCAACGTGCCGCAGGCCGGTTTCTTCGGTCGTATGGTCGACAAAGTTCGCTTAATGTTTGAATAAGGTTCGTGATGATTCCTGGTGTCGACAACGATAGCCTGGTCTACCTGAACGGCGAGTTATTGCCTGTTCGAGACGCAAAGATTTCTGTATTGGACCGCGGCTTCATTTTCGGCGACGGCGTCTATGACGTCGTGCCGGCCTACGGCGGAAAGCCCTTGCGCATGGAGGCGCACCTCGCCCGTCTTGAGCGCAGTATGGCCGCGATTGGCATTCAGTGCGCACTGACGCGTACTGAATGGGAAGGGATCGTCCGGGATCTCATCGCCCGCTCGGGGTTGGGCGACTGCATCGTATACCTGCAGGTTACGCGCGGCGTTGCGAAGCGCGATCATGCGTTCCCGCAAGGGGTGGAGCCGACGGTCTTCGCCATGGTGTCCCCCTTCAAGCGTCCTGACGCGACGTTGCGCGAGCAAGGCCTCACCGCGGCGGGCATTCCGGATGAACGCTGGCTGCGTTGCGATATCAAGTCAGTGTCCCTGCTGGGGAATGTGCTGGCCCGCCAGCGCGCCATCGACATGGGCGTGGATGATGTCATCCAGTTCCGTGACGGCTACCTGACTGAAGGCTCCGCCTCTAATATCTGGGTCATTAAAGATGGTGTGCTCATGGGGCCGGAGCGCGGCCGATTGCTTCTCGAAGGCATTCGCTATGGGTTGATGGAAGAACTCGCGCGGGAGTGCGGTGTTCCGTTCCAGGAAAGACGCATCTCCGAGCAGGAAGTGGCTCAGGCGGATGAGCTTCTCCTGACGTCAGCCTCGAAGGAGGTCCTGCCTATCACCCGTTACAACAATGCACCGGTGGGTGAAGGTCGTCCGGGTCCAATATATGCCCGTCTCAGAGCGGCTTACGACGCCGTTATCGCCACGCTGTAGGCGGGCATGAATTCAGTTCAATATGAAAGAAATTCCACCTGAAGAGTCGCTCATCGAGTACCCCTGTGACTTTCCCATCAAGGTGATGGGAAAGGCGCACCCCGACTTTGCCCAGACCCTGACCGCGGTGGTNTTGGAGCACGATCCGGGTTTCGATCCGGNCACCGTCGAAATGCGNGCCAGCAAAGGGGGAAACTANCTCAGCGTTACGTTTACCGTCCGAGCGACCTCNCGTGAGCAACTGGATGCGCTCTACCGTAGCTTGCATGGTCATCCCATGGTCAGCGTAGTATTGTGAGCATGGACCACCGGTGGCTGCCGACACGCGCGGCTTATCTCCCCGTGTGGGAGGCCATGCGCGAATTTACAGAAGCCCGGACTGACTCCACTGCTGACGAGATCTGGTTGGTGGAACACGCGCCAGTCTATACATTGGGGCAGGCCGGCAAGAAGGAGCACATCCTGAACCCCGCTGGGATCGACATTGTCCAATGCGATCGCGGCGGGCAGGTCACTTATCATGGCCCTGGCCAGGTGGTGGCGTATTGTCTGTTCGATCTGCGTCGCCGTGGTGTGTTCGTCAAGGAGTATGTTGAGCACCTTGAGGAAGCCATCATTCGAGTCTTGGCCAGCTTTGGTATTTCCGACGCTTGTCGCAAGCCAGGGGCGCCTGGTGTCTACGTGCCCTATGATGTGGTACGCGCAGCTTACGATTCCCGAGGCGCAAGCTTGGCCAAGATTGCGGCGCTGGGCATCAAGATTCGCAATGGGCGCGCCTACCACGGTCTCGCTCTGAACGTGTCCATGGATCTCGCTCCGTTCCTCGGCATCAATCCTTGTGGTTATGAAGGCTTGCCGACCGTCGATATGGCCGCGTGTGGCGTAACAGCCTCTGTGCTGGAAGTCGGGGAGCGATTGGCGGCGGAACTCAAAGCCGAGTTGGGCTTCCCCGAGCACCGTCCCGCCACCGTCTAGGACACATACCAACAATACAGGAGACAGATCATGGACATTCTCGATACCCCGGTCATCATTCGCCAGCATGACGGCGTCCTGACCCTAACCCTCAACCGGCCCGGCCAGTTCAATGCGTTGTCCGAGGATGTGCTGGCCGCGCTGCAGGATGCGCTCGATCGTGCGGCCGGCGACGAATCGCTCCAATGTGTGGTGCTACAGGCAGAGGGTAGGGCCTTTTGTGCTGGGCACGACCTGAAACAGATGCAGGCCAACCGGGATAAGGCGTATTACCGTGATCTGTTCGGCCAATGTGGGCGCCTTATGCAGACGATTGTCGGGTTTCCCGTCCCGGTAATTGCGAAGGTCCAGGGAACCGCCACGGCGGCAGGGTGCCAGCTGGTCGCGAGCTGCGATTTGGCCGTCGCGGCCGATACGGCAAAGTTTGCAGTCTCGGGCATCAACGTGGGCTTGTTTTGCTCCACGCCCGCGGTGGCCTTGTCGCGCAATGTGGCGGCCAAGAAGGCATTCGAAATGCTGATTACCGGTGGGTTCATCAGTGCAGAGGATGCCCTGCAGCACGGCTTGGTCAACCAGGTGGTGCCCGCCTCTGAACTGGATGCCGCGGTCGATTCCCTCGTATCCACGATTTGTGCGAAGAGCCCTGTGGCTGTCCGAACAGGGAAGGCCATGTTCCATCGTCAACGCGGCATGCCCCTGAACGAGGCCTATGAATTTGCAGGGCAGGTCATGGCCGAGAACATGATGAGCGAGGATGTGCTGGAAGGCATCGACGCCTTCATCAACAAGCGTCATCCCGTCTGGAAAGGCCGTTGATCAGTAAGGGTTTTTAGGCACACTGCAGTGGGCGGGTTAAAATGCTCCCACCGACCCGCTGACAGGAAGTGTATGTCCACCACCAATGAGCAGGCCGCCGAGCGTAAACCCACTGTTCGCCCGGCGCCCTACGATCCCAACGCCAAGCAGAAGTCCGCCGACAAGACGTCCCTGCTTCCCGTCAAGATCGTCCAGACCGAGCGCTTGAAGAAGCCTGAATGGATTCGTGTGAAGGCCGCAGCGCCTGGCTCCCGCTTCCAGGATATCAAGCGCATCTTGCGTGAAAACAACATGTTCACGGTTTGCGAGGAAGCGTCCTGTCCCAACATCAGTGAATGTTTCGGGAAAGGTACTGCCACCTTCATGATCATGGGTGACAAATGCACACGCCGTTGTCCGTTCTGTGACGTAGGTCATGGCCGGCCAGATCCGCTTGACGTCAACGAACCCGCGAACCTGGCTCGCAGCATTGGTGCCATGCGTCTCTCGTACGTGGTGATCACTTCCGTCGATCGCGACGACCTTCGAGATGGCGGCGCCGCCCATTTCGCTGAATGCATTCGCGAGGTTCGTACTCAGTCGCCCAGCACGCGCATTGAAGTGCTGGTGCCGGATTTTCGCGGCCGCCTGCAGCGCGCGCTCGACATCTTCAAGGAAGAGCCGCCTGATGTCATGAACCATAACCTTGAGACCGTACCGCGCCTGTACAAGCAAGCGCGTCCCGGTGCGGACTATCTGCATTCCCTGAAACTGCTCAAGGACTTCAAGGCAATGTGTCCCGAAGTTCCTACGAAATCGGGTCTCATGGTGGGCTTGGGTGAAACAGACGAAGAAATCCTGCAGGTGATGCGCGACATGCGTGAGCACAATGTGGAAATGCTCACCATTGGCCAGTACCTACAGCCTTCAGCGCACCATCTGCCCGTCACTCGATACGTGCATCCCGATACCTTCAAGATGTTCGAGCGCGAAGCCTATGCCATGGGCTTTACCCACGCAGCAGTGGGCGCCATGGTGCGTTCGTCTTATCACGCCGATCAACAAGCCCACGCCGCACTCAGCGCGAACGGCGCCTGACCGTGTTCGTGCAGCGCGCGAGGTTCCGACCTGGCGCGCTGCCTTTTCGCTGCCACGTATTCCCCATATAGGTTTGCACACTGCCCCATCACGCGAAGGGTGCTCCTTCGTTCGGCCGTCGCCATTGCGTGCGCGCCGGATCAAGTGTAAACAAGCGTTTAGATAAAAAACGCGTCCGAGTCACTTGGACCACAAGAGGGGGAGCAGGCAATGCGTATAGGCATACCGGCCGAGTCGCGGCCCGGTGAAACGCGGGTAGCGGCGACACCAGAAACGGTAAAGAAGCTCGTAGGGCAAGGCCACACGATACAGGTGCAGTCCGGGGCGGGCGTCAATGCAAGTGCGGTCGACGAGGCCTACATCGCAGCCGGGGCCACGATCGTTGACGCGCACACCGCCTTGTCATCGGAACTTGTCCTGAAAGTGCAGGCACCGACCGCCGACGAAGCGGCTCATTTGGCGCCCGGCGCTGCGATGGTGGGGATGCTCAATCCTTTTGACGCGGAGGGCTTGCAGCGACTGGCGAACGCCGGTGTCTCCGCGTTTGCACTCGAGGCCGCCCCACGTACGACGCGCGCGCAAAGCATGGATGTATTGTCCAGCCAAGCCAACGTGGCGGGCTACAAGGCCGTCATGCTGGCGGCGAATCAATATCAACGTCTCTTCCCCATGTTGATGACAGCGGCCGGCACNATCAAGGCTGCGCGCGTGGTGGTNCTCGGCGTAGGCGTGGCCGGTCTGCAGGCNATCGCGACCGCCAAGCGCCTGGGCGCCGTGATNGAAGCCTCGGATGTCCGGCCGGCNGTGAAAGAGCAGGTGGAATCCCTNGGGGCTCGGTTTATCGACGTTCCTTACGAAACCGATGAAGAGCGCGAGGCCGCNCAGGGCGTCGGCGGGTATGCGCGCCCCATGCCACAAAGTTGGCTTGACCGTCAGAAGATCGAAGTGGCAAAGCGGGTCGCACAGGCCGATATCGTCATTTCGACTGCGCTCATTCCGGGCCGGCCGGCCCCGGTACTCGTCACAGAGGACATGGTGAAGTCCATGAAACCGGGGTCGGTCATTGTGGATATCGCGGCAGGCCGGGGCCCGGGCGGAGGAGGGAACTGCCCGCTTACGGAGCCCGATAGCGTCGTGCGCAAGCACGGGGTCTTCATCATTGGTCACACCAATTTGCCTGCCCTCGTTGCGGCCGACAGCTCGAGCCTGTATGCCCGCAATGTGCTCGATTTCTTGAAACTGATCCTGCCACCCGGGGCCGGCCAGCTACAGGTCCCCGATGATGACGACATCGTCCGGGCTTGCCTCGTGGTGCAGGCTGGCAAGGTACTCAAAGGCTGACAAGGAAGACGTTCATGGAATCGATCTCACCCGTGCTGATGAATTTCATCATTTTCGTCCTGGCCATATACGTGGGTTATCACGTTGTCTGGAACGTGACTCCAGCCTTGCATACGCCGCTCATGGCCGTCACCAACGCGATCTCCGCCATTGTCATTGTCGGCGCCATGCTGGCCGCCGCCTTAACGGAAACACCGTTGGGCAAGGTGATGGGCGTACTCGCGGTCGCGTTGGCGGCCGTGAACGTATTTGGTGGTTTCCTGGTGACCCGGCGCATGCTCGAGATGTTCAAGAAGAAGGAACGCAAGGCACCCATTGAGAAGGGGAACGCGCAATGAGCATGAACCTAGTCGTATTTCTCTATCTCATCGCGTCTGTGTGCTTCATCCAGGCGCTGAAGGGCTTGTCCCATCCGACGACGTCCATACGAGGAAATGTCTTTGGCATGACGGGCATGGCCATCGCCATTCTCACGACCGCGGGTCTGGTGATNAGCTTGGCCGGATCGCCGTTGGGCCTGGGTTGGGTCGTGCTGGGCCTGCTGGTTGGTGGTTCCATTGGCACCGTCATGGCGCGACGTGTCGAAATGACCAAGATGCCGGAACTTGTGGCGTTCATGCATAGCATGATCGGCCTGGCCGCTGTCTTCATTGCGGTGGCGGCCGTCGCCGAGCCATGGGCTTTCCAGATCGCTGCGCCGGGGGGGGCCATTCCGGGCGGGAATCGTGTGGAACTGGCTTTGGGCGCCTTCATAGGGGCGGTGACTTTCACCGGCTCGGTGATCGCTTTCGGCAAGCTGAGCGGGAAATACAAGTTCCGGCTCTTTCAAGGTGCACCGGTGCAGTTCAGGGGGCAGCACCTGTTGAACGCCTTGCTGGGGATCGCAACCCTCTTCTTCATGTTTGGCTTCTGGCATTCGCAAAGCTGGATCGATATTGTGCTCGTCATTGCACTGGGGCTGGCTCTGGGCGTCCTTATCATCATTCCCATTGGTGGGGCCGACATGCCGGTGGTGGTGTCGATGTTGAACAGTTACTCAGGATGGGCCGCCGCCGGAATCGGCTTTAGCTTGAACAACTCCATGTTGATCATTGCGGGTTCCCTGGTGGGCTCGTCAGGGGCGATCCTGAGCTACATCATGTGCAAGGCCATGAATCGCTCTTTCTTCAACGTGATCTTGGGCGGTTTTGGCGGCGGCGAAAGTGCCGCCGCTTCGGCTGGCCAAGTGCAGCGCAGCGTGAAGAGTGGCAGCGCCGATGATGCCGCGTTCATTCTCGGGAATGCGGAAACCGTGGTGATTGTCCCGGGCTACGGGCTGGCTGTGGCGCGTGCCCAGCACGCCGTCAAGGAACTGACTGAAAAGTTGGCGGAGCGCGGCGTGTCGGTGCGCTATGCCATCCACCCCGTCGCGGGTCGCATGCCGGGACACATGAATGTATTGCTGGCCGAAGCCGAGGTTCCGTACGATCAGGTCTTCGAGATGGAGGACATCAACAGTGAATTCGGGCAAGTCGATGTTGCTGTCATTCTCGGCGCCAATGACGTGGTCAATCCTGCGGCGCTTCAACCGGGGTCTCCCATATTCGGCATGCCTATCCTCGAGGCCTACAAGGCCAAGACGGTTATTGTGAACAAGCGGTCCATGGCAGCCGGATATGCCGGCCTCGACAATGAGTTGTTCTACATGGACAAGACCATGATGGTGTTCGGTGATGCGAAGAAAGTCGTAGAGGACATGACAAAGGCAGTCGACTGAAGTCGCGCCGTCCTTGCCCTGGCGCAAAGAGGGCGGCGCGAGAATCGAATCAAATGGCGTTAAAGAGGGGTGACCCGATTCCGACCCCTCATTCGCCAGGAACCACCATGTCGTTGCGCACAGTCTTTCATACATTGGCTCGCCGTTCACGCCCTATCATGTGGGCGAGTCTGTCATGGGCTTTGTTTTCGTCAGTACAAAGCATGGCCGCGACGCACCCAGACGACCTGCTCGTGCTCATTCCCCCGGGGCAGGTCGAATATGACTCGATTGCCGAAACATTGAAGAATGGTCGCCCCACGGCGCCGCAAAGGGTTTCTCGACACTTCGATCGACCGTTGTACGTCATGAAGCGGCAAGTCAGTCAGGCCGAGTTTGCACAATGCGTGAAAGAAAAGGCCTGCAAAGTNCTTGATCGCGAAGTTCGGGAAGACGTTTCGCCCGATCATCCTGTGGTCGGGGTCAGTTGGACCGACGCGACCGACTATGCGCGCTGGTACAGCAAGCGAACAGGACGCACATATCGGCTGCCCACCTACGCGGAATGGGTGCACATAGCAGGTGAGGCATTCAAGGAAAGCCAGCGAGTCAATGTCTATGACTCGAACAATCCTGCGCAGCAATGGCTGGCCGAGTATGCCCTTGAGGCGCAGCGCCAATCGGTCAGCGACCCGGCGCCCAAACCATTCGGTCACTATGGCAGCAATAAGGCGGGGGTTCAGGATCTGAACGGGAACGTTTGGGAATGGACCAATACGTGTAGCGCGCGGGTCTACTTGGGCGATGATGGCAAGAACTTGTTGCCCCCATCGGAAAACTGCGGCGTTCGCGTGGTGGCGGGCTCGCACTACAGCCTAATTACCGACTTCATGCGCGACCCCAAGAGCGGGGCGTGCTCGGTGGGCATTCCCCCCGCCAACCTAGGTATTCGATTGGTCCGTGACGATGCCTGATGCGCACCTCAGC
>Ga0065721_10051591_pt1 | contig 14174 bp, 32 predicted proteins | sample Mesricmetagenome_FD_59108 | JGI IMG/M metagenome (GOLD analysis project Ga0065721, IMG submission 59108) | Mesophilic microbial community from rice straw/compost enrichment Sample: eDNA_1 v2 (version 2) | ecosystem: Engineered > Solid waste > Grass > Composting > Bioreactor | place: USA: Davis... | reverse complement strand
TGAGGCCAAGCTCGGCGCCGGACATGATGGCGACGTCGACGGCCGCCGCAGCATCATCTCCGGTGAGCTTCCCGACCAGCGCGGCAGGCGCTAGGCCAGAAGCGACGACGGCGCGCGCAACGCGCAAGGTTTCCTCGAAGGTCTGAGGGACTATGGCAATGACCTGACCGCCGCCGGTGAGTGCTGGAACATGAGCGTTCATGCGCTTTCTCCTTCATCGACGACTTCCGGCTGGACGATACGGAGGATCGTCTTCTGCGCCTTTTCGGATTCGGATTTGATGGAGACGACCTCGACGGTGGTTTCACCGCGAGCGGTCTCTACGACTACCTTGCGGCCGACCTCGACCAGCGGCGCCAGTCCATTCGGGATGAAGTAGTCATAGGTCTTGTCGTCCTTCTGCCACTTGAACTTCACGGCAGCGACGGTGAGGGGAGTTGCATCGTCCATCAGGCAGCCCTCTGCTCCTCGAAGCGCTCGACGCCTTCCACTTCGACGCCGGCCCGGACGGCGCGGTTCGCAAGCGTTTCGACAAGCGCTTTCATTTCGGGATGATTGCCCAAGGCCCGGAGAGCCTTGTCGTAATCGACGATCCGGGCGGATACGAAGGTGCGCAGCGCGACACGCGCGCCGGTCCGGCCGGCGGACATGTTCCGAGCCTGCGCGTCACGCTCGGCCTGCGCCGCCTGCTCGGCAAGGCGCTTCGCCTCTGCTGCTGCCGCCTCGTCTTCGACCTGGGCAGCGGCGCGTGCTGCCTCTTCTGCCTCACGGCGCTTGCGGTCGGCCTCTTCCTGGGCCTTACGCTGGCGCTCCATTTCGATCCGCTGCTGTTCGCGCAGGTAATCGTCCATGTGGCGCTTGAGCTTTTTGCTCAGGGCGTCTGGCTCTTCCTTGAGTTCGCGCCACTTGTTATCAACCGCGCGGCCGGCGTCGAGGTGCGGCTGCTTCTCGACCTTGTGCAGGTCGGTCGCCTTCTTCGCGATGGTGGAGAGCCGTTTAGACCAGATCGCCGCGCGGTCGGCGTCGGCCTGCGTCTTGATCGGCTGTTTCAAGAACGCTTCGGCTTGTTCCTTCTCGGCGGCGAACTCGACCTGCAGAGCTTCGAAAGGATCATCCGGCAGGTTGTGCCCGATGGCAGGGGCTTCCGGTTCGTCATCCCAGCCTGCGCCTTCGATAGCCTTGGTATAGGCCTCATAGGTGATCGGGTTCCGGCAGCACCAGGTCCATATGTCGGAGGCATCAACCTTGCGCTCGCCGCGCAGTGCGTGCCACTCCCCGTCCTCGAACCAGATTGCGACCGGTTCCCACGGTTTGTCCTTGAAGCGGGTCCGGTAGTATCCCTGCTTCGGATCGCCGTCATGGATCGGCCCGATCCGGCCGGCAAGAGCCTCTTGCCACCAATGCCAAGCATTCTCGGTCATACGCGTGCCTCCTGTTGCTGCTGACGGTCCAAGTCGCGCAGCTCGTTGATGGTGATGAGGATCGCCGCCGACACCGCGAACCAAGCCACAAAGGCAAGGGCAATCCGGGAGCAGGGCGGGAAGGGCGGCTCGGTTCGTTTCTGGAACCTGCCAAGATCGACGGCGCGGGACCGGCATTCGCCGGGAGCGCAGGAGCAGCCGAACTGGTGAGCGGGACAATCGCGCATCGGATCAATCCTCGCCTCGGGCAGACTTCAGTGCTGCTGCCGCCGCATCGATCGCAGCGTTTGCGCATGACGGGCACAAGTCGGTGAAGTCCAGACGACCTTTGCCCCCGTAGCTATCGGTTGAGCGACCGCCTTCGATCTTGCAGGATCCCCACAAGCTCGGCTTGCTGTAGTCTGGTGTGCTACGGCCCATCATCGTGTGGGCTGTTTTCTCCGAGACAGCGCCGCAGTTGTCGCACTGGATTTTTGGGATGGTCTTGACGTCAGCCATTGGCGCTCGCTCCCGGTGCCGGACGGCCTGCATCGACATGGGCGAGGGTGCGCGCCGGGCCGGCGGTGATCTTCTCGACGCGGTAGCCGAGTTGATCGGCAAGGCTCGCGAACGCCGCATGGGCGATCTGCACCTTGTACCGGGCGTCGGCATCATGGCCGGCGTCGGCGAATGCCATTGCCACATCGAGGTTCTTGGAAAGCGACCGGGCGAACTGCGCCGCGTCGTAGATTTCGGTGGGCTTCATGGCGGGCCTCATTCGGCAGCGATGGAAAAATGATGGGAGAATTGACCGGCGCGGCTCGCGTAGACCCAGAAAGGGAAGCCGTTGAAGATGCGCTTCCATTCACGGGCAGCGCGCTCTTCGGCAGTGATGCCGACACAGCCGGTGTTGATCGGGGTAGGCTTCCAGATTTCGTGCTTGGGCTCTACGAGGGGGCCTTCGGCACCGAGAGCGATTGCCTTCGCTTGCAGCGAGTAAACGTCGCGCAGGTGGCGCAGGTAATTCCGGGCCGTCACGACCTTGCCCCGGCGATGTGCGCCGCGGACTGAGGCAATCGCGTTCGACAGATCCTGCTCAGCCAAGCGGAGCGCGTCGGTCGTGCGGTTCATTTGCTCGATGTGCTGCATTGCCGGTCCTCATCTTGTCGCCGTCCCGTCGGAGCTTCTCTTGCGAGGTGTTCGGGGCGGCCGATGAGGTGAGATTACCGTATTGGTAATTTATGTCAATATGGAAATTGCCGTTTTGGTAATTTTGGTTTTTGCGGCGTCAATAAGCAGGAATCGCGCGCAAAAAAGAAGCCCGCACTTGGCGGGCAGGGCGGGAGAAAAAGAAACCTGCGTTACAGCGGGTCACATCTCTGACCGCCTCGAATCGTTGAATACCTTGTTCAGGTGGTCAGCGATCTGCTTAGCCCTGACTTCTGATACGCGGTAGATAATGCGGTTTTCGCGGCTGACTGGAATATGCGTGTCGATCACCGCCCAAGACCCCGGCGCGTCGTGACGAAGGACGAACCGGAGTACTGGCTCATCACTGATAGCGTCGTTCCTCCGGCGCCTCACCGCTGTTCTGGCCTCAAATGCTCTTCGATCAGCTCCCGGGCCGCCGTGAAGACACCACTGTCATCGTCACCCTGGCTTTCCTCGATCATCAGGAGGGCCTGTTCGTAAACCTCCCGCTCCATGGACTCTGTAAGAATGCTCATACGGCGAAGGTGCGCGATGAGCGCTGCGACCGTTGCCGCCGTTGAGAGAGCGACTGCTCCGGCGGAGATGATGGCGTCGTTACGGCTCATTGCAGCGTTTCCTTGTCCGGTTCTTGATCGCCCGAGTTCAGCATATCCACCAGAACGTCGGCCTCGTCGAGCTTGAGACCGGTGCGCGGCTTCCCGCCGACAGACACCGTCCGACCGGTGCGAACGTCGAAGATTTCGTAGGTATCAGCCCCGCAGTCCTTGCGAATGTCGAATCTGAGAAGATGATCACGATCGCCCAATATTAACCCTCACGAATCAAACGCTTGCCGATATCAGCTCGCCGGCGTCTTGAAATGACTCCATATTTTGTTCACTATTGGTTCTTGTTCAGCGTGGGGTGGGAAAGGGTATGTCGCGGATCGCCGATCGCATTCGACCTAAGTTCAAAACCAAAAACGAAGAGATCGTCGCAGGATTGTTCGCTGCCGCCGGCGCCGACGCCCCGGCCGCACCTGAGATCGTTATCAAACGCAAGGCTGCCGAAATATCTACTCTGATGGCGTTGATGCATGGGGGCGACTGGCGGGTTCAGATTGATCATGAGGACGGCCTGATTGTGATTGCTCGTCGCCGACGTCAGAAACGAACCCCTTGATTGCTTTGAAGACCTGAGGAAGTTCTTCCTGATCAACCCCATAAGCTAGTAGTGCTGATCTCAGCGCCGCCTCTGGTGATTTTGGATTTTCAGGCGTTGGGGGTTGAAAGAGCTGCCAAAGGGGAACTTCGAGCGCCTTGGCAATCCGATGAAACCAGTCGAGGTCTAAGCCGCGCTCGCCCGTGAGGAGGCGAGAGACCGTGGCGTCAGTGGTCTCCATGCGCTCTGCCAGGTCTTTCTTCTTCAGCCTCTTAATCTCCATCAATTCCTCGATGAAAATCCCGGTCGGCTTCTTGTCGGATTTCGCTTTTGCCATGCCGGTAATCTACGCCCGACATCTTTTGCACCGAATGGCCAAATTGGTAATTTTCCATATTGACAGAAATTGCCATATTGGTAATTTACCAGTATGGAAAAGATCAGACATTGGCGCTCTGAGCGCAAACTCAGCATAGAGGCAGCCGGTGCCCTCGTGGGGGTGAGCGGCGTTCAATGGCATCGATACGAGACTGGTGCTCGGCGCATTCCAGCCGAGAAGGTTCCAGCGATCTCGAAAATTACCGGCGTTTCTCCTCACGATCTTCGCCCCGACGTGTTCGGCCCCCAGCCGGAGCAAGTCGCATGAGCACGGGCCTCGTCGACATCACCGTCATGCGGCACGCCGAGACCGAAAAGGCGATCCTGATCTCCGACGATGGCGATCGGAAGAATGCCGTTTGGGTTCCAAAGCAGCATCTTGAAATTGACGAAGGACAAGCTGGGCACGTCACGGTGACGATGCCGGAATGGCTCGCCCTGGATAAGGGGTTCATCTGAATGTCCAACGCACACGGCGTAGCCCGCGACCAACTCCGCGCCTTTATTGAGCGCATCGAGCGCCTCGAAGAAGAAAAGAAGACCGTCGCCGACGACATCAAGGATGTCTACGGCGAAGCCAAAGCCATGGGCTACGACACGAAGATCATGAAAAAGGTCATCGCGCTCCGGAAGAAGGATGAGCAGGAGCGCACGGAAGAGGAGATGATCCTCGATTCCTACCTCGGCGCTCTCGGCATGATCCCTCAGTTCGAGATGTTCGAACCGGACGAGGTAAAACCGGCATCCCGAGAGGAACGCCGTCGCCAGCGCATGTCGGAAGACATGGACGCTCACAAAGCGCTCATCGACGGGATGGCCGACGCTGGCCTGATCTCCGAAGATGCTCGTGCAGAGAACAAAGCCCTTGCCGATGCCGTCGCCACGAAGTTCGGCAACGGTCCTGCTAAGGCTCTTCAATCCCCGCGCAAGGCGGCGGAGGCGGTATCCGAGAGGACCCGCACCAATCCCGTGGCGAACGTCGAGGAGGAATTTGCGGACAAGGGTGCCGCATCTTCTCATGATCCGGCTAGTAGGGCCTCTGAGGAGAGCGAGCGTCAGCGCGCCTCGATGGTCGGCTTTGCTGACGATTGCCGAACCGGAGGCAAGGAGCAGTCGGCTGCGGCCGCTGCACCGGTAGGGGATGCCGCCGCTTATGCACATGGCATCCCCGACACCTTTTCCGAAAACGACGCCGTTGCGGCTGCAGCGACGGTTCTCCCCAGCGCCGAGCGCGTAACTCCCCATAGGTCGGGCAGCGCCGCCGCCAACGCAGGAGGCGATCATGTAGACGCTCATGAAGTCATCGCCGCAACGGCCGGAGCCGCGGTCAGTGCCGCTCCGGCCACCCGCGGCACTGTCACCTTCGAAGACTTTCCACCCAATCCCATGAGGCGAGCGGGCTTCGGTCACTGCTTCCCGGAACTGACGGCTCGTGAATACGACGCTCTTGGCACATCGATAGCTTTCGAGGGAGTTCTGCAGCCGATCGTCCGGCGCGGCAACGTCATCCTTGACGGCTGGGCTCGATACAACATCGCTCGCAACCTGGGCATTCAATATCCGGTCATCGAATACGACGGTGACGATGAACTCCTCGACGTGATCCGTTGGCAGCGCGCCGCGCGGGATTTTACCCCAGCACAAGAACGGAAGATCGCCGCCGATCTGGCGAAGGAAGTGCCTCATCGCGCCTCCGAGATCATGGCCGCCTTCGAAATCGAACTGGAGGAAGCATGAGCACGATCATCACCCACGATGGAAATTGCATCATCGTCGATCCCGAACTCGGCGCGGTATCCGGACGTAACCGGGAAGAAGCCGAAGCCGAAATCCGCCGGCGCAAAGCATTGCGACAGCGGTCCGACGGCGGGCTCAACATCTTCACCAAGCATACGGAAATCCAAACGGGGAGGGTCGCATGACCGCGGCATTCGTCACCATTGGAATTGCTTTCGCCCTGATCTGTATCGGCTGCGCGGTGATCTTCTGCATCGTCGGCGCCAAGTGCGAGCAGGCAAAGGACGAAATCGGGACTGAGTTTCCAAAACTGGCGGGCGGGGACTGATCACACCTCCGTCAGGGCTGCCGGTCCGTCTCCTCCTCCCGCGGGCCGGCAGTCATCACTTTCAACCGGACAGTATCATTCGCCAGTCGCAAGACGACGGCTTGAGTGACCGATCCGAGACTTTCGAAAGGGGCTGGCGGCGACGGCGGATCGCCACCAGCGGCAGGGCAAGCGGCGGATTTAGCCCTGCGGAATGGAATGACTGAGGTCCCGCGAGCGGCGGACCTGGAGAGATCACTAGCCTGATTGGCGTCGTGGCCGGTGTTCTCTCCATCAATCTCGCTCTTGTGCATCGCAAGTCTCTCCTAAGCACAGAGACAATCGCACAGGAGCGAACGGGAAAAATGGAAATCTCACCCGGAGATTCGGAAAAACTAAAACAGGTAGAGCGTAAGCAAATGAGTGACGTAGCTACAGCAAATTTCTTGATCGAAGTGATCGGATCAAGTCGCCACATCGGCGATATGTTCCGCAATGCTTGCCGGGAATTGCGGGCGCGGTTCCCTCATCGAGACGATCCCGAAAACCAATGGACAGAGCGCAAGCTTAGGGCTTGGCGCAACAACGAGAGCAAAATCGTGAAGCACTTCCAGATGGTCGAGCTTTTCGAGACGGCGGAAGCACTGCGAGCAGCGAGGGACGAGCATGCCGAATACATCAAGAAAACCGCCCGTATTCGTCAGATGGCTGAGCTTGTCAAAGCGCATGAAGATCGCCGCGAGGCTTAGAGCCTGGGGGTCCTCTCTTGGTGAATGGATTTGCCCTGAGCTGAAGGAGAACAGGGAATGACTGTCTATTTTGTGGCTATGCGTAACGATCCTGCGATGGTGAAGATAGGTTTCACCAATGATCTCGATCGGCGCCTGAAAAAAATATCGGCTTCAGCCCCTATTGTTCTCTTCGCGACTTGCGACGGAGACAAAGTTGAAGAGCGCTATTTCCAGAAGCGCTTTGCCAGCCTTCGCGTGGAAGGCGAGTGGTTCAAGGCCGACGACGCGATGATGAAGTTCATCGCTGAAAACTCGACGCCTTGCCGTGTCGAATACGGCAAGGCTGAAGTCAGATGGTCACTGCGCAAACCGGACAATCGGAAGCAGTTGGATGGCCTGATCGCTCACGTCCTGATCAAGCGGTTCATCAAGCGTTTGCCGCGAAATGTGACCTTAGCCGAGGCGCTGGAGGACATTTACGGGCGCCTTTCTGAAGGTGGCGAAGGCTGGACCCGCCGACGCGTCCGGTCGCTGTACGAACAGACGGCGCTTCGCGTCGATGCCTACGAGATGATGGATCTCCTCACATTCGCTGGCGTGCCCGAAGCGGATTGGGCGTCCTGGATGCGCGGTGACCGGCACCTCAAGCAAATCGAGGAAGCAGCATGAGCATCGCCAAGCGGTGGCGCGCCCGGGCCAAGAAATGGGCCGATAGGGCGGACTGGATTTGCCCGGAATTGAAGGACGGGGGCGAATGATGCGTTACGGTTCCGTCTGCAGCGGCATCGAAGCCGCAACCATGGCCTGGCATCCGCTCGGATGGATTCCGGCATTCTTCAGCGAGATCGAGGCTTTCCCCTCCGCGGTCCTCGCTCATCACTACGGTAGCAACATGCCAGGCGAGCCGCTGGCGAAAAACGGGATTCCGAACTATGGCGACTTCACGCAGATCGGCCCAGAAGCAGGACCTATTGACCTTCTGGTCGGAGGAACCCCTTGCCAGTCCTTTTCCGTCGCTGGAAAGCGTCTCGGACTGGATGATCCGCGCGGCAACCTCGCCCTCGAATATCTCGCCTTGGCTCGCCGCCTGCGCGCCCGCTGGATCGTCTGGGAAAACGTCCCCGGCGTCCTTTCCTCTCACACTGATGATGAACAAGACGAAGAAGTCGAAGGCGACGAAGGGCTCGAAAGCGCCGACTTCGCCACGTTCCTCAGTTTCGTTCAAGAATGCGGGTATGGGTTCGCCTACCGGGTTCTTGACGCTCAATATGTCCGAGTGGACGAGTACGCTCGTGCCGTCCCACAGCGACGGCGCCGTGTCTTCCTTGTCGGATATCTTGGAGACTGGCGACGTGCCGCAGCGGTACTACTTGAGCCCGAAGGCATGCGCGGGGATTTTGCGCCGCGCCGAGAAGCGGGGCAAAGAACTGCCGGAACAATTACGGCAAGCCTTGGCCGCCGTGGCGGGACGCCAAATGACGACAACCCCGCCGACTACCTCGTAAATCAAGATTTTGGCGGCGGTAATACGGCCGGACCGATCGACGTCTCGACGGCCCTGACGGCCCATGGTCAACGCCAAGACTTCGAAGTCGAGACCTTCGTTGCGGAAATCGCCGCAACCTTGCCTGCAGGCGGGAACTCGACAGGCGGTGAACGTCAGCCTGGCATGGGCGCGGAAACCGCACCGACGATGCTTGTCGCTCACGCGCTGCGCGGCGAGGGGTTCGGCGCTTCGGGAGATGGAACCGGGCGAGGGACCCCTATTGTTCCCGTCATCGCCAAAACGTTGACCCGGGGCGCGGAAAGTCAAGGAAAGGGAGGATACGCCGGCCGCCGGCAGGAAGATGACGACAACATAATTGCTTGGTCAATCATGCCGCAGAATAGTGGCAAGGACTACAAGGCACGCGAAGTTGATGTTGCGCAGCCCATCATGGCCGGTGGCCCCGTCGGAGGTAACCAAGGCGGGGATTACATCCAGCAGGCTTGGGCAGTCCGTCGCCTAACCCCGCGCGAGTGCGAACGTCTTCAAGGCTTCCCCGACGATTTCACGAACATCCCTTGGCGCAACAAGCCATCCGCCCCTGATGGGCCTCGATACAAGGCCCTCGGAAACTCGATGGCAGTCAACGCGATGCGGTGGATCGGTCAGCGCATTGACATAATGGAGAAGCTGATCAAGGCGGGGAGGATCGCGGCATGACCGACCCCTCCGAAATGATCGCATGGCTCGACCGCCGCATTGCCAGTGCCAAGACCTGGCTCGAAGACCACGGCCACGGCTCTAAGCGACCGCGTCCTGAAACTGAAATCGCCACCAAGGAATACGACATCGCCCGGTTCGAGGAGATCAAGGGTGCGTACCTGAAGGCGCTCGCCAAGAGGGAGCAGGCGGCATGACATCAGTCGATCACCAACAAACCCGCCTCCTTAGCCGCCGCTACAAATGCAGATCGAGCTTCCTCGGGTTCTGCACGGCCATCGATAACGAGCATGAATGTTCGGAGAGCCTCATGGAAGTTCTCTCCGTCATCTACCGGCCAGTCATTGAGAAGGCAGTCAGCTGCATCTCTCGTACAAAAGATCAGGTCGTGATCTCCCGGGCCATGGAGTCCGACCGATACGGGTACTCTCCAGTCTACATCGAGCATGCGCGTTCTCCCGGTTTCCCGGATCGGCTGCAGAGAAGGGGCGAGGGGTCACGAGCGAAGTATGCCGGCCTCCTCCGCGGCTTTTATGAACGCGCGGCGCGCAACAGCCGCTTTGACTTTCCCCTCGATCGCACCGAGGCACGCTCGCCGAGCGGCCGCGAAACGCTTGCCCGCCGGGGTCGGCCAAGAAGTCATCAGGCAGGCCACAGCCTCCCGGCTGCCACTGACGCTGCGGAAGTGGTCCGAGTTTTCGATCATCAGCTCAATCGGCTTATCCCAAAGATCTTCGGTCATCGTGTTCCATCTTACCTATCACTCGAAAAGGAAAGTCGAAACTGGCGTAGCCGTTCCTGGATTTTAAGCCATTGGGCGAAGGTCCGGGGCTTGGATGGGACCAAAGGCCCAGAAGCGCCATGACCTGGTTCTTTGATCCGCTCCTCCCGCTCCACTACGAGCTTCTCGTCATCGATCCGCCCTGGGGGTTCGACCTTTACAGCAAGGAGGGTGCGAAGAAGTCGGCCTTGGCGAAATACGAGCTGATGAAGGACGCCGACGTCATGGCGCTCCCGGTGGGTAAGCTCGCCTCTATGGATTGCCTCCTTTACTGCTGGGCGACCGCGCCGCAATTGCCGCTGGCGATCGAGTGCGTGAAGGCTTGGGGCTTCGAGTACAAGTCTCTCCTCGTCTGGCGGAAGACGACACCGACTGGCAAGGTCCGCATGGGCACTGGATACCGTGTCCGCACGACCGGCGAGGTGATCGTCGTCGCAACGCTCGGCAATCCGAAACAAGCGGCGATTCCACAGACCATCTTTGACGGAGTTGCTCGCGAGCACAGCCGCAAGCCGGATGAGTTCTATGCACTCTGCGACCGGATCATGCCGCACGCGCGCCGTGCTGACGTCTTCGCCCGCGAAAGCCGCGCGGGATGGCATTCTTTCGGCAACGAGGCCACCAAGTTCGACGAGGTGGCGGCATGAAGGCCTTACGCACTCACCAGCACGCCAGCCTCTCGTGCTGCCTCGACGAATGCGCTTCTAGCCTCGTCAGGCTTGTTCTTGCGTTCCAAAACGCCTGCGCACATCGCCAGGGCGCGCGTCAGTGCCGGGCCTTCCTCGATCGGCCAATCCTCAATGAGAGCCCAGGACGCGTCCTGTGTCGTGCCCACCGTCGTCTCGACCGGGGGCTCGCCGACAGCAACAACGACGGGTTTAGTCCAAGGCGTCTGCATCAAGTCTGTCCTTCAAATGTCGGACGCAGACTAGAGCATTCGTCACATCGACGCGAGGTGGCATAATGACCATTTGCGAAACCTCGTGGCGTCATCAGAGAGGCCGCAATTGCAGCCTCTCCTCGTTCCGGGAACGATCAAGCGGAGATTCGTCCGCCGCCCGTCGTTCCGCCGATCATCCAGGGCTGGACCGCCGGCGCCTTCACGAGAATGCCCTTCTTCTTTCCGAAGGCCCGTATTGCATCGCGCGCCACGTTAAGCGGCTTATGCCCATCGTGGGCCATGAAGCAGGTCTTGAGGGTGACCTCATGGATGAGGTCTCTGTCGCGTTCGGGCCAATCCTCGAGAAAATCGATAGCATCATCGAGGGTGGTTATCTCACGGACGATGCCTTTCTTCTCTTTGAGATAAACCGGTCGGTCGAACATCTTCGGGGTCATTTCTACCTCACTGAAAACGTTGGTGATCAACAAGGAAAGCGCTGCGGCGCAGCGCCATCGTATGATCTGTGTTTTCTCGTTTTCCCTTTCAAGATCGCTGACGGGCATGCCGGAGTGGAATGCGAGAGGAGGGGGATCGCATGACCTTCTCCGAAGCCTACCAACGCCACGGGCCCGATACGATCGCCATCAGCGAAGCCCTCGACATCCCCGAGCACGAGGCTGACCGGCTGATCAATGAGCGGATGGACCGGAAGTATGCCGACAAGGTTGAAAACGACCGTCTCCGTGCCGAGCTGCGCGACACCCGCGCCCGGAGGCCGGCATGAAGAGGTATGCCACCATCCACTTCGCCTGCAATGACGGTGACGACGGTTCCTTCGCCGGGAAGGTGGCTGCCGCCGCCTATGCTGAGAATGATCTTGAGACGCCTGGCATGGTCGACGTCACGTTCACGGCCGGCGAAGACTTCATCCGCATCCACCGCCGCACATTCAAGATCGTGGGTCGTTCGTATTGGGTCGGCAACTGGTGCTGGGATTCCTTCCGGATGACGCGCTCGGAGGCAAAGAAGCTGCTCGGGCATCTGCGCAAGAATGACTGGCGATGCACGGGCGGGCGCGTCCATTTTGGCAACTGGTGGGACAAGGGTGGCGCGTCATGACCGAACGCATGTCCGCCAAGAAGTACCAGGATGCGATGGCAAAGCCGAAGCGCGGGAACAAGTTCGGCGCCCGAAAGACAGTTGTCGACGGGATTACCTTCGACAGCAAGCGCGAGGCGGAAGTCTACGGCGAACTGAGGCTCCTCGAGCGCACTGGCCGGATCTCCGGTTTCGAGCGCCAGCACAAATTCAACCTGATCGTCAACGGCGAGATCATCGGGAGCTATCGCGCCGACTTTGCCTTCATAGACCACGACCAGGACAGCCGATTCCGAGTGGTCGACGTGAAAGGCGTGATCACCCGAGACTTCCGGCGCGTCCAGAAGATCATCAAGGCAGCCTACAATATCGACGTCGAGGTGTGGAAATGACCGACTGGTTCCGCTCCTGGCATGGCGCTCCGACAGATCCGAAATGGCTTGGCATCGCGAAGCGTGCCGGCGTAGCTCCTGGGATCGCCGTGGCGGTGGCTTGGGCGTTGATGGATCGTGCCTCCCAGGCAGCCGACCGCGGATCGATCGAAGGCTATGACGCCGAAGGCCTGGCATATTTCTACGGCTGCGAGCCCGAGAACGTCGAAGCCATTGTCGCCGCCATGGAAGACAAGGGCATGATCGCCAATGGCAGGTTCTCCAGTTGGGAGAAAAGGCAGCCGAAGCGAGAAGACGGCGCTGCCGAACGCGCAAGGGAATGGCGCGAACGCAAACGAACGCAAGCGAACGCAAGCGCAACACCAGATACAGAGACAGATACAGACCCTTCGGAAGACGCGCGCGCGCCTGAAGTCGATCTTCCTTTCAAGGAATTTTGGGAAGCATACCCCAACAAGACGGGCAGGCCGTCGGCAGAAAGAGCCTTCTCCCAAGCCATCAAGCGCGCCAGCCTCGACGAGATCATGGCCGGCGTCCGTGCCTATGCCGCCAAGACCGATGATCGCCAGTGGTGCTCCCCGGTGAAGTGGTTATCCGACGACCGCTGGAAGGATCAGCCAGCGCGCCCGCCCGATAAGCCACCTCCCAGGCCGAACGGCCTATCCCACCTGCAGAAACCTCAAACCCGAGAAGAATACCTCCGCTCCGAATTGGAGCGTTCCGAAAGGAGCTTCAGATGATTGCGGTAACGAGTAGCGACAAACCGGACTTCCGGTTCGGAAAGCGAAACAAATCTTCACCGCTATGCCCGGTGAGCCCGCGCGAGCTGGAGTGCATCCGCTGGGCCTCGTTCGGCAAATCTGCCGAGGAGATGGCTGAGATCATGGGGACGACGCCCACGGCAGTGCGGGCAGCGCTCAACCGAGCCGGTATCAAGACCGGTTGCTATGGCCGCCCAGCACTGGTGGGTAAAGCTCTCAGGGAAGGGTGGATCGAATGACCCGGCTCGCTCGCGTAGACATGGATGCCGTCGCTCCGCTCCTCCCTGGTGACAAGGTTGCCGGCAGGGTAGCGGCGAGAGGGGAGCATTTCGAATGGGTGCCGACGCTGGCCGGCAAGATCCATTCGAACGATCCACTTATGACCCGCGCGCCGACGGCGCAGGAGCTCGGCCAGCCGGCGTTTATCGATCTCAAGGGAATCAAGATCGGTCGTCTGACGGTGATCGGCATCGCTGCCGAGGTCGTCTCGTCCAATGGCCAGAATTGGGTCGTTCGCTGCGTCTGCGGCGCGTACGAAACGCGGAAGGCCAGATACATCAAGGCCTGTGTCGCCGGTGACAATCCCGGCACTACGGAACCCATGTGCGATTGGTGCCACCAGACCCGGCGGCTCCAGATGGGCCGGTGCAATCCGAAGAGGGCTGCTGCGGCTGCCGAGGCGATCATGGAGGCATGCCGATGAGCGGCACGGCGAATACGTCGGCACCTCAAACACAACGGCTAAAGAGCAGCTTGGAGCCCGCCATAAATGACGATGACGCCAATGAAGATACCTACTATCGCCGCCGCTACGCAGCATCCGATTAGTATCATGCTGCCGGCGCCAAACTTTGGCTTCGGACGGTCGCTGCTCCGACCAGCTTTCCGGGTTTCCATGGCATTTCCGATCCTGTGACTATTGAAGACCCCGAACTACCGCCAAGCCGCGGTAGTTCCCAATGAGGATGCGCCAGCGCCCGGACTGAGGGCAATGCGTGCCCACACTACGGATGCAGATAGATAATCCCGAGCGGCGGCTCGAACACGAGGGAATGAAGATGGCGGAAACGAATGCGCTGGCGAAAGCCGCGAAGACGAGAGCGTTCAAGAAGGCGATGCAGCGGGGCAGGGAAAAGATGGCGTCAACC
>Ga0065721_10051590_pt1 | contig 14174 bp, 15 predicted proteins | sample Mesricmetagenome_FD_59108 | JGI IMG/M metagenome (GOLD analysis project Ga0065721, IMG submission 59108) | Mesophilic microbial community from rice straw/compost enrichment Sample: eDNA_1 v2 (version 2) | ecosystem: Engineered > Solid waste > Grass > Composting > Bioreactor | place: USA: Davis... | reverse complement strand
CCAGGCGCCCCGGGCGGGGCGCGCGCCCGAGGCGCCTCGCGCCCGTGCGGTGGATCAGGATCGCCCCGACATGTGGCGCAGCGACCGGCAGCGCGGCGAGGTTCGTCCCGATCGTGCGCCGGACCGGGCCCGCCTGGGCGGCGAGCGGCCGGACGGCTGGCGTGACAACGACCGGGACCGGCGCGGTTCCGGCGACCGGGCGCGCGCCGGCCGGTGGGACGGCGACCGCCGGGGCTGGGACAACCGCTGGAGCCGGGCAGACCGCGACCGCTGGGATCGTAACGACCGCGACCGGGACCGGCGGCGGGGCGATCGGCCGTACTGGAGCCAGGGCCGCTACCCCTTCAGCTATTCCAGCGCGCGGCGCTACCGCGGCCCTGCCTGGGTCGCCCCGCCCGGCTTCTATTTCCGCACCTGGTCCATGGGCGACTACCTGCCCTGGGGCTGGTACGGCCCGAACTATCGGCTGGATGACTGGTGGGACTACGGCCTGCCCTGGCCGCCGCCGGGCTTCGACTGGGTGCGCAACGGTCCCGACGTCCTGCTGGTCGACCGGTTCAGCGGCCGCATCGTCCAGGTGGTCCGGATGGTCTTCTGGTGAGGCCGGCCGTCTAGAGGTATCCCAGCGCCCGGAGCTCGGCGATCGAGCTCCGGGCGTTCCTGTGATGGACGAACCGGCCGCCGGCCGCCTCCCAGAGACGCCGGTGCTTGTCCCGGTCGTCCACCAGTACGTCGCCTGGGTGGCAGTGCTCGCGCTTCAGGGCCGCCAGGGTGGTGATCACTGGCACGCCCGGGAACCAGCGCGCCGCCCAGCGGCGCTTCTGCGGCTCGGCCCAGGTCCCGCGCGGCAGGCCGGTGAGGATGATGGGGGTCCGGTCCTTCACCGCCTCGTAGAGCTCGAAGGCGTCGGGCATCGGCTCCAGCCGCGCAAAGAAGTCGGGCGCCTGCGCCAGCCGGTTCCAGAAGAGGCCTGGATTGTAGCGCCGCTCGAACTCCTGGGGCGGCATGCCGAGCACCGCCTCGGCGCCCTTGTCGAAGTCGGCGAGAACTCCGTCGCAGTCCAGATAGATCTGCTTGCGCATCCGGTCTTTGAACGCGCGCGGCGGCGGCTAGTGTTCCCGGCAGGCGGGGCAGAGGCCGCGTGCCTCCAGCGTCACCGCCCGCACTGCATAGCCCGCCTTGTCCGCGGCCTCGAGCTGAGGACCGAAGTCGGGGTCGAACTCCTCGGCCGCGCCGCAGCATTCGCAGATCAGGAAAGCCGCCGCATGCCCGCCCTCGATGCGGCACGGCACATAGGCGTTCAGGCTTTCGATCCGGTGGGCGAAGCCCAGGCGCTCCAGGAACTCCAGGGCGCGATAGACGGTGGGCGGCTTGGCGGGTTCGCCGTCCTCGCCGAAAGCGGCGATCAGGTCATAGGCCTTGAGCGGCGCCTCGGCCCCCAGCAGCAGCTCCAGCACCCGGCGGCGCGGCGGGGTCAGCCGTTCCTGTGTTTCAAGGCAGCGGGCCTCGGCCGCGCCCAGAGCCTGGCGCAGCGCGGCGCCTGATAAACCGCCATGGGCTGCTTCGCCGTGATGCTGGCAGTGATGCGACATGGTGTCTTGGCCTAACCCGGTTCCTATGGCCCGGCAACGGCTTGACGGTCCGTTATGTTATTTCATAACACATCCACCTTGTTGCAAGTCCGGGATTTGACATGTCGCGTATCGTCCTCTTCGCCGCTGCGGCCACGGCGGCCCTGTCGACGGTTCCAGCCTCGGCTCAAGACCGGGAAGTGCGGGAGGTGGTGGTCACGGCGGCGCCCTATGCGGTGACCATGGACTCGGCCACCACCAGCGTCGACATCCTCAAGCGTGATGAACTTGACCAGGCGCCGGCGGGCGGCCTGGGCGATGTGCTGGCCGGCGTGGCTGGCGTGCGCTCCAGCGCCTTCGGCCCCGGCTCCAGCCGGCCCGTGATCCGCGGCCTCTCCGGGCCGCGCGTGCTGGTGCTGTCCAATGGCCTCGGCCAGGTGGACGCCAGCGCGCTCTCTCCGGACCATGCGGTGGCCACCGACCCGCAGGAAGCCGAGCGCATCGAAGTGCTGCGCGGCCCTTCGGCCCTGGCCTATGGCGGTTCGGCCATCGGCGGCGTGGTCAACATCATCGACGACCGGATCGCGACCTCGCCGGTGCAGGGCGTCCACGGCCGGGTGAGCGCGTCGGGCTCCACGGTCGACGACGGCTGGCAGGGCGCCGCGGCGCTGCGCGCGGGGCTCGGCGGCTTCGTGCTCAGCCTGGACGCCGTGCGCCGGGAGACCGACGACTACGACGTGCCCACCTCCCCGGAATCCCGTCGGCAGGCCGAGGCGGACGGCGAGGCGTGGGCCGGGCCGGTGGGCGGCTCGGTGGAGAACACCTTCACCGACCTGAAGGCCTATGGGGTCGGCCTCTCCTATGTGGGCGAGCAGGGCTACCTGGGCGTTTCGGTGAAGCGCAGCGAGAGCCGTTACGGCGTCCCCGGCCACGCCCATGTGCATGGCGATGACGACCATGACCACGATCACGGTCATGACCACGACGACCACGACCATGACGATCATGATCACGGGGGCGAAGAGGGTGCGGTCGCCATCGACCTGAAGCAGACCCGCTACGACCTGCGCGGCGAATATCGGATAGACCTTGGCCCGTTCGAGAAGGTCCGCTTCGCGGGCGGCTATGCCGACTACACCCACAAGGAGCTGGAAGGCGGCGTGGTCGGCACCCGCTTCTTCTCCGAAGGCTGGGAAGGGCGCCTTGAGCTGATCCAGCCGGACCGCCACGGCTGGCAGGGCGCGGTGGGCGTCCAGGGCCTGAAGCGCGACTTCGAGGCCGTCGGCGACGAGGCCTTCGTGCCGCCGACCAAGACCACGGAGTGGGGCGTCTTCACCCTGCAGCGCTACGACCGCGACGCCTGGGGCGTGGAGGGCGGCCTGCGGCTCGAGACCCGCGAGCTCGACAGCCGCGCCGGCCGGCGCGACTTCACCGCCGTTTCGGGCTCCCTGGGCGGCTTCATCCGTCCCGCCGAGGGGTGGTTCTTCTCCCTCAGCGGCTCGCGCACCGAGCGGGCGCCGTCGCAGGAGGAGCTGTTCGCCGACGGGCCGCACCCGGCCACACGTTCCTATGAGCGCGGCGATGCCGATCTCGGCTCCGAGGTCTCGTATTCGGTGGATCTGACCGGTCACTACGGCGGCGGGCCGTGGCGGGTGGACGCCCACCTGTTCGCCGCCCGCTACGAGGGCTTCATCGACCTCGTGCCCACGGGCGAGGAGGACGGGGACTCCCACCTGCCGATCCATCAGTTCGTGCAGACCGACGCCACCTTCTACGGCGCCGAGATCGAAGGCTCGTACCGTCTCTGGCAGGACGGCGCCCGCAGCTTCCGGCTTGAGGGGACCGCTGACTACGTCCATGGCAAGACCGACCTCGGCCCGCCGGCCCGCGTGCCGCCGTGGTCGGCGGCTGGCCGGGCCATCTTCGATGGCGGCTGGTGGACGGGCCAGCTGGAGGTGCGCCGGGTGGCCTCTCAGGACCGCGTGGCCGCCTTTGAGCTGCCCACCGACGGTCACACCCTGCTCAACGCCCAGCTGACCTTCCGGCCGCTCAAGGACCCGGGTTTCAAGGTCTTCGTGGAAGGGCGCAACCTGACCAACGTCGAGGCCCGCGAGCACGCCTCGTTCCTGAAGGACATCGCTCCGATGCCCGGCCGCAACCTGCGGATCGGCGCGGGCTACCGCTTCTAGCCGGCCACAAAAAATCCCTCCCCTGCGAAGGGGAGGGATTGTCTTTGCCGTGTCGGCCCGCCCCGCGAAGGGGGCGACCAAAGCTTACGCGTCTTCGGTTTCGCCGCCCGGGGCTTCGCCGCTCTCGAAGGTGCGAGGACGGCGGCGGCGACGGGCCGGACGCTCCTCGCCGTCGGAGGCTTCAGGACGCGGTTCGGCGCGGGCCTGCAGGAAGGCCGGGGCCTGGCTCTCGCCGCCGTCGGCGTCGCGCAGCACTGGACCACGCTCTTCCCGCGGCGTCTCGCCCTGGGGTTCGATCACCGCCAGCGGATCGCGCTCGGCGCGCTCGGCGCGCTCGCCGCGGTCGTTGCGCTCGCCCCGATCGCTCCGCTCGCGGCGGTCGTCACGGTCGCGGCGGCCTTCGCCTTCGCCCTCGGCCCGGGGACGGTCGTCCCGGTCGCGCCGGTCACGCCAGCGGTCGCGACGGCGGCCGCCTTCGCCTTCGCGGCGCTCGCCGTCGCGGTCATTGCCGCGGTCGTTGCCCCGATCATTGCGCTCGCCGCGATCCCGGTCGCGGCCCTGCCATTCGCCGCGGTCCCGGTCCCGCTCGCGGGCGCCGTCCCGGTCGCGATTGCGATCGCGGCCTTCACCTTCGCTCTGGTTCTCGGCCTCGTCGGCCGCCTCGGCCTGGGCCAGCTGGCCTTCGTCCTCGAAGTCGATGTCGTAGCCCGAGGCGAACTGGTCGCGGCCGAGGATCTCGGCGGCCGGGCGCTGGGGCTGAAGGGCGCGCAGGAGGCGGAAATAGTGTTCGGCGTGCTGGAGGTAGTTCTCGGCCAGGACCCGGTCGCCGGCCGAAGCGGCGTCGCGCGCCAGCTGCTGGTACTTCTCGAAGACATGCTGGGCGTTGCCCCGCACCTTCACGCCGTCGGGGCCGTTGGAGTCGAACGCCCGATTGGCGTTCTGCGGCTTGTTGCCACCGCCGCCGCCGCGGTTCCGCCCGCGTTGACGCTTCATACCCTTGAAATCTCTCATGTCGAAACCGTTCGGCTCTTCCTTGAGCGCCCTCGTCGGCCTTGGCCTTCGGAAACGGGCATCCGCCCGGCTCGAGTGTTGATGACGCTGTTTTCCCCGTCTTCCGCCCGGGAGCTTTCAGCGAGAGGCCTTTTGCGAAGCGTCGCGCCTGCCGGGGCGGGCGGGCGTCCTTCGTGAGAACGCGTCTGCCTTAACACCGGCGATTTGGGTGGAGACGTCCAACGATGTAGCGAGTCGGTTTCTAGTTTCCAAGGGCTTTCTTCGCGCCTGCGACAACCCTGTCCCGATCCGCCAGATCGCGGATCGTGCGGACATCCTCGGCGCCGGCGGCGCGGAACAGCGCCTCGACCGCCTCCTTCTGATCATAGCCGATCTCCACCGCGAACCGGCCGCCCGGCTTCAGAACACGGAGGATTTCCGGCGCCAGGATGCGGTAGGCGTCGAGCCCGTCCGGGCCGCCTTCGAGCGCCAGGCGCGGCTCATAGTCCTTCACCTCGGGCTCCAGCGTCTCCAGGACGTCGGTGGCGATGTAGGGTGGGTTGGAGACCACGAGGTCGAAGGCTGCGTCGGCGAGGCCCGCCGTCCAGTCGCCGCGCAGCAGGGCCGTCCGTCCGGCCAGCCCCAGGGCCGCGGCGTTGTCCCGGGCCACCGCCAGGGCCTCCTCGGAGGCGTCGATCCCAAGGCCCTTGGCGGCTGGCCGCTCGGCCAGCAGGGCCAGCAGGATCGCCCCCGAGCCCACGCCCAGGTCCAGGATCGACCACGGGGCGTTCTCAGGGAAGTCGCGCAGGGCCACCTCCACCACGGTCTCGGTGTCGGGGCGGGGCGTCAGCACGTCCCGGGTGACCCGCAGCATGATCTTCCAGAAGCCCTTGCGGCCCAGGATGTGGCTTACCGGCTCGCGCTTCACCCGGCGGGCCAGATAGTCCTCCAGCTTCGCCTCCTGCTCGGGCGTCAGCGGGCGGTAGGGATCGGTGACGATGTCGGTGCGGGTGGCGTCGGCGGCGGCCTCCACCAGGAGACGCGCGTCGATCACCGGCCCGGAGAGGCCGGCGGCCTCAAGACGCTTCTTGGCCTGGCCCCAGGCCTGGACGAGGTTCATGCCCATTCCGGTTTCCGTGCGGGGTTCTCGGCGGCGGGCCCGCTGGCCGCATCACCCTCGGCCACCCGGCCGGGCGCGGTCACGTGCACATAGACGCCGCAGTTCATGTGGCCGTAGTGGTCGAAGAGCGCCTTGACAATGTCCAGGTTGCGCTCGGCCGTCGTCGGATTCACGTGGGTGGCGGCGCAGCGCACGATCGGCTTGAACACCTCGGCCCGCGCCCCGCCCAGAGTCAGCTGCTGGCCCGTCCACCCGTTTTCGGCCCAGGCCGGCCAGCCCTCCACATAGAGGTTGGCCCGGAACCGCAGCGGGTCGATCTCGGCCCCCATCCTGGGCGAAAGATCCCGCACGCTGGCGAGGTTGATGATCGAAACCTCGCCCCGGGGATGGTCGAAGAAGCGGAAGCCGCCCGTGGCCTCCACCACGCTCAACGGTCCTCGCGCCTCATCCCCCAGCAACTCCCCCAGCCAGGCGGCGAAGGCGGTGCGCCCCTCGGCCGTATTGAGGGCGCCCGCAAAGGCGGGCCGTCCCTCCGCCTCGGCATGCAGGGCGCCCGTCTCGGCGTCGAAGCGCGTGCGCGCGGCGGCCACCTTGGGAAGGGTCATCAGGACGGTGAACTTCGTCTTGGGCAGGAAGGCCGGCGCGGCCGGGTCGTACCCGGAGGGGCCGTTTTCCACCGCGTAGCAACGATCGAAGGGAACGCCTGCGCCCGGAGCGAGGTCGACGTGATCCAGACGCTCGGGCGTGAAGCCCTTCACGGGGTGGCGATAGATCGCCGCGACTTGGCCGGTCATGGCGTCTTGTGGCCACAAGCCTGCGGCCTGACAAGCGGAACGGCGTCGCATCCCCCGTGTTCAGCCTGCGTGCTCAGGCTTGGCTAGCCGGCGGAGGAAGTTGCGATCTTGGCCCACACCCAGAGCCAGACCCCGATCAAGGGCCGGCGCGTGACCCGCGTGGCCACCGCCCTGGCGCCCTGGGCGGTGACCGCCGCCATGGCCGTGGCCTGGCTGTCCACCCAGCCGCGCCGCCTGCCGCCACCGCCGGGGCCTCCGCCGGCCCCCGAGCAGGAACCGCCCCCGGGCCTCAGCGAACCCGTCGTCGCCACGCCCGAGCATTTCGAGGCGCTCGAGCCCTGCCGGGGCCGTGCCGCGCCTGCCCCGCACCACATTCCCTGGACCGGCTGGAAGGATGTGCTCTGGCGCACCTATCAGGAGTTCCAGGCGGATAACCTGCTGACCGTCGCCGGCGGCATCACCTTCTTCACCCTGCTGGCCATCTTCCCGGCCCTCGGGGTGTTCGTTTCGCTCTATGGCCTGATCGCCGACGTGGCGGTGGTGCGCCAGCAGATGGCGCAGCTGGCCATCGTCTTCCCGCCCGAGGTCGTGCGGCTGCTTGGCGAGCAGATGATGCGTCTGGCGACCGAGCGGTCGTTCAATCTCTCGGCCGCCTTCCTGATCAGCCTGGTGGTCTCGGTCTGGACCGCCAACGCCGGGATGAAGGCCCTCTTCCAGGGCCTCAACGTCGCCTACGACGAGGTGGAGAAGCGCAACTTCTTCTACCGCACGGCCCTGACCTACGGCTTCACCTTCGCCTTCCTGACCTTCCTCAGCCTGGTCACCGCCATCATGGTCGCCCTGCCCATCGTGGCCCGGGCGATGGGCCTGCCGGACTGGGTGCTGGCGGTGCGCTGGGCGCTGCTCTTCGCGGTGGTCGCGGGCTCCTTCGCCTGCGCCTACCGGTACGGGCCCTGCCGTCGACGGGCGCGCTGGTCCTGGGTTTATCCCGGCGCGGTGTTCGCAGCCTTCGTCTGGATGGCCGGCTCGGCGGGGTTCTCCTGGTACGTGAACAACGTCGCCCACGTGCAGGTCACCTACGGCTCCCTTGGGGCGGTCATCGGCTTCATGCTGTGGGTCTGGTTCTCGGTGCTGATCGTCCTGGCCGGGGCCGAGCTGAACGCGGAGATCGAGCACCAGACGGCCCTGGACTCGACGGTCGGGGCCGCCCGGCCCATGGGCGAGCGCGGCGCGGCCATGGCCGACAGCGTGGGGCTGCCGTTCATCGGGGTGCGCAGGGGGGCGCGCCTGCTCCTGGGCGGCGTCCGGCGCAAGGCGACGGAGCTGCTGCGGCGGGGGCGAGGGGCGTCCTAGCCCAGTTCATCCTCGAGGGCCGCCAGTCGCGCGGCCTGATCTTCGGCGATCAGCGGCTCGATCACGTCGTCGAGCGCCTCGCCCTCCATGATCTTCGGCAGGTTGTAGAGCGTCAGGTTGATCCGATGGTCGGTCACCCGCCCCTGCGGGAAGTTGTAGGTGCGGATGCGTTCGGAGCGGTCCCCCGAGCCCACCTGGCTCTTGCGGCTCTCGGCGCGGGCCGAATCCAGGGCCTCGCGCTGCATCTCGTAGAGGCGGGCCTTCAGCACCTTCATCGCCCGGGCCCGGTTCTGGTGCTGCGACTTCTCCGAGCTCGTCACCACGATCCCGGTGGGCAGGTGGGTGATCCGCACGGCGGAGTCGGTCTTGTTGACGTGCTGGCCGCCGGCGCCCGACGAGCGGTAGGTGTCGATCCGCAGATCCTGCTCGCGGATCTCGATCTCCACGTCCTCGGCCTCGGGCAGCACGGCCACGGTGGCGGCCGAGGTGTGGATGCGGCCCTGGGCCTCGGTGGCGGGCACCCGCTGCACCCGGTGCACGCCGCTCTCGAACTTCAGCCGGCCGAACACGCCCTCGCCGGTGATCGAAGCGATGATTTCCTTGTAACCGCCGGCGTCGCCTTCCGAGATCGAGTCGATCTCCACGCGCCAGCCGCGGTTCTGGGCATAGCGCTGGTACATGCGGAAGAGATCGCCCGCGAACAGCGCCGCCTCGTCGCCGCCGGTGCCGGCCCGCACCTCCAGGATGGCCGAGGCGTTCTCGTCCTTGTCCTTGGGCGCGAGGAGCAGGGCCACCTGCCGCTCGAGTTCGGGCAGGCGCTCCTTCAGCGCGGCCAGCTCGTCCCGGGCCAGGGCGGACATCTCGGCGTCGCCCGAGGCGGCCATCTCCTCCAGCTCGGGCATCTCCGCGCGCGCGCGCTCCAGCGCCTGCACTGCCTCGGCCACCGGCTTCAGCTCGGCGTGCTCCTTGGACAGCCGGACGATCTCGGCTCCGTCCGAGGCCGCGCCCATGCGCGCCTCGATCTCGCGGAAGCGATCGAGAACTTGGTCGAGCCTGGCCTGGGGAAGTCGCACCGCTGGAATGTCCCAAATCCGAAGGGCCGTCTCTGTAGCGGAGGCCTGCGCGGAAGCCAAACGGCGCCGGCGGGCGGAACGCGGGCTTCACCCGTCCGTTTGGGGGCCGTGGCCTGAGGAGACGATGAAATGGCGATCGAACGAGTCACCGAAAGCAGCGACGGCGTGGTCCGGGAGCGGGTGGTCGAACGTGATGGCGGCGGGACGACCTATGTGGACCGCGGCGGTTCAGGGATTGGCGGCGTGATCGTCGGGATCGCGGTCCTGGCCCTGGTGGCCATCGTGGCGTTCTTCCTGCTGCAGTCGAGCCGCAACGACGCCATGCGCACCGATGCGGTGACCGGCGCGGCCTCAACCGTGGCCGACAGCGCGAGCAGCGCCGCGGACAGCGTCGGCGACGCCGCCCGGAACGTGGCCAACTAGGCCCGACCAAGCGGGATCAACAAAAAAGCCCCGGCCGCGAGGCCGGGGCTTTCGTGTGTCGTGATTGAGGCCTGGGCCTAGACGCGCACGCCAGACAGCGGGGCGTTGCCGAAGGCGCCCAGCTTGACGTTGCCGCTCATCTTGTCGCCGTCGACGGTGGCGTTGAAGTCGAGCTGCATCGGCATCGGGCTGGTGATGTTGGCGCTCCAGGTCAGGGTATTCCCGTCCACCTTGCCGGTGATTTCCTGGGAGCCCATGCGGCCCTCGGTCTTGCCGGTGAAGGTGTCGCCGCTGGTGGTGATCGTCGCGTTCACCTCCTGCGGGCCCATCGGCGTGTTGATCGTGATTTTCCAGTTGCCGTCCGCGGACATTGGTGTCCCTCCCAAGGAATATGGAGAGTCACCTAACCGCGTCTGATCGCCGCGGGCAAGAGTGACTCAGGCGTCAACTTTGTGATTTCGTCTGGCCGTTCGCCAGCTCGGCGAGGGTCCGGGTGAGGTGCGGGCCGGAGACCGGCTTCTGGAACGTCGGCAGGTCCCGGTATTCGGCGGCGACGGCCGGGGAGTCGTAGCCGGTAGCCAGGGCGACGGGAATCGCCAACTCCAGCAGCCGGTCCACCAGGGCGTAGGATGTCTGGCCGGCGACGTTCACATCCACCAGGGCGAGATGGATCTCGCCGACTTCCCGCTCCAGAAGCTCCAGCGCCAACGGCACTGTGGCGCAGGGACCGACCACCTGCGCTCCGGCCTCTTCGAGGCGGCGCAGCATGTCCTCGGCGATGAAGTACTCGTCCTCCACCAGCAGGATGCGCCGCCCTGTCAGCACCCCCAAGGCTTCGCCCATCAGATGGCCCGTCGCCGGGCGGGCTCCGCCGCCGTGGGGAACAGCAGCGGATAGCCTGCGATATCTGCGAGGCGAACCGGGTCGGGCAGGCCGATGGCGCCGGCGCGATAGGTGAGGAGGCCGTCGCGCCGAAGCTGCTGCAGCGTCCGGTTCACATGCACGATCGAAAGGCCCAGGAGGTCGGCCAGAATTTCCTGGGTGATGGGCAGCTGAAAGCCGTGGGCGTTGGCCAGCTTCACCCGCAGCAGCCGTTCATGCAGCTCCAGTAGCAGGTGGGCGGTGCGCTCGTAGGCCGAGAACCGGCCCAGGCGCACCACATGATCCAGGACGGAGCGCTGCTCCAGCCCGAGGGCCGCGTTCCAGGCGCGGTGGGCGGCGGGCCAGCGATGGGCGTCTTCCAGCTCAGCGACCACGGCCGAGGCGTCGAGAGTGCGTGAAGCGGCCGTGGCGGTCACCACATGGTTCGCGCCGTGCGTGCCGCGAAGCACATCGCCCGGCAGGCGCAGGGCCACGATCTGCCGGCGGCCGTCATTAAGCAGGCGGGATTCGACGATCAGCCCTGCCGTGACGAGCCGGGCCTCGGATGCGGCAAGAACGAGTTCGCTGCCCGCCGCGTGGGTCTGTTCCTCGGCGGCAAGCCTCGCCAATGGCTGCAGGTCGTCGGCCGACAGCGGCCGAAAGCTTGTCAGACGTCGTGTAAGGAGTTCCGGGGGCGCGCACGCGGGCTTTGCGGCGGTCATCAAGGCGGAGTCATCCTCCACGCACAAGGAAACTGAACGGCATCTAAGCATGGGGTTAGCCGCGCCGTTCCGTACATAAGTTAAAACGCAGCACTTTTAGTAAGGCGAGTCTGCAACCTAGCCTTGCGTTGAGAGCGGCAGGCGGATTTCGGCGATGACGCCCCCGGGGGCGAAGCGCAGGGCGGTCTCCGCGCCCAATTCATAGGGCAGGGCGTTCTCGATCAACCGCCGGCCAAAGCCGATCCGCTTGGGCGTGAGGTCCAGGGTGGGCACCCCGCTTTCCCGCCATTGCAGAGCAAGGGTCGGCCGGGGCTCGTCGATGACCTGCCACCGTACCGACACCCGGCCCCGGGGCGTGGTCAGGGCGCCGTACTTGAGGGCGTTGGTGGCCAGCTCATGCAGGCCAAGGGTCAAGGTCTCGGCGGCCTTGCCCTGCAGCCGCACCTCCGGCCCGTCGATCTCCACCTGGTCCTCGTGAGCCGCGACGGCGAGGAACTCGTCGTGGAGGATTTCGGTCAGGCTCACCGACACGTCCGAGCTGCGGCTGAGCGCGGTCTGGGTTCGGGCCATGGCCGAGAGCCGCCCCTGGAAGTGGGCCATGAAGGTGTCGATGTCGTCGCTGGTCTCGGCCGTGCGCGAGGCGATGCTGCGGATGATCGCGAGCATGTTGCGGGTCCGATGCTGCAGCTCGGCCAGCAGCAGTTCCTGATGATGCTCCTTCTCGCGCAGGGCCGCTTCGCTGCGGGCCCGCTCCACCGCCTCCCAGGTCCGTTCGCCGATTTCCTGAAGGTCCTGGGCCGCATCCCGCGCCCACGCCTTTGGCGTGGCGCTGGCGACGGTCATGGACGCCACCGGCCTGCCGTCCTTGATCAGCGGCGCCGTCACGAAGGCGCGGATTCTCAGAAGCTCATAGGCCTTGCGCAGGGCGGGCGACAGGTCCGGCCAGGCCTCGGTGTCCTCGCACACGACCACCCGGCCGCGGTTCAGAGCCTCCATGGCCTGCGGGAAGTCGGCGAAGGCGTGAGTTCCCACCACGCTGTACGCGCCGTCCACCACATGGTCCTGCTCGACGATGAAAAGCTGCCGCTCATGGTCGAGCTGGGCGTAGTAGCCGCGGTCGCCCTTCAGGTGTTCGGCCGCGAGGCGGCAGGCGGCCGCCTGCACCTCCCGCGGATCGCCCAGGGGACGCAGGGCGTCGCTGAGCCGCAGGAGGAAGGCCTGGCGGGACTGGATTCGCAGGCGGGCGGCCTCCGCCTGCACGCGTTCGGTCGTCTCGAACAGAGCGACCAGCACCCCGGCGACGGCCCCGGCTTCGTCCCGCAGGGGGCTGTAGCTGGCGGTGAACCAGGCGTCCTCGACCTCCTCGCCCCGGAGCAGGGGAAAGCGGCCATCCTCCAGGGTCACCGTCTCGCCCCGCTTCACCCGTTCGTAGATGGGCTCGGTGATGTGCCAGACTTCGGACCAGCAGAGCTGGGTGGGTTTCCCGAGCCCGCCCGGGTGTTTGGCGCCCATCAGGCGGCGGTAGGCGTCATTGTAGATCTGGATCAGGTCGCGGCCCCACAGGATGATCATGGGGAAGCCGACGGGCAGGATGAATTCGACGGCGCTCTTCAGGGGCTGCGGCCAGGCCGAAGGCGGCCCCAGCGCGGTCTGCCCCCAGTCGAAGCCGCGCATCCGGCTCGACATCTCGTCGTCGCCGGCCGGCCAGGGGGTAAGTTCCGGCGCGGTATCCTGCTGCATCCCGCACACAAAACGCCGGAATGGCGCTCCTGCTCAAGCGAATGTAAATGCGCGCGCCTATTCCGCGGCCAAGGGCGCGTTCTTCGCGGCCTCGATCTCGGCGGCCCGGGCCTCCACGAGCTCGACGATGTGGTCGACCATCCGGTCGTTGTCCATCTTGTGGTCGGGCTTGCCGGCCAGATAGACCATCCCCGAGCCCTTGCCGCCGCCGGTGAAGCCCACGTCGGTCATCAGCGCCTCGCCGGGACCGTTCACCACGCAGCCGATGATCGACAGGCTCATGGAGGTGGAGATGTGCGCCAGGCGCTGCTCCAGCTTCTCCACCGTCTCGATGACATTGAAGCCCTGCCGGGCGCAGGAGGGGCAGGCGATGATGTTCACGCCCCGGTGGCGAAGGCCCAGGGACTTCAGGATGTCGAAGCCGACCTTCACCTCTTCCACCGGATCGGCCGCCAGGCTCACCCGGATGGTGTCGCCGATCCCGGCCCACAGCAGCGAGCCGATGCCGATGGCGCTCTTCACCGTCCCCGTGCGCAGGGCGCCGGCCTCGGTCACGCCCAGGTGCAGGGGGCAGTCGATGGCCTCAGCGAGCTGCTGGTAGGCGGCCGCCGTCATGAACGGGTCCGACGCCTTCACGCTGATCTTGAACTCGTGGAAGTCGTGGTCCTGGAGGATGCGGGCGTGGTTCAGCGCGCTCTCCACCATGGCGTCGGGGCAGGGCTCGCCGTACTTCTCCAGCAGGTCTCGCTCCAGCGAGCCGGCGTTGACCCCGATCCGCATAGAGCAGCCGTGGTCCCGGGCCGCCTGGATCACCTCCCGCACCCGGTCGGGCGAGCCGATGTTGCCCGGATTGATGCGCAGGCAGGCGGCGCCGGCCTCGGCGGCCTCGATACCCCGCCGGTAGTGGAAGTGGATGTCGGCCACCAGCGGGACCTTCGCCTCGCGGGCGATCGTGCGGAAGGCGGCGGTGGACTCCTCGTCCGGGCACGAGACGCGGACGATGTCGGCGCCGGCCTCTTCCAGGCGGCGAATCTGGTCGAGGGTGGCCGCCGCGTCGGCGGTCACCGTGTTGGTCATGGACTGGACCGTGATCGGCGCATCGCCGCCGACCTCGACCGAACCGACGCGGATCTTCCGCGAGGGGCGGCGGTGGATCGCCCGCCAGGGCCGGTGATGGGTCGGGTCTGCGCTCATGTCGGCGGAAAATAGGCCCTTCGCCGCCGGCGCCCAACCCCCTGCGTCATCCCGCAGCGCCACCGGGCGTCGGAGCGGGAGGGGCGGCCTGAGGCGTGGGAGCGGGCGTGGCCGGAGCGGCCGGCGCCGGCGTCGCCGCGGGCG
>Ga0065721_10006004_pt1 | contig 14180 bp, 13 predicted proteins | sample Mesricmetagenome_FD_59108 | JGI IMG/M metagenome (GOLD analysis project Ga0065721, IMG submission 59108) | Mesophilic microbial community from rice straw/compost enrichment Sample: eDNA_1 v2 (version 2) | ecosystem: Engineered > Solid waste > Grass > Composting > Bioreactor | place: USA: Davis... | reverse complement strand
GATTTTCTTACCACCAGTTTACTCCTAACAATTCGTTCCTCCGGAGGAATACCGGGATGATTGATGTGGTTTATTAGCAACTCTGCTGCGGAGCTGCCCATCTGGTGCGCGGGCTGATCAATGGTGCTTAACGAGGGCTCGATGAAGTTTCCGACGTCTTCGTTATTGAAACCCAGGACGGCAATGTCTTCGGGAACGCGTAGGCCTGCGCGGCGCATGACGTGGATCATCTCGATCGCCGCCATGTCGTTTATCGCAAACACGGCGTCAGGGCGCTGGGGCAGGTTGATAAGGTATCGCGTGTATTCTTCCACTTTCGTGTTGCGGAACCCGGTTTGCAGAATGTAAAAATCATTTATCGGAATTTGGTGTTGCCGGAGCGTGTCAATATAAGCACGAAGGCGGTTCCTCGAGTTGTATATGTGCTGGGGACCGGCGACGAATGCAATGTGTTTACATCCTTGTTCAATGAGGTGGCGGGTGCCTTCGCATGTAACTTCATAATTATCGGTGACGACCCGCGACGCTTGTATATCGTCGCAGATCCGATCAAAAAACACGAGGGGAAAACCTTTATCGATGAATGTTTTGAAGGGCGCGGAATCATCAGTTTCCTGCGAGATAGATACGATCATGCCATCCACGCGGTTGGACATCAGGGAGCGGACATTCTTTTTTTCGGTGATATGCGATTCATTTGACTGGCATATCATGACATTTACTCCGGCAACATCGGCGAGCGTTTGAATGCCACCGAGGGCACGCGCGAAGAAGCTGTTAATCGTCTCAGGGACGATCACGCCGATGGTGTTTGTGCGCTGTTGTTTGAGATTTATTGCAAGTGCATTGGGTGCATACTGAAGCGACGACGCCAGTTCGAGGATTCGTTTTTTTGTTTCCGGATGCACATCCGACTTGTCGCCCAGCGCGCGTGAAACCGTAGACTTGGAAATCCCCAGTCGTTTTGCAATGTCTTTTATCGTTATCGATTTGTTTACCATACTTTCTCACCTCGTTATCTGCTACCGGGAACGGTCCCGGAAAAAAATTAAGAAAAAAGCTGTTATTTAAATGAAAAGCTACGGAAAAAATGCAAAATTAAATCGTTCAACGGGTTTTTACGCATGAAACGGCTTCCGAAGGAACCAGTATCCGAGCAAAAAGTAACAGAGTTCCCGGGAATTTCCGATTCAGAAGGTCTTCAATTTCTGATGAACCGGGTTCTCGAAGGTGATGATTACAACGCATTTGAACGCTTGTTTCATAAAATGTACACACCGCTTTGTTCGTTTTGCGAGCGCATCGTCCTTATTCGTGAGGTTGCCGAAGAATTGGTAAGCGATGTGTTTTATACCATCTGGAAGAACAGGGCCCGGATCAAAGTTGCATCGCCAAAATCCTACTTGTACACCGCCGTCCGAAATCGCGGTTTCGATTATCTTCGCGGCGTTCACAGAATGTCGTGGTGCGAACTCGAGCACGCTGCAAACGTTCCCTCAGAAAATCACACTCTTCAGGAAGCGCTGGAGCACGCAGAACTGGAATGGCATATCTCGCAAGGCATTGGTATGCTGCCCAAGCAATGTAAACTCATCTTCGAACTAAGCCGGGACGAAGGGTTGAAGTATCGCGAGATCGCTCAGGAGCTTTCGATAAGTGTGAAAACCGTAGAAGCCCAGATGGGAAGAGCCCTCAAACGCCTTCGGCAAATTCATGAATCAACAATTCATCAATAATCATCCTAAAAAGTAACATGGACATTAAAAACATTTTCAACGTTGCAGGTAAAACCGCAGTCATCACCGGAGGAACCGGCGTGTTGGGCAGTGAAATGACGAGGGGCCTCGCCAGGGCAGGAGCAAAAACGGTAATCATTGGACGCAATCGGACAAATGGCGAAAAGCTCCAGAACGAGCTGATCGCAGCCGGCGCAACGGCGTTGTTCGTTCAGGCCGATGTGCTGGAACGCGAGCAGTTGGAAAAGGCAAAGCAGATCATCATCGATAAGTTTGGTGCAATTGATATACTCGTAAACGCCGCCGGCGGAAATATGCCAGGTGCTGTGATTACTCCTCAGCAGACCTTTTTTGATCTCGACATGGATCAGTTTGATAAGGTTGTTGACCTGAATCTGAAAGGCACTGTGTTGCCAACGCTGGTGTTTTGTGATTCGATGCGTGAACGCCGCAGCGGCGTGATTGTGAACATCGCGAGCATGGCCTCTTTCCGCGCTATTACACGCGTTGTAGGATACGGTGCAGCGAAGGCGGCAGTGATGAACTTTACTGAATGGCTCGCCATCGAGATGTCGAGCAAATTTGGCGAAGGTATCCGCGTCAATGGTATTGCTCCGGGGTTCTTCATCACCGAGCAGAATCGTTCGCTTCTCACAAATCCCGATGGGTCGTACACGGAGCGCGGTGAAAATGTAATTCGAAATACGCCTTTCAAAAGATTTGGGCAGCCTGACGAACTCGTTGGCACGTTGCTGTACCTTTGCTCGGACGCCTCACGCTTTGTTACTGGTGTCACCGTTCCCGTTGACGGCGGATTCAACATCTTCTCCGGCGTCTGACGCGCGAAGATTTCGTATTTGTAAAAATCTGAAAACAATCCACCTTGAATAACACGCAAAACACTCAGCGCTTTATGGAGCAAACCTGGCGATGGTTTGGTCCTGACGATCCCGTCAGCTTGCAGGATATCAGGCAAGCTGGTGCGACAGGCATTGTCACGGCGTTACATCATATTCCAAATGGCCACGTCTGGCCAGTGGAAGAGATAAGGAAAAGAAAAGAAATCATTGAGCGGGCTGGCCTGCGCTGGTCTGTTGTGGAGAGCATTCCTGTTCACGAAGACATCAAGAAAAACAAAAGCGGCTTCGGCCGTTACGTCGAAAATTATAAGACGAGTATTCGTAACCTTGCCTCGTGTGAAATCAAGACGGTGTGTTACAATTTTATGCCGGTTCTTGACTGGACACGTACGGATCTTGCCTATGAACTTGAGGACGGGTCGAGGGCGTTGAGATTTGATGCAGTGGCTTTCGCCGCATTCGACGTGCTGATTCTGAAAAGGCCGCAAGCTGAGCGTGATTACACGCCTGAGCAGATTGCCGAAGCAAAAGCCTTTCTTGAGAAAGCGTCTGACGATTCGCTGAACTTGCTTCAGCGAAATATCATCGCGGGTCTCCCAGGCGCGGAAGAAGGGTATACATTAGATGAATTCCAGCAAGCGCTTGATGAATACCGTTCGATCGATGAGGCAACGCTGCGCGAACACCTCTACAATTTTTTAAAAGAGATTGGCCCTGTGGCCGAAGAATGCGGCGTCCGGCTTGCGATCCATCCCGATGATCCACCATTCCCCATACTTGGTTTGCCACGCGTAGTGAGTACAGAAGACGACGCGAAGAGGTTGCTTCAGGCGTATGACTCGCCGTACAATGGCCTGTGTTTTTGTACGGGTTCATTTGGCGTTCGCGAAGACAACGATCTTCCCGGTATGGTGAGACGCCTCGGAGACCGAATTAACTTTGTACATCTAAGAAGCACACGTCGCGACGACAAGGGCAACTTCTTCGAGGCCGACCACCTCGATGGGGACGTCGACATGTATGAAGTTATGCGCGAGCTGGTGAAATGGCAGCACCGGCGCGAGGAACAGATACCTTTTCGGCCTGATCATGGTCATCAGATGCTTGATGATCTGAAAAAGAAGACGAACCCGGGGTATTCGGCGATTGGCAGACTTCGTGGTCTTGCAGAATTGCGCGGACTGGAACTTGGAATTCAACGCTTGCTTAATGAAAAACAGAGATTATGATCAAAACATCAAAAGTATTTCTGGATCGGCACTTCCTGCTTGAAAACGAATATGCGCAGATACTGTATGAACAGTTCGCAGCAAACATGCCCATTCTGGATTACCATAACCACCTCTCGCCAAAGGATATCGCGACAAACCGTCGATTTAATAACCTGACCGAAATCTGGCTGGAGGGTGATCACTACAAGTGGCGGGCGATGCGCATAAACGGAGTATCCGAAAGGTTTATCACCGGCGATGCCACGCCGGAGGAAAAGTTCGCACGCTGGGCGGAGACTGTACCCTATACGTTGCGAAACCCCTTGTACCACTGGACGCACCTTGAATTGAAGAACTACTTCGGAGTTGAGCAGCTGCTTCAGAAGTCGACAGCAACCGAAATATATCAGACATGCGCTGAAATGCTTCAGCACGAGGAATTCCATACCAGGGGCTTGCTCGAGAAAATGCGCGTCGAAGTCGTTTGTACTACCGACGACCCGGCGGATTCTCTTGAACACCACATTGCTTTTGCGGAAGGAGGTCATGAGCTGAAGATGTATCCAACGTTCCGCCCTGACAAAGCTTTCGCCATCGAGACCGGCGAGCGCTACTTCGAGTATCTTGAGCGACTGGGCGCAGCGGCTTCGGTCGGCATACAGACTTTTGATGATGTCCTCCAGGCGCTTCAGCAGCGTATTGATTTTTTCGATAGCCTTGGGTGCCGGGCATCTGATCATGGGCTGGAGCATCTTTATTACCATCCGCAGGCGCTGCAACTTGCAGATGGCATATTCCGGAAAGCCAAAGACGGCAAGAGCCTCGCTGTGGATGAGATACATGCGTTCAAAGCTGCCGTTCTCATTCACCTTGGAAGAATGTACCACGCCAAAGGATGGGTTCAACAATTCCACCTTGGCGCACTCCGGAATAACAACTCACGTCTTCTGACGCAGCTGGGGCCGGATACTGGATTTGATTCAATAGGGGACTACAGACAGGCAGAGGCTATGTCTGGCTTCTTTAACGCGCTTGATAGCACAGATCAGCTGTCAAAGACTATTATCTATAACAACAACCCTTCAGATAACGAGGTCTTCGCTACGATGCTTGGCAACTTTAGCGATGGCACAATACCTGGCAAGATGCAGTTCGGAAGTGGTTGGTGGTTCCTGGATCAGAAAGATGGCATGGAAAGACAACTCAACGCGTTGTCCAATATGGGACTTCTTTCGCGCTTTGTAGGAATGGTGACAGATTCGCGAAGCTTCTTGTCGTTCCCGCGGCATGAATATTTCAGACGCGTTCTGTGCAACCTGTGGGGAAAAGATATCGAGCGTGGCGAAGTTCCCGATGATATCAGCCTGGTGGGTGAGATGGTTGAGAAAATCTGCTACCATAACGCAAAACGATTTTTTAATTTTTGATGAAGGGCGTCGTTACATTCGGTGAAGTTATGATGCGCTTGTCGTGTGAGGCCTATGGCAGGTTACGGCAGGCGCGGAGCTTCAACGTGTTGTACGTAGGCTCTGAGGCGAGTGTAGCATCCTCTCTCGCGCTGAGCGGGATACCCGCAACCCATGTTACAGGCCTGCCCGATGATGATCGCGGCGAGGCGGCTGCCGGAACGCTTGCCCACTACGGTGTCAATACCTCGCGCATCGTTTACAAGCAGGGCAGAATAGGTGTTTTCTTCCTGGAGAACGGCGCCTCACTGCGGGCTCCGAAGATAATTTACGACCGGTTTGAGTCGGTTTTTGCCAAACTTGATCCGGCTGATTTCGACTGGAAATCAATCCTTAAGGATGCGCAGTGGTTTCACTGGTCTGGAATAACGCCAGCGATATCCGCCGGTGCAGCTCAGGCATGCCTGGATGCAGTAAAAACTGCTTCGTCGATGGGCATCACCGTTTCCGCGGATATCAACTATCGCCGCAATCTTTGGCAGTACGGTAAACAGCCACGCGAGGTCATGCCTGAATTGATCAGCTATTCGGATGTGCTGGTAGCGGGCGTGACGGACCTCGAGAATTGTCTTGGTATTTCGGGGCCAACCTGGGAAGCGGCGTGCGCGACTGCGATGGGTGAATATTCAAATGTCAAAAAGATTATCGCTACGTCGCGAAAGACGATAACAGCTTCGCACAACATCCTTTCCGGAATGCTGTGGGATGGCGCCCGGATGATCACAACGCGCGAGTTTGACCTTCAGCCGATTATCGATCGAGTCGGGGCAGGCGATGCATTTATGGCTGGTTTTATATACGCCAGTATTTCGGGTAAGCCGGACGAGGAGTGTATCAACTACGCAACTGCAGCAGGAGCCATGAAGCACACGATCGAGGGTGATGTAAACGTTGCTTCAGTGAAAGAGATCACGGCGCTTCTTGAAGGGGAAAATGTCGGAAAGCTACTACGCTGAGTGACGCAGACAGATAAGATATTGCAACAAATTGGCGCGACGCGGGTGGTCCCGCTTTTCACGCCTGAAAATGAGGAGGAGGGACTCGCTATTATCGAGGCGGCCTATAATGCGGGTGTGCGTGTGTTTGAGATGACCAACCGCCGTGAGAATTCTTTCAATGTGTTTACCGAACTAGTACGACGTCAAAGAAATTTTCCGGGCCTTTTTTTTGGGATCGGTACGATCATTGACGGTGAAACGACACAGCGCTTTATTGATGCAGGTGCCCAGTTTATCATCTCACCGATCTTTAACCCTGACATGGCGGAGGTTTGCGCCCGTAGCGGGATCATGTGGATTCCGGGGTGTGCCACGCTTACGGAGATTGTCAATGCCCAGACATGTGGGGCCGAAGTAATCAAGCTTTTCCCGGGGGCAGTCCTGGGCCCTGGCTTCGTGTCGAGTATCCTTCCCGTTGTTCCCGGTCTGAAATTAATGATTACCGGAGGTGTAGAACCAACCAGGGAAAACCTGACCTCGTGGTTTCGTGCGGGGGCTTTTTGTGTGGGGATGGGGTCGCATCTGTTTCCGCGGCCGCTGTTGCAGACGAAGGCGTGGGGCGATATTGAGTTAAGAATCAGAAATGCTGTTGGAATGGCAGCTGTGATAGTTGGCGCAAACGAGGCCTGAGTCGACCTGGACCTGTCCCCATTTTGTGGTGCGATCTCTCATGCTGACTATCAGAGAGACATACCGTAACGTTTGCTATTCACGGTATGTCTATCCGGTCCCGGGTTAATCTGATGAGATTGCGTACTCACCCATTCTGCAATTGTGGCATTGCGTCAAGTGGGATGTATTCACGGCTTGGCGAAAATGTATGTACACGCTGAGATTGCGATTGTACGTGTTCCGGCGCATAAGGAGTACGTTGAGGTACGCGGTTTGGCGTACGGTAAGCGTTTTCGATTTTTTCGTAGAAATACGGATCCTCGGCGATTTCAAAGAGGTCGTGCGTATTCATGAACAGTTCCGTCCTCATAACGTCTTCCGGATTTACAATGTATCCCGATCGATCCGCCGCAGGTGATAGTTTTTTCCACGGAATAGGGTAATAACCCGGTGAATTCGAGAATTCGGCAATGATATATAAGATCTTTCCCTGATCAACGTCCAATACCCATTCAACCACCTTGCCGATATCTTGTCCTGATTCATCCTTTAAGCCAAGTGAAATTAGTCGTGCGCCTCTCGCCAGTGTAGGAAATTCCATATGGTTGCGTTTAGTGTTAAGCTTGTTTGTCCAGATCGGAAGCAAATTGCCTTCCAGATCATCAAAACTTAACCATAAAATATTAGGGCCATAGCATTCCCATAAATTGCAATCGGTCGAAGCGCGATTTTGGCAGTTTATCCGGGGACTGCCGCTACAAATTGGGGAACTGCAGCCATAATAATGGCAGGGACAAAAGAAGTCCCTGCCTGAATGTCTGCTGAAAACGGAGGGTAAATCAGATACTCATCACTGCAATTTGAAATTCACGGGAAGAACCATTCTTACTTTTACTGGCTTGCCGCGCTGTTTACCTGGATTCCATCGCGATAAACCGATTACGCGCATGGCTTCTTCATCGCAACCGTTACCAATTCCACGAACTACCTTTATTTGCTGTGGATCGCCTTTTTTGTCTATGACAAACTCCACGAAGACAGTTCCTGAGGTGTTATAGCGTATGGCCTTTTTGGGATAGCGTAGATTGTCTCCCAGAGTCTTATAGAAAGAAGCATAGCCTCCGACGGGTTCGGGCTTGTGTTCGACCGCGATGAATGTCGAATCGTCGGGGATTTCATTGGGCAACTCGAGTCCACCAAAAGGATTTGGCAAGTCTTGTGGATCTGTAATCTCCGTGGGCTCGTCGTCAGGCCCTGCCTGCAGAACATCAACAACCTTGATTTTGGTTATGTCAATTGGCTTAGTTCTCGTTTTGACCTCTGGCGGCGGTGGCGTCTTATCTGCTATGGTGGTAACAGGTATTGTGAAATCATAAGTTATGCTGGGGTCATCCGGTTCAGGCCTGGGGATTTCATTCACGTAAGGCACAGCAATTCGGAAGGCCGAGATCACGATCAGTAGGCTCAGGGCAAGGCTGAAGTTGAATATGACGTTCCGCTTACGGTGAACATCATATTTGGGATTCTTCTTTGGTTCCATAGTTTTAGGTTTAGTGAAATGGAACCGCGCGGTTGAAACAAACTAGTTTGACCTATAATGTGGTCATAGGCGGAAAGTCACAGGATTGTCTTAACCCTCTGAAAATTAAATAGCTTAGACTTGCCGAGTCTTAGAACTCAGCGTTCTTGGGAAAACGCGGATAAGGGATCACATCGCGAATATTAGTCATTCCGGTGACAAACAACATCAATCGTTCGAATCCAAGGCCGAAGCCGCTGTGAGGGGCGGAGCCAAACCTGCGGAGATCGAGGTACCACCAGAGTTCTTTCTCGGGAAGTCCCAGTTCCTGTACGCGTTTCAGAAGACGGTCGTAGCGTTCTTCGCGCTGAGAACCCCCAATGATTTCACCGATACCCGGGAACAAAACGTCCATCGCGGCAACGGTTTTTCCGTCTTCATTCTGCCGCATGTAGAAGGCCTTGATTTCGGCGGGATAGTTATACAATATGACAGGCTTTTTGAAGTGTTTTTCCACCAGGTAGCGTTCGTGCTCTGATTGCAGGTCGACGCCCCACTGATCTACGAGATATTGAAACTTCTTCTTCTTGTTTGGATTGCTGTTGCGCAGAATGTCGATGGCCTCCGTATAGGTCAACCGTTGAAATTCATTTTCGGCGACAAACTTCAGCCTTTCGATCAGTCCCATTTCGCTGCGCTGGTCCTGAGGTTTTTGTTGTTCTTCTTCCTGCGCGCGTTTGTTTAGGAATTCCAGATCTTCGGCGCAGTGTTCAAGCGCGTAGCGAACCAGATACTGGAGGAACTCCTGCGCCAGCTGCATGTTATCGTTGATGTCATAGAACGCCATTTCAGGTTCTATCATCCAGAATTCCGCCAGGTGGCGTGTCGTATTTGAGTTCTCTGCCCGGAAGGTAGGACCGAATGTATAGATATCCCCCAGTGCAAGCGCATACGTTTCCCCTTCGAGTTGTCCGGACACCGTCAGGTTCGTTTCACGTCCGAAGAAGTCTTCGCGGAAGTCCACGCTGCCGTCTTCCGTGCGCGGCGGATTTGCAGGGTCGAGAGTAGTAACCCGGAACATGGCTCCGGCACCTTCTGCATCCGATCCTGTAATAATCGGTGTATGGATGTACGAGAACCCTCGTTCGTTGAAGAATTGGTGAATGGCAAACGCCATTGCGTGTCTTATACGCATTACGGCGCTGAAGGTGTTCGTCCTGCTGCGTAGGTGAGCGATCTCCCGCAGAAACTCAAGGCTGTGTTTCTTGGGCTGAAGCGGATATTTCTCTGCATCGCAGTCGCCAAGGATCGTCAGTTCGCTTACCCTCACTTCCATGGTTTGCCCCTTCGCCGGTGAGGGGATTAATTCTCCGGTGGCGGCAATACATGCTCCTGTTGTAATGCGTTTTAGAACAGATTCGTCGGTTTTTGTAAAGTCTACGACAGCCTGAAGGTTCTGAATGGTCGAACCATCATTTATGGCAATGAACTGATTGTTGCGGAAGGTCCGCACCCAGCCCTTAACAGTAACTTCCTGGCCTGTCGGTGTTAGCTTCAAAAGTTCCTTGATTTTTGTTCTTGCCATAGTCGTTTTGCTTGAGGTTATCTTCGAAAGGAGTGCAAAAAACGAAAAAACTTGTCAGTTTTGAAAGCATTACCGGCTGTAAGTAAGGCCGGCGGAGGGCAAGATTTATGGCCCTGTAACGCTTTGCAGGGCATACTCTGCACAATTTTTATAAATTTGCACTGTATTTGATAGGACCGCTAAAGAAAGGAACGGAATGCAAAAGCTTGGGTTAAGCCAATCGCTACAACAAAAGTTATCTCCTCAGCAGATACAGTTTATCAAGCTGTTGCAGGTGCCTACTGCCGAGCTGGAAGCAAGGATAGAAGAAGAACTTGAGATCAACCCGGCTTTGGAGGAGGGCGAGGAACAGGATGGGCCTGAGGAAAGCTTCGACGACCAGGAGTTTCAGGAGAATAATGCGAAGGAGGAAGAAGTAGACATCAAGGACTACCTGCCTGATGACGACTATAGTGGCTACAAGATGCAGGGCGACGGCGGTGACGACGAAGATCGCGACATGCCCATTCCCATGTCGAGTTCACTGCATGAGCAGCTCATGAGCCAGCTCGATTTCCTGGGGCTGGATGAACACCGATATAATATAGGCAAACAACTCGTTGGAAGTATCGAGAGTGATGGATACATCCGTCGCGACCTCGACTCCATTGTCAACGATCTGGCGTTCTCACAAGGGATNGAGACCACCCGCGAAGAGGTGGAATCTGTTCTGAAGATGATTCAGACTTTTGATCCCCCGGGTATCGCCGCGCGCGATTTGCAGGAATGTCTGCTGTTGCAGCTCGATCGCATGGATAACGGTCATGATATTGACGTTGCTGTAGCCAAAAAGATTATTTCTGAATGCTATGAAGAGTTCACAAAGAAGCATTATCAGAAAATTCAGAAGAAACTGGATACTGAAGACGAAGACTTTATCCGCGATGCCGTAGAGTTGATTGTGAAGCTGAATCCCAAACCGGGTGGAGGCGGAGCGTCAACGATGGTGAAGAATCAGTACATCATCCCTGATTTTATTCTCACCAACAATAACGGCAAGCTTGAACTTGCCCTCAACAGCAGGAACGCTCCCGAATTACGGATCAGCCGTTCTTATACCGAGATGTTCAAGGCGTACGACAAGAGCGACAAGAAAGACAAGAAGCTGAAGGAAGCGGTAAGTTTCGTTAAGCAGAAACTGGACGCTGCCAAGTGGTTTATCGACGCGATCAAGCAACGCCAGCAAACGCTGCTCAGGACGATGAAGGCTATTGTGGACTTTCAGTATGACTTCTTCCTGGAAGGAGATGAAACGAAGCTAAAGCCAATGATCCTGAAGGATATTGCTACTATGATCAACATGGATATCTCNACTGTATCGCGTGTTGCAAGCAGCAANGCTGTGCAGACGGATTTTGGTATTTATCCCCTGAAGTACTTCTTNTCTGAAGGAATCTCCACNGATTCTGGTGAGGAGGTAAGCAGCAGGGAGGTAAAACAAATCATCAAGGATATCATCGAGAAGGAAGACAAGAACAAGCCCCTATCTGACGACAAGCTCGAGAAGATATTGAATGAGAAAGGGTACAACATCGCACGGCGCACGGTAGCCAAATACCGCGAGCAGTTGAATATTCCCGTTGCACGACTCCGTAAAGAGCTATAAGATGACAGAAACTATCCTGGCACGTATCGTGTCCGTTGTATTCCACCCACTGTTGCTCGCGACGTATCTGTTTTCCATCTTTGCTTTCGTATTTCCCATAGCCTTCGATCCCATCAATGATGAAGGGATCTGGCGTTTCATATTTATTTTGTTCTGCGTGACTTTTGTGCTGCCGGTAATGATGGTTACGCTCCTCCGGTTGTTGGGGATCACGCAAACATTCTCCATGCCTACGCGTCAGGAGCGGGCGATCCCGTTCGTGTTGATCAGCGTTTTTTACACTGCCGTAACGTGGGTATTTTATCACCGTGCTGAAGTTAGCCTCAATGACAACTTTCTCAAATTCCTTATTGTCATAAACGTTCTTGTACTGGTCTGCACGCTGGTGACGTTCTTTTACAAAGTCAGTGTCCACGCGGCAGGGGTCTGGGGTTTCATTGGAATTCTGCTTCCGCTAAACAGCCTTTCGGAAACCTCTGCATTGTTTTATCCACTGTTAATTGCCATTGTGCTGGCAGGCGTAATCATGTCTGCACGACTCAAACTTCAGGCCCATAATCTGGGGGAAGTGTTTACCGGATCAGCCATCGGTCTGGGAACCAGTTTCCTGATGATGACGCACTTGTTCCGTTATTAGGATTTTCCTACTTTTTACCTTTCTGAAAAATCATTAACCCACCTGGCATGGCCTATCAATACCTGAATTACGTCGTCGATGCAGGAGTATGTACTATTACCTTGAATCGCCCGGAAGTCTACAATGCCCTCAATGATGGAATTACGTTCGAGTTGCAGGACGCATTTAAGCAGGCTTCACGCGATGCGCAGGTTCGTGTGGTCGTTCTCACGGGGGAGGGAAAAGCATTTTGTTCCGGACAGGACCTGAAGGCGTCGCAGGAAGCAGGTAAGCGTTCCTTTATAGATTCTTTGCACAAAAGGTATAATCCGATTATCCGGGCTATCAATGAAATGCCTAAGCCTGTCATCGCCCGCGTAAACGGTGTGGCGGCGGGGGCGGGATGTTCGCTCGCCCTGGCATGTGATCTCATCATTGCCGCAGAAGACGCTCAGTTTATTGAAGTGTTTATCAACATCGGGTTGGTGCCCGATTCCGGTTCGTCGTATTTCCTGCCCCGGACTGTCGGAATGCCCCGGGCTTTTGAGCTGGCCACGATGGGTACGCGGCTGAAGGCGGCCGAGGCTGCAGCAATGGGGCTGATCAACAAGGCTGTTCCTGCGGACGAGCTGAATGGCGAGGTAGGNAAGTATACGGCGTATTATGCAACAGCTCCNACACGGGCGATTGCCCTGATCAAGAAGATGCTACGCAAGGGCATGACGTCTTCGCTGGAAGAAGTTCTCGACTACGAGTCTTACTGCCAGGAGATTGCCGGGAATTCTTCGGACTACAAAGAAGGCGTTACGGCGTTTCTCGAGAAACGCAAACCCGTTTTTAAGGGTGAGTAGTAAGTCGTCAGAAGCTGGAAAGTGAGATCCCGGCAGTGAACGTGTTGAAGTCCATGGGACGCCCGTTTTGGTATAGCCCTTTGTCTTCCTTGAAAAGGGTATTTAGATTATAGTACCCGAACAGTGCAAAATTTCCAAAACCTATTTTAGCTGACACTCCATACCTGAATCTGTTCAGGTTGAAGTTTTGCTTATCCTTCACCTGTTTGGCTTCACCGTCCTCTTTGTATTTGATTTTTGTGAACGCGTCGTACAGATAGCCTACCCGTCCGCCGATGGAGATTTTGAAACTGCGGGCCGGGTCATCGGGGTTCAGGGTATACCGGAGATCCAGCGGCACTTCGATGTAGTTGGTGATCAGTTGACTTTTCCGGATGGTGCTGATCTGGTGATCGGCGACAGATAGGAGCAGGACTGAATCGCGGTTGTCTGCCGGATATGCCAGAATTGCGTTGTTTTTGAATTTGAACCGCTCGAGACTAAGTCCGATTCCCGGGACGAAGCTGAACTTGGAGTTCATAATCCTGAACTCATATTGATAGTAGAGATTCACGGTCCTTGACCCGAAAAGGCCTATGTCAAACCTGTCGGGGGCATCGAGTCCGCGGTTTAATCCCAGTTCAAGAGTAAAAGTGCCTGGGAGATCAGGTCTGGCGGTCGCCGGTCGTGTTTCTGCCGACTGACTGAAAGCGGAGAACGAGACCAGAAGGAGAAACAGGAAACCGGAAAATCTATTTATCATGCTTACAAAATTCTTAAGAATAGGCCCAAAATTAGCTTTTTTGTTGGCAGAGCCAAACCATTTATTTTGTTGAGTGGATTTATTCTTTACATTTGCACTCCCAAAACGCAACTCGGTAGGAGTTGAAATGGAACGGATCCAGAATACAGATTGGTGAACGGTCGAAATAGTTTTAAAGTATCGGTCAAAGTTGATTTAGATTCAGTCCGAAAGAAACTGCGCTCGTAGCTCAATTGAATAGAGCATTTGACTACGGATCAAAAGGTTCGGGGTTTGAATCCCTGCGAGCGCACAGTTGAGATAGATCCTGATTCAAGTTTGAGTCAGGATCTTTTTTTG
>Ga0065721_10005823_pt1 | contig 14181 bp, 8 predicted proteins | sample Mesricmetagenome_FD_59108 | JGI IMG/M metagenome (GOLD analysis project Ga0065721, IMG submission 59108) | Mesophilic microbial community from rice straw/compost enrichment Sample: eDNA_1 v2 (version 2) | ecosystem: Engineered > Solid waste > Grass > Composting > Bioreactor | place: USA: Davis... | reverse complement strand
CTGTTCCCAGAATACCGAAGCCTCCTTAAAGAAGTCCATTCTCACGCAGGGCCTTCCAGCATTCACTGAGTGGAAGGCCAATGACGTTGCTGGGGCTTCCTGAGATGGAGTCGACAAAAATTCCCCCCGCCCCCTGCAGACCATACCCTCCAGCCTTCCCGAGAGGTTCTCCGGTTTCGAGATACCAGTCCAACTCGTCCTGGGAAACCGTGCGGAATCGGATCTCTGTTTGCACCTGAGTCTCGCAGAGAAATTGATCGCCGGAACTCAGACAGATGCCGGTCACGACATAATGTGACCTGCCCGAGTAATACCGTTGAAACCAATTTCGGACAGTCTGCTTCCAGTGTCGGCCGTCTGGCTTTCCGAGCGCGACCAGTCTCCCATCCTCTTCAGAAGCGACGACGACGGTGTCTGCTGTCAGCACGGGAAGTGTTGCTTCGTCCGATGAAAGCTGTTGGCGAACCGATTCGTTTTTTGTACGTGCAATGGCCCCGAGTTGTTGAAGGATTTCCGCAAGGGAAGAACATTCGTCGAAGCCTGCTTCCCGATTATCAGCCGGAGGGCGAACCCGGATTCGGCTGGAATCAATCAGCAACCGGAGCAGCTCGATACGACGCGGAGATTGCGACCCCAGCACAACCGGAGTGGCAGACGAAAAGTGAGCGGATGGGGATTCAGTCAACATACAGAACAACACACGTGATGTTGTCTTTCGAGCCTCCTGCCTGAGCCGCTGCGACCAGTTTTTCTGCCGCAGTCTGCGGGCTGGGTTCGGTGGTCAGGGTCTCGATAATCAGGTTCGGCTCGGTGCCATCCGTAATGCCATCGGAGCAGAGCATGAAGATGTCGCCGGATTGTGGGGTGAGGCGGGTCGGTTCCGTTCCATTTCCACCATCTTTGGTCCCCAGATACCGATAGAGGACATTCTTGTATCGATGAGTCTTGGCGTCTTCCGGAGTGATGGTCTTGGCCTTCACCAGCGCCTGCGTCAGAGAATGGTCTTCCGTCAATTGTTGGAGCTGCCCATTGCGGAGGTGATAGGCCCGGCTGTCACCGACTCCCCCGATGTAGAACTCACCAGCCACATTGACGATAAAGGCGATCGTGGTCCCCATGTTCTTGCAGCCGGGTTCCAACTCCCCGAGCGCGATGATTTCGGAGTTGGCATGGGCGATGGCTTTGTCGATGCTGTCAATGACCGCTTTGGCAGCCGGCGTTCCATTGAAATCGATTCCGGTATTGAGCCGGCTGGAGATCAGTTCAACGGCCAGTTCGCTGGCTCGCTCCCCGGCACTCTGTCCCCCCATCCCATCGGCAACAAGAAAATAACGCCCCTCGGAATCGATGTAGAAACGGTCTTCATTGTTCGACCGGAAGTTTCCTGTGATGCTGAGCGCACCCCAATGTAAATTGCCTGCTCGCCCCATGGCCTTAAAATCTTCGTTCAGAATGCAGTGCTAAGGATTTGGTGCCCGGCCCTCGGACTGTGTCTCCAAACAACGCTCGAACCCCCAGCTGCAATCGATGGTGTCAAGGCGTTCTTGGTTCCTATCATGGCGTACTGTTGAAGGGGACGCAATTCCCAAAGACAGGAAAACATCGATTGTTTTTGATCGACACCTCGTCGCAGAAAACCTACAGAGTTTGAGGGAATTGATTCTTCCACACGATCGACAAAACCCGTGCAGCCAATCGCCATTTTGCGGCAGCTGCACGGGTTTGAATTGCGAAATGATTTTCTGAAAATCAATCGACTATGCGAATTCCGGTCGTCGGCGACGCAATTGGTCTTTCAGTCGGGCGACGATGCTGGAATGCATCTGGCTGACGCGACTTTCGGAAAGTCCCAGAGTCTGACCAATTTCTTTCATGGTCAACTCTTCATAGTAGTACAGGATGATGATCAGTCGCTCGTTCCGGTTCAGACCTTTGGTCACGAGCTTCATGAGATCGCGTTTCTGGATCCCCAGAGTCGGATCTTCACCCTTCAGGTCCTCGACGACATCGATCTCGCGGACATCTTTATAGCTGTCTGTCTCGTACCACTTTTTATTCAGACTGATGAGGCCCACTGCCGCTGCTTCGGATTTCAGTTTCTCGAAATCGTCCAGCGACATCCCCATTTTCTCTGCCAGTTCGGGGTCTGTGGGGGGACGACCGAGCGCTGCTTCCAGTTCTTTGCGGGCCGCTTCCAGTTTACTGGCCTTGCTGCGGACCAGTCGCGGGACCCAGTCCATGGTGCGGAGTTCATCCAGCATCGCACCACGAATTCGGGGTACGCAATAGGTTTCGAATTTGACGCCACGGTCCAGATCAAAGGCTTCGATGGCGTCCATCAGGCCGAAGACGCCTGCGGAAATCAGGTCATTGAGATCAACGCCATCGGGAAGCTTCGCCCAGACCCGTTCTGCGTTGAAGCGGACGAGCTGGAAGTAGTTCTCGATCAGGCGATTTCTCAACTCCTGGTTCATCTGGTCCTTTTTGTATTGAACCCAGATTTCCTGGATGTCTTCTTTGACCTTCATGGTCATAAAAACTCCTCCGTGACCTCATGTCGTCGCCGGAACCGATTTGATCTGTGGGATGCCTGCACAGCAACGATTTCCATAGTGCGAGCGCAAGCGTCCTTGATCCTTTTATCGGTTATGCGAGAAGAGCAATTGAATGCGTTTGATACCATTGTTGCGATCATCACAAACTGACCCATCCATCGGTCAGTTTTGTGCGATCTGGAAAATTCCCGGTCAGGCGACGTGGTCGGACAGGATGTCCCTGCAGTCGTTCAAGTCTCTGATCCCTGATTTCTGGCCAAATCCAGACTCGCCGTTCTCCGCCCGGAGCCAGGCGATTCCATGATTTGGTGATTAAAAACGTTCCTCCTGATGTCGGGAAACCGTGGCACCGGGAGGTGGATTCAACTTCCGTTATGAGGGAGTGCCTTTCAGCGTTCGCCTCACGGATGCGGGTAAATATCGAAAGGTCTCACAGCCTGTCCAGTTGCCCAAGTTGATTTCGTGCTTCCGCCCTGCCGGGAGCGCAAAACCTGCCGACAGACCAGCTTTCGACCCCTCCCCGTCCCACTCAACAAGCGGAAACTGCTGATTGCGTCATGCTTCGCCGCGAATGCATCCGGGGACAGACAAATAAAAAACCGACCGTGCGGAATTCGCACGGTCGGCAGCATGATCGGGAGCCCTGAACCTGTTCAGGATGAACTGTTCAGAGAATCAGTATCGGACACGAACCACACCACGACGGGGAAAAACGGTGACCCGGGGGCCAGGGACGACAACCGGAGCCGGTGCCACATAGGTGGTTGTTGGAACGTAGTAGGTCGTCTGAGACACGGGGGTCGAAACGACCTCGGTGGCCACGACGGGAGTGACGGTCTGTACGTTATAGCTGTAGGTGACGGGAGCCACGTAGCGATAAGCCGGGGCATAGGTCACTCCGGTGGGGACGGGTGTATACACGGGACCAACGACAGCGGGGAATCCAACGTAGCTGTTGGGCACAATAATTGATTGTGCCTGTGCCTGTGTGCTTCCCAATCCCAGCAATGTCAGCCCGAACGCTGCGGCACACAACCACAATTTCTTCAGTCCTTGCATTCACTCTCTCCTAAAACTGTAAAACCCGGAAGTTTGAGTAGTCTGTGACGACTATCAGAATACTCCGGCAGATTCTGCCTGTCGAATGAAAAGCGGGGCTAAGACCCGGTTTTGGAGGGAACAGACTCAAGTTGCTGCATTCTGCTCCACTGACCAGGAAATCAGCCAAGGAAATCGGCGGGACCTTCGCTGGAAGTGGTCCCGCCGATTTCTGACTTTCGAATCAATCGCGTCCGATCATTCCGGGATGTCTGCGATTCTCAACTTCATTTCGTCAGCATTGGCTTTCAACTCCGGTGCATACATGCCACTGGCCTGTGTTGGCAAGGCACTGAACTTCCCGGGAATTTCTGCCCGGACCCGGTAACTGACTGAGTGTTTCCCGCGTGCCAGTTGACGAAGGAAGAATGCCACCTTCTCATCCCGGAATTCCACATAGGCTCCGAGACCTCCGGCCGTGTATCCACTCTGGAGGTCGACCGGTTCACACCCCGCTGCTTTCATGTCTTCGAAGATGATGTATTCGTAGTCATTCTTCGATTCGATCTCGAGTTCGATTTCGATCAGATCGCCGCTGGTCACCTCGGACAGATTTTCCAGAGGAACCCGCTTGTATTTGGTGACCTTCTGATCGATCACCTGACCACGATCCCCCGCGACTGCAGACGTTGCTCCGGCGTCCTTCTCAAGCCGGTAGTACTTCCGGTTGACCTTGATCTCCAGTCCGGTTGCGGTGATGAACTCCTCCATCGTGAAGTTCGTGATATAGGCGTTGAAGTAGAGCGGTGTCGCGGGTTCGTTCGGGGAAAGAGGCTTCCGTTTGATCTCGAGCTTGCGTTTACCTGCTGAGACCGCTTCTCCTTCCAGAATAAATCCGTTGTTGAAGGTGAAGAGGACTTCCGGGGTGATCTCGACCGTCTGTTTCAGCTCACCATCCAGCCAGATCTCCACCGCCATCTGCGGTTTCCCTTCCCCGGACGCCACCAGATAGTCCGCCAGTGCTTCGATGCAGTAAGCGGTATCACGTGTGCTGTTCCAGTAGGTCCCATGTCGGCGGTTGTTGATCAGGTATTTCACCAGCCCCGCCGCCTTCGGGTCTTTCACATTCACCCGGGTCAGCAGTTTCAAATACTGGGCATTCGCTTCCAGCGTATTGCCGTACCAGTACCACCACGAGCCGCCGTTATTGGGCAAGTCCAGATAAGCCGTCTGGTTCTCCTCATCGACCTTGATGAACTGATCGATGTTTTTGATCACCATGTCCCGCTGCTCATGGGCCCCAATTTCATGCAGGGCGAGTCCGAACAGGGCTTCGGCATACAGACCGATTTTGGTCCTGTCGCGATACAGGAATCGCTGCATCTCCTCATTGACGATCTTCGCATCGACCAGCACGGAGAAGACGAATGCATCAATTGGATCGCACTGGGAACGGAATTTCTCTTTCCGGGAAGCGTCCTTTTCGTGTCGTTCCCCTTCCTGAAGCAGTTTGACCTGCTCATCCTGATAGCGTTTCAACCAGGCAACTCCGTTTTCCAGAACGCCATCAACGATGGCAATATCGTTCTTCGCTGCCAGCTGAAGTCCATGCACCACCACAGCGGTTGTGTGAGGATACGATCGCTCCTGAAACCCGGAGAACCATCCCCAACCCCCATCGGAATTCTGCATTGCAGTGAGGTCGCGGACACCGGTTTTGACCATGGCATTGACTTCATCAACGTCAAAAACCGGGTTGCGATCAAATCGCTTCCATTGGGCGGCACGAACAGCAGGATCGCCGATCTGCTGAGCATTCAGATTGGTCCGTTTTTCCTGAATCGCCTTCAGGTCGAGCCCCATCTTTTGAAGGATTCGCTGGGTAATGACAGTCGGAACAAACCGGTTCAGGGTCTGTTCCGTGCAGCCATAGGGGTAATCGACCAGGTACGGAAGCGCATCGACCATCGCTCCTGCCAGCGTCGGAGAGTAACGGACTTCAATTCGGCTCTGCTCTGCCTGCCGGGCCTCGGGAATGGTGAACTCAATGACCCCGGAATCGGCATCGGGACGAATCACGCCGCTGAACGATTCGGTCTTCAAGATCCCATGAACGAGGACCGGGAAGGTCATCTGCATCGCATCTGATTCTTCATCGGTCAGCGCTTTCATCGTGATGGTTGCGTTGCCGGGCTGAACCGCCTTGACGCGCCAATCGACCCGGTGTTCTCCGCCAGCCGGGATTGTGACCGTCATAGTCCCCGTATTGTCGGTCGCCTGACTATTGGTCTCACTCCCTGCCATCATGGAGAGAGTCCCACCCTCAAGCTGCAGCTGCACCTGAACCTGTTTTTCGGTCTTCAGGTAGTTGTGAACAACAGCTGAGAGGACCACTTCATCCGTCTGGACGAAGAACCGCGGGGCCTGTAATCGAACCACAAGATTCTTGGCCGTGACGACCTCCCGGGTTGCTTCCCCGACATCGGTGCCAGCTCCCATTCCCCATGCCCGAATCTTCCAGCTGGAAAGATTCTCCGGCATGTCAAAGGTCACCTTCGCAATCCCGGATTCATCGGTGACCAGATTGGCATTCCAGTAGGCGGTGTCCGCAAAATTGGTCCGAACTGTTGGTTGAACGGGTTCGTCTCCACCACTGGGGGCTGCGGCCGCTTTCTCCATCGCGACGCCATCGGCCATCATGGACATGGGGGCGGCCGCTGGCGCTGCCATCTGCATGGATCTCAACCTTCCGCCTCCACGGGAATCCGCTCCAAATCCGCCCAACCCGCCGACGGCACCCGCTTTGTCCGAATTCAACTCATCGACTGGACTATCAGCCGCCGCATCCCCAAACACACCGAGTTCTTCCATTCGAAACTCACCTGGTTTCAGGATTTGCTGGAACCAGTGCTGAAGATTCGTCTCTGCATTCGGGTGGGTTTGTCTACGCCATTTCCAGAAGAACTCTTTGATGTCCTCCACATTGGAGCCTCCGGAGATGTATTCCACTGCGCGGTCATAAACGCTCAGCAGAACCGCCCCGACGACCGGCTTTCCTTCGGCGTCGGTCACCTTCACTTCAACTTCCGCCTTCTGTCCGGGGAGATAGGAAGGGGCAGAAGGTTGAACGGCGACGTTCAGGATTTTTTCTGCCGGGGGAACGACAAATTCCCGGACCAGATCATGCATCTTCCCATCAGCGATCGTGATCGCTTCGATAAAGAAGTTCGGCATGTCTGCCATAGTGACATCCAGCTCGACGAGGGTGCTCTTTCCTTCGATCTTGAGAACACGCGGAGCGGATTTGGCGATCCCGTTGACGGGTCGCACGAAGAGGAGGACGGTTGCCCCGAGTCGATTGGTATTGATGAGAACTTTGGCCTTGTCGCCGGGGGCGTAGTTCTTCTGATCGGGAATCAGTTCGAGATCATTGAACTGGAACTGTGCTCCATCGAATCCGTCTCCACGAATCAGGAACAGATACCCCCCTTCAACATTCCCTTCTCCATCCTTCTCGCTACGAGGAAGCGTGAACGACAGACGGTACTGACCGGCCTGGCTGGCGTTGATTTTCTGTTCTGCAAAGCCCTCTTCGTTGGTGGCGAGGTCCCATTCCTGAACGACACTTTCGACCGGTTTTCCGTCTTTGTAGTCGACCTTCAGAAGTTGGAGCTTCCCTTTCCGAGTGATCCCTTTCCCATCGAGAGTCCGGGCCTGAAACCGGGCATCAATGGTGTCACCAACGTTGTAGTATCCGCGATTGGTCCACGCGAAGATGCGGAAAGGCTCCCGGGCGACAAGCACTTTCCCAGAGCCGGTGATTGTGCGGCGGGATGCGTCGGTCACTTCGGCGGTGATGGTGTAGGCATGGTCCTTTTGCCCGTGAAGTGCCTTGGCTAAGGATGTATCAATTTCGATCGTCGCTGTCCCATCCGCATTGAGTGTCACTTCCTGATCGAGAACCAGTTCCGGTGGGTCCGCACTCCAGTGAATCCAACTTGGTCGGGGAGCAATGCATCCCCAGCGCGCGAATCCGGGGAACCAGTAGTAATCTGGTGAGAACCACCAGTAACCGCCACCGTACAGCCAGTCCCAGCGATCCGCCGGATACCATTTGACATCGTGCTCGGTCCGTTCGACTTTCACTTTGACACGAGCATTCGTGACTGGGGCGCCGTAGTAGTATTTTGCCTGAATGGTTGCCGTGATGGTCTCGCCCAGTTCGACCGGCTTTTCGGGCGAATCGATCGTGACTTCAAACTCTGGTTTCTTGTATTCCTCGACACGGAACTGATTGGCGCCGTGGACTTGCCGGTGACCATCCAGATACAGGGTGTAAACCCCGAGCGGGGCCTGCTTCGGAAGGGGGTATTCTCCTGAGAGTCCTCCGTACTCATCTGTGGTGAATTCCTGAGAGAAAACCTCAGTTCCTTGAGGATCGTTGATCTTTACCCGGAACTTCGTATTCGCGAACCGAGAGCGAGAGTTCTGATCGTATTGGGCCTCACGAATCCAGAATTTGAATTGGACTTTCTGGTCCGGACGATACACCGGGCGATCGGTCACGATATAGGTCTTGACCTCACGGAACTTCTCGTTGACGTCGCCGCTGTACCAGATTCCACTGAAACCCAGATAGGCGAATCGACCGCTGTCATCTTTCGCTGTCGCCAGCCACTGAAAGTTGGAAGAGGCCAGCTTCTGGTCGACCAGGATCATCCCATCCTTGTTGGTGAACTCAGCGAAGCGGCTCGTCAGAATGCGATGCTTGCGGTTGTTCTGCTGATATTCCTGTCGCCAGCCGAAGAAATCGACTTTGATCCTATTGACGGGTTCGCCGGTAGCAGCATCGGCCACGAAGTACAGGACTTTTCCGCTGATGTTCTTTTTGACAATCGCGGTGTTATTGAGCCAGAGAATAATCCGTGTGGTATTTCCATCCGCAATTTTCGCGGTAACCAGATACGCCCCTGCTTTCTGCAGCGGGGTTGTCACCGTGATTCGACGATCAAAATGATTCTCTCGCGGGGACAGGTCGAGTGACCATTCCGCAACCTTCTCGCCCACATACTTTGTTTCGTTCTGCTGGACAATCCGATAGCCGATGTTGTCGATCTGGAATTTCTGCCAGTCGAGGCTTTCCGGTGCGGTTTCAAGATACTTCTGAATGTCCGCGATCAACTCCGGAATCTTCAACGCATGGGCTTCGAAGGTCACTTTCTTTGCATTCCGGAATCGGAAGTCGACCGTGGCCCCCTTCCCTGCTGCAGTGCTCATCACCGGTTCGAACTGGCCCCAGTTTCCGGTGATCTGCTGGAGTTGATTCTTCCGGCCTTCGGGATTGGACGGGAAACGTTTCAGGCTCTCTTCAAGATACTGAGCGGCGCGGGGGTATTGCTGTCGATTCAGGAAAATCGAAGCGAGCTGTTGCAGGGATTCTTCCTGATACGGCTTCTTTTCCGCACCTATTGTCTCAGCAATATCTTGGTAGATCTTGATGAAGTTGAATTCCTCGGGAAGTGTGAATCGCTTCACTCCATTCGCCAGCCGGGCGATTGTCTCGTTCTCCTTCAGTGTTGGGAGAGACCAGATCCCTGCTGTGACCTCTGTGTCGACTCCATCAGCTCTGGGAAGGAAGAGTCTGGTTTCGCGAAGTGTCTGAACTCCAAACTGACCATGCAGGAAATGAGCCAGCCGATACCGGGACTCATTCAAGCGGGCGGCATCGAACTCTGCTATCTGCTGCAGACACCAGCGCCAGCGCTCCCCATCGTTTTTGGCAGCTTCGAACGATTCCGGGAGCGAATAGAAAACTGGGTTCCCATCGGCATCCACCGGTGCCCCTTGAGCATCTCCACTACCACGGCTACCACGAAACCCAAAAAAACGTCCGCGTTGTTGCGGCTCTGGATAGTCCGGCAGTGTCGTCAGATCGGTCAGCTGCTGCATCTTCCATGCGTTCCCCGAATTCTGTCGCAGCTGGTGGGCAAAAATGCTGTAGAATTCCGCTTTCTCTGGGCCATTGACACTGTCGGGCATCTTTTGACGGGCCGTCTCCAGCCAGATCAGCCCTTGGGCGCGGTCTCGTTCCGAAACGTCGACAAAGGCCCCGCCTCCCCGCTGGCTCCCGCGCGAAAATTCTCCCGCGACAATGAACCCGTAATGTTCCACTCCCGAGAGAACTCTCGCTGCTGCGAAGTATGCGGACCAGTCGTCCTGATGGGCATCGATGACATCTTTCAACAGGGAGTCAATTTCAAATTGCCTCGTCAGTCGTTGAAGGCAGGTGACTGCCAGTTGAAGGTCGTCGTAGAGCTGATTTCCTTTGTTGGCAGGATCAACGACGAGCTTCCGCAGAGAGGTGTAGGCGTCCCCGAAGTTCCCCTCCTTAAAGCTCTGCTGCGCCCCCTTCCGTAACTCATCTGCCGTTTTTTCTGCCGCCATCAGATACACCATCCCGGTAAAAACCAGAGAGAGGACAACGATCCCCAGACGGGGCAGGCCGAGCTTCATCCACTGCATGAGTGCTTCCCTTCGCAGATCAGATCATTCGCCATCGGGGCGATTCGAGCATCGATGAACTGGCAGAAAACAATCGGAGCGGTCCCTTTCCATGTTCGGTAGTCCGCCCGGAATTTGTCATTGCTACTTGTTGCCAGTTCAACGGCTCGTACTTCAGGACACAGGCATCCCGCCTCCACCAGTTAGATAAACTCTGGGTGCAGAAAGTTCCACTGGGTTGTCACGAATTTGTTGGAATTTGGATTTTGGGCTGAAAACGATTTTTTCTCGTCTTCTTCCCTAGGAACGACGTGATGCTTTCGGAATCGGCAGTGCGTGTTGCGGAATCATGCAAATAAAAAAGCAGCCGATTCCACAGGGAAATCGACTGCATGAAAATTCAGGTCGGTTCAGGACGAAAACGGATGCGATGTGGGCATCACGCTCCATCTTCAGTCGCTGAACAGATCAGGACTGTGCAGCAAAGTTCATGTCATGAGACCAGGGAGCCCGATACGGACGATCAGTCATGGCCTGAGCTTCATCATCTCCAACGATTCGCTCCGCCTTCGGGTCCCACTTCACCCCGCGTCCGAGTCGTGCGACGAGGTTTCCGAGATGGCACACAGTTGCGGATCGATGACCGATCTCCACATCGCAAACCGGGAGTTGCCGCGACTTGATGCAGCTCAGGAAGTCCTTCATGTGGTGATTGCTGCGATAGAGCTGCTGCGGAAACGCCAGAATGGACTCATCCAGCTTCCTGTAGAATGCTTTCTGGGCATCGGCAACTTCCTTTTTCTTCAGCTCGTCACTTGAGATTTGAGCCCCAGCGATCTCTGCAGGATCGCTCCACAGGACACCACGGTTCACGTAGATCTTCCCCTTGGTGCCGATGAATGTCGCTCCACCGGGGATGTCTTTCTGCTGTTGCCCGAGCAGGACCTTCACCCCGTTATCATAGGTGTATTCAATCCGGCAGGTGTCGGTGACTTCGTACCGTTTTTCGGGATCGAACGTTGCTGTGCCATCGACTGCGACCGGGCCACTTTCATCCATTCCCAGTGCCCACTGCGCAATGTCCAGATGATGTGCTCCGAAGTTCGTAATCTGACCTCCCGAGTAGTCCCACCAGAACCGGAAATTGTAATGAACTCTCTTTTCGTTGTAGGGGCGTGCGGGAGCTGGACCGAGCCACATGTCGTAGTCCAGATTTGCAGGAGGATTGGTATCCGGTCCTAATGCGCCTGGATGGTTCGATTTCGGAATCCCGACAAGCACCTGCTTCACGTCGCCGATGGCTCCGTTCCGGACGAGACTTGCAGCACGCCAGAATTCAGCTGCAGAACGCTGCTGGGACCCTGTCTGCACGATCCGCCCATGTTTCCGGGCGGCATTCACCATNCGCCGACCTTCGGCAATTGTCAGCGAGAGNGGCTTTTCACAGTAAACATCTTTCCCCGCCTGNCAGGNGTGTATGGTCATCAGGGCATGCCAGTGGTCAGGAACNGTGATCACGACAGCATCNAGATCTTTCCGCTCCAGGAGCTTCCGGTAATCGCCGTATTCTTCGGCTTTCTGTCCCCGGTCTGAAACGAGGCCCAGTGCTTTCGCCCGGACTTCGGAATCGACATCACAGATGGCTGCGACGTTGCATCCCGCCCCGAGAAATCCCTTGAGGTTGCCAGTCCCCTGATTCCGCACACCAATCATTCCAACGGTGATACGCTCATTCGCTCCAAAACAGGTACTAGGAATGATGTACGGGGCAGCAAAGGCAGCTGCAGATGTTTTCAAAAACTGTCTGCGATTCCAGCGAGCCATGTGAATCTCCTCTGATGGTCTACGGTTGATCAGATCAGGGACCCTGCAGTGCGCCCGCAAATCCAGGATCTCAGTCATTTCCGGATTTCAATTCGTTTGTCGACGGTCCCGATTCCCATGCAAAGGGGAAAATGGTTGTCCAATCGAATGGGTTCCTCCCTAAGTCTCCAAGTTTCTACTGATCCGAGTCAAGTGAACAGGGACTGAGCGTCCACTCTCGTCATGTGTTTCACAGGGAGATCCATACGAAAAAACAAAAAGGCACGACGGAATCGTTCGTTCCGGCGTGCCTGAAGTAAAGACGCGGTCTTAGCTGATTTTCAGCGCGGCAAGCACTTCGTCCGTAATTGCCCGCACAAGTGCTTCCTGATCAACCTCCGAGAGTGCGGAACTGGATGGCGGCTGAAGATATCCCGGGAACTTCGGCGGCGGATCAAAGGCTGCCACCTTTGGTCGGGGGGCATTCACAGAAGAATACCCTTCCTGAAATGCGGTATTACCGCACAGGTCACAGTTTTCAACATGGAATCGTGGGTCATCAAACCCCAGTCTCTGCTTCAGGTCCAGCAGTTCGCGGGATTTCTGCTCATTGAGATAGGTGATTCCCCCCAGCTGCTTGGCGAGAATCAGAATCCGGCAATAGGCGTCCAGAATCTCCGTCTTCCAGTACGCCTCTTCGAGTGTCTTTCCGAACGAGACCGTCCCATGATTCGTGAGAATGATGGTATTGGTCGACTTGAGGAACGGGACCACGGTATCTGCAAATGCCTGGGCTCCCGGAGTTTCGTAAGGAGCCAGAGGAACCTCTCCCATGAAGACTTCGATTTCCGGCAGAACGCACTGCGGAATCGCTTCCCGTGCAACAGCAAATGCGGTGGCATGGGGTGGATGGCAGTGGACCACCGCTTTGACATCGGGGCGGTGCTTCATGATGGTCAGATGCAGAAGAATCTCGCTGGTTCTCTTGCGTGTTCCAGCGAGCTGATTTCCGTCCAGGTCCACCATGCAGATGTCTTCGTGCTTCATGAATCCCTTACAGATCATGGTCGGACTGCAAAGGACTTCGTTCTCACCGACACGGTAGGAGATATTGCCGTCATTGGCGGCAGCAAACCCCTTGTTGTAAACCCGGCGTCCGATTTCGCAGATCCACTCCTTGATCTCCGGGTTGTTAAATAGAGGGTGATACATGACTCGCATCCTTTAGTCTGATCTCAGCCGAGCTGAAGAGATAAATATGTTTGAATCCCAATGGAAAGTTCATGGGGACGATGACTGCGGAACCCGCACTTCATCCAGAATTGCGGCACAATACGCATCGAGTGGTTTGACATTCGGATAAAACGGAGCCGATGCTTCCGCCCCGTCGCTGATCGCGATGAGAGATCCGGTTCCGGACCCCAGTTCATCAAAGACCACAATTGGTTCTCCTCGCCCTTTCTCTCCTCCCTGTAGTCCTTCCCGGGAAAGCGGAACAACCAGCTTCCACACAGCCCCCTGCACTGATGGGTGGCAGCGTTTCAGTGTGACTTTTCCGATGACTTCGCCGATTCGCATGAGGTTGGACTGTGTAGGAGTTCAGGACGATCTGTTTTAGTTAATCTCTTATGTCTGCCTGCTCATGAGACTCTGTGACAGGTGAATACTGGCTGGCAACTTATTTTCTTGTTGAATTTATTGTCGGAACGCAGGGGGGGTAATAAATCAGTTTTCAGGAGCGATTCGTTGAATCAGGTTTCTTAACTCGAAAAAGGTTCGACCAGCCGGGTTCACGCACCAGGTGTTCGCACGAAGCTGTTGCCGGACGAGTCGGATTTCTGTGGCCTCGTGGATGGCGACCGCCTTGACAGCCTGATGCCGATTTGCCAGAGCGGCGGCCCGATATGTCTGTTCCGCCAGGATCACAACCGTACTTGCTCCCCCCCGACTCAATTCTGCAATCGCCAGTTTGGCGGCATCGTCCGGACATCCCAACAGTTCTCGCTGCCAAGTCCCGTTCAGGGTCGAGTAAAGCTGATCCACTGCAGCTGTGTTCTGGACGACGATGAGCAGGCGATTTAAAGGTGATGCTGTTACCGTGTGAGAGCCGGTAGAAGAACTGTTGCGGACATCGTCACGATGCAGACGCAGCTTCTTGGCTTTAACGATATCCCGTGCAGCCGGAGTGACGATGGCCTTAGCGGGAATGCGTACATCTGTCCCGGAAGGGATCTTCTCCAGAACGTCTGCCGTGATCACAGACTCCCGAATAATGGTTTCTTGA
>Ga0065721_10051588_pt1 | contig 14186 bp, 16 predicted proteins | sample Mesricmetagenome_FD_59108 | JGI IMG/M metagenome (GOLD analysis project Ga0065721, IMG submission 59108) | Mesophilic microbial community from rice straw/compost enrichment Sample: eDNA_1 v2 (version 2) | ecosystem: Engineered > Solid waste > Grass > Composting > Bioreactor | place: USA: Davis... | reverse complement strand
GTGGTGGGCAGCGGCGAGCCGGTGCTGCTGCTGGAAGCCATGAAAATGGAGACCACCATCAGCGCTCCCGTGTCCGGAACCGTGGGGGCCTTGAAAGTGGCAGAGGGCGACTCTGTTGCCGTCGGCGATACCCTGATGACCATCGTCTGAGCGGCTGGGCCTTGTTATGAATAATGTTCTCAATCTCTGGCAGAGTTCTGGAGTCGCCCAGGCCTCGGGCGGGCAGTTGTTGATGCTGGCCATTTGTCTGGTGTTGTTGTTTCTGGCCATCCGCAAAGGTTTCGAGCCGCTGCTGCTGGTCCCCATAGGATTCGGCGGCCTCCTCGCGAATATTCCAGGCGCCGGTATGGCGTTCTCCGCGGTGGAAATGGCCATGCGCCACGGCGATGTCCAGCTGTTGGCGCAGATGGCGTCCGTGCTGGATGTCCCGGCCACGACGGCGGATTTGAAGGCGGCGCTCAGTGGTGCCACCCAAGCGCAGCAGCAGATGCTGGCGGTGCTGGCTTTGGATGCCGGTTTCAGCAACGGCATGTTGTACAACTTCTATCTGGTTGCCATAGCCAGTGGTGCTGCGCCTTTGATCATTTTCATGGGTGTGGGCGCCATGACCGATTTCGGTCCGCTGCTGGCCAATCCCAAAACCCTGTTGCTGGGGGCTGCCGCGCAGTTTGGTATCTTCGCCACCGTACTGGGTGCGGTCGGCCTGAGCGCCACTGGATTGATGGACTTCTCCATCGCCGATGCGGCCGCCATAGGCATCATCGGCGGAGCCGACGGCCCCACGGCGATTTACGTGACCAGCAAGCTGGCCCCGGATCTGCTCGGCGCCATAGCGGTCGCGGCCTATTCCTATATGGCACTGGTGCCTTTGATCCAACCGCCAATCATGCGCGCACTGACAACCGAGGCGGATCGCAAAATCGTCATGACCCAGCTGCGCCCCGTGAGCCGGTTGGAGAAGATCATCTTCCCGATCAGTCTATTGATCCTAGTGGCGCTTTTCCTGCCGGACGCTGCGCCACTGCTTGGCATGTTCTGCTTTGGCAACCTCTTGCGGGAGTGCGGTGTGGTCCAGCGGCTCTCAGATACGGCACAGAATGCGCTGATCAATATCACCACCATTTTTCTCGGCCTTTCCGTCGGCTCTAAGCTTGAGGCGGAGAAGTTTCTGGATACCAAAACCCTGGGCATATTGGTGCTGGGTGTGGTGGCTTTTGGTATAGGCACTGCCGCCGGGGTGCTGATGGCCAAAATTATGAATCTGTTTAGCAAGCACAAGATCAACCCTCTGGTGGGTTCCGCGGGCGTGTCTGCCGTGCCCATGGCGGCCCGTGTCTCCAACAAACTGGGTTTGGAGGCGGACCCGCAGAACTTTCTGCTCATGCACGCCATGGGTCCCAATGTGGCGGGCGTCATAGGTTCCGCCGTTGCCGCCGGTGTCATGATCGCCATGGTCAGCAGGGTGTCCGGCTGACCTGCAGGCGCAAAGTGACCGGGTTCGCAATCGCAGCGGTGTGCTGAGCACCGCTTTAGTCCCGCCTTTCAAATCTTCTCGTACAAATGGTGTAGAATGGCCCGCCGTTTTTTGAGCCCACTGATTTCTGGAGTGCAAACATGCTGAGACGTACAAAAATAGTGAGTACTTTGGGGCCCGCCACTGATGAGCCGGGGGTGTTGGAAAGGTTGATCGTCGCGGGTGTCAATGTGGTACGTCTGAACTTCTCCCATGGCTCTCCCGAAGAACATCTGGCCCGCGCCAACGCCGTGCGTGAATTCGCCAACAAGCACGGGCGCTATGTGGCGATTCTGGGTGACCTGCAGGGCCCCAAAATCCGCATAGCCCGCTTTGCCAATGGCCCCATCAAATTGGCCGTCGGCGACAAGTTTGCACTGGATGCGGATCTGCCGACGACCGCCGGCGATCAACACCAGGTTGGTATCGACTACAAGGAACTGCCGCGCGACGTGAATCCCGGCGATTACCTGCTGCTGGATGACGGCCGAGTGGTGTTCCGCGTGGACTCCGTGGTGGGTAACCGGGTGAACTGCACCGTGACCGTGGGCGGCAAACTGTCCAACAACAAAGGCATCAACCGCCAGGGCGGGGGGCTGACCGCGCCGGCGCTCACCGATAAGGACCGCGCCGACATCAAAACCGCCGTGGCCATAGGCGTGGACTACCTGGCCGTCTCCTTCCCCCGCAGTGCTGAAGATATGAATCTGGCGCGGGCTCTGGTGAAGGAAGCCGGTGGCGACATAGCCCTGGTGGCGAAGATCGAGCGCGCGGAGTCCGTCGAGAGCGACGAGGTGCTGGACGGCATCATCCGGGCATCTGATGCGGTGATGGTGGCCCGCGGCGATCTGGGCGTGGAGATCGGTGATGCCTCGCTGATCGGTGTACAGAAACACATTATTGCCCGCGCCCGCGCCCTCAACCGCTGCGTGATCACCGCTACTCAGATGATGGAAAGCATGATCAACAGCTCTCTGCCTACCAGAGCGGAAGTATTCGACGTGGCCAACGCGGTGTTGGATGGTACTGACGCGGTCATGTTGTCCGCGGAGACAGCGGCGGGGCAGTATCCCGTGGAAACTGTTGAAGCCATGGTGCGGGTGATTCTGGGCGCTGAGAAAACTGAAGAGCACCACAAGGCGTTGGAGCGCGAGCCCACCGGGCGGGTAGCCATAGACCAGGCCATAGCGGCCGCAGCCATGTTCACCGCCAATCACATGCCGGGTGTCGCGGCCATTATTTGCATGACCGAAACCGGATCAACACCTCTGTTGATGAGCCGTTATGGTTCGCGTCTGCCGATTTTCGCTCTGTCTCCAAGAGAGCGGACCCTGCGCCGGGCGGCGTTGTACCGCGGTGTGGAGACTGTATTGTTCCATCACGAAAACCTGACCTTCGCTCAGTCCAACCAAAAGGCCATAGATACATTGCTGGCGAAAAATATCGTCAAGGCTGGAGACTTGGTGATTATTTCCAAAGGGGATGTGGCCAATGTGCACGGTGGCACCAACACCATGAAAATCCTTGAGGTGGGCAAACCCATCATCAATGCTTGATGGCCGTGAATGGGCGGGGCTTTGCAGTGCCCCGCCGATTATTCTTCCGCGGCTATCGGATGAGGCTCAGGGCCTTGGCAGCAGCGCTCGTTTCCTTTTCAAATCCTAAGAGGCGTTCAGCGGGGGGTCAGTTCTTCAGGGGTTCCTGAGTTGTCCAATTCTGAACAGATGCCTGATAGGCGAGGTAGTCCTCGGTAAGGCTGCGCCGCGCCGCACGTCGGTCCCTGGATTTACGGCGTTTGCGATGATAGAGGTCCAATGGCAGGTCTTTGCAGGGATCTGCGTCCAGTCGACGATCGCCCCCTTTCCTTCGATTGACAAACAGTACATCAGAATTCATAACAGCAAACTTCCCACTACGTTCAACAAGTCCGTCGGCCGAACGCGGCCAGCTATTCTTCAGCCTAAGCCTAGACGGAAAACCCGCACTGTCCAGTTACAGGGGGTAGCCAATGCGGCTATTCATCACAAAATCATCAGCGGGAAATTTTGCTGTTAAAAAAGAGGAGGTCAAGTGACCACTGAAGACTTAATCCGACAAAGATTAATGCAGGCTTTTACACCCACTTTTCTGGATGTCATCAACGAGAGCCACGGTCACCGTGTGGCACCGGGATCTGAGACTCATTTCAAGGTGGTGATAGTGTCCGAGCAGTTTTCCGGAATCCGATCTGTACAACGACACAGACAAGTCTATGCGGCTTTGACGGAAGCCCTGGAGGGTGGCGTGCACGCTCTCGCCATTCATACCTACACCCCATCAGAGTGGGAGGAATCCGGCGGAGCACCCAAATCACCTGCCTGTCTGGGAGGAGGTAAAACCCGGTCCTAGCTGGGTGGATTCAGGGATATGGTCGGTCAGAGGGTAGGAAAAGAAGTAAAGAAGATGACCCGGCCATCATCGCACTGCCTGAGTGGCCGAGTGAATAAAATCTTGAGAATAACGAGCGTGAAGTCTTAAGCGAGTTCGACGTTTTCGGCTTGGGGACCTTTTTGACCTACACCTTCGGTGAAGGTGACCAGTTGGCCTTCCTTCAGGGTTTTAAACCCGGAACCGATGATATTGCTGAAATGAACGAACAGGTCTGCACCACCTTCGCGGCTGATGAAACCATAACCCTTGCTTTCGTTGAACCATTTAACGGTTCCGCGCAATTTGTTGGATGACATAACTTCTGTTTAACCTTTGCTGGAAACTTCGGAATTACCGTGACAGAACGGGCGGTCGTGAAGTGCGATACGGCTGCGGACTCGGCGTTCACGGGCGATTCTAGGCGGGATCCGTGACAATAGCAATACAACAGAAGAGGGCGAAAAAATGCATCGTTGCGGTGCAAATTTTCATGCAATACAAGCGCTTGCCTGTCTATTGCACCACTTTGTACGGGGTTTTGGGGAGATGTTCCTGGATCAGTGAAACGCCGTGATCATAGAGCGCCAAAATATTGGGTTTGACGCCGAGGCTAGCGCGTTTGGAAATCATGGTGATGGGAAATAAACAGTGCTGTGTGCGAGGCAGGCATACAGCGCGGCTTTTTCCCTCCGCATCTTTATAAACAACCCATTCCAATCCCAGTTCTTTCACATAGACATCTCCTAATACCACACCGAGCGCCTGTTGTTTCACCAGTTCCGGTTGTTTGATCAGATCCTCATCAAAAAGGCGTTGCAGCAGTCTCAGGTCGCGCTTGTCGCCGCGCAGCGGAGCGCCGAACTCGCTTCGCGTTATTTCTTCCACCAGCGCGCGTTGCCGTTGCAGATAGCCGGTATCCACCCAGCGCAATTCCTCCAGGACTACACCTGACGAGTTCTGTTCTTGTGCCTGCGCCAGACCGAATGCCAGACCCCAAAAAATCCAGAACAGATGGATGAATGGCTTTTTCATAAAAGAAGCTCCGGAACTTTGATGCGGCTATACATGGATACGGTGGTGATTGGACCTCATTGGCAGCCCCTTGTTCGTCCCGGATTGCGGGTGGCTGACACTCTGGGTTTGGGCGCTGTTTCCATCGGATTGTGTAATCATGGGCTATGGTTTTAAATAGCGCTCCCCAGCCAATCAGGCGTTCATTTTAGTCCTATCCCTATTGGAACGGTACTGCAATGAGGGACGGAGGTTCCGGGCTTAAGTCAGCACTGGAGCGCAGTACAGCACATTTCATTCTCGCGAGAACCCGTATGAAAAAAGTCTTTTTGGCCGTTATTGGCATTCTGTTGGTGGCGGTGGCACTGGCCGTTCTGCCGTTTTGGGCGGGGCAGAAAAGCCAGCAATCCCTGGATCATTGGGTGGCCCAGATGAACCAGTTGGGGGGGTATGATCTCCGGTGGGAAAAATATCAGAGAAACTGGATGGATACAGAGGCAGTGTTGCGGGTGGGACTCAAAATGCCGGCAAGCCTGAAAGATTTGGATGTGGTGGAGGATTTGAGCCTTCCCCTGCAGGTGCACTTGCACCACGGTCCTGTGATGTGGCGCGACGGTGCCAAGATAGGCTGGTTTTCCGGTAAGTTCTATCTGAGCGGCGAGCACCAGTCCTGGGTGGAGAAAAACCTGACGGTAGATGGCGAGGGTCCTTTTTTTGTTTCGGAGATCCAGATGGATCTTTTGGGGAAAACCACTATTCGCGATCGCAGCTTGCCATTTGAGGTCAACCTGGAAGAAGACAACCAACTGGTTTTGGCGGGTTATCAAGGCGAAGGCACGGTCAGTCGCAATGGGCTGGTTCAATACCGCGGTATTTTGTCCGCCGTAAACGTGCGCGGTGAGGATGAAAAAGACAATATGCAGCTGAAGGACATGGAGTTCCGCGTGAACTCGGATTTTGGCGGCAAGGTGGGTCAATATCTGATCCCTGGATCCGCCGAGTTTACCCTCGCATCTATGAGCGCATCTGGAGATGCCGGAGAGGCTTTTTCTCTGCGCGATGCCACTTTTTCCACCGACATGACATTCAATAAAGAAAAAACCGCGGGCAATATGCGCATGGTGATGGCTTTTGGCGAACTCAATGTGCTCGAGGAAAAAGTTGAGAACGCCAAACTGGATTTCTCCTTCAATAATCTCAGCGTGACATTCCTTGATAAATACATGGAATTGGTTCAGCAGATGTACAACGGCGGCGGAGAGGTCAATCCGCTGTTGGCGATGCAGATGATGGGGCTGGTGGCTTCTGATCTGCTGCCGGCTGGGCCTCAACTGAGCATCAAGGAGTTGGGATTCAAAACCGCCGAGGGTGCATTGAGTTTCAACGGCAAAGTCTCTGTATCCCCCGAGGCTGCAAAAAGCATGTCCGATCCCATGGCAATGCTTTCCCACATCACCATGGATGCCGCCTTTTCCGCAGATAAACCGCTGGCCTTCCGCTTGGCACGTGAGAGCGCTCTCAAGGATTTGAATGCTGAACAATTCGAAGGCGGCGAACAGATGACAGAGGAAGAAAAGCAGGCTCTGGCTGATAACCAAGCGCAGATGAAGCTCGATATGTTGATCATTCAGGGCACCCTGGTGGACAAAGGTGAACAATACCAGTCGCAGTTTTCTTTCAAAAATGGCAAGGTTGAGGTGAATGGGCAGCCATTGCCGTTGCCGTTCTGATTGTGCTGAAGGAACTTATCGCCGACTACCGTGGTATCTGGCGTGAGCCGGTATGCCACTTGTCAGGTGTTTTTATTCTCCTTTTGCTGTTGCTGCATTTAGCCGATGGCGCTCTGGGGGAATGGTTGGAGTTTAACGGGGAACTGATCGGTCGCGGCCAGTGGTGGCGGCTTTATACCGGTCATTTCGTTCACTTCGGCTTGTACCACACAGCGATGAACTGCGCCGGCTTCATCGGCGTGGTTTTCACATTGTTTCGCGATGTTCCATTGCGCATTCTGCTGCTGGCCATCTTATGGATTCCACTGTTTGCGGGCCTGGGGATCTACTGGGTTGATCTGGAGATCTATCGGGGATTTTCCGGCAGCAACTATGGTCTGCTGGCGCTGGGCCTGATATTGGGTTTGCACCACAATTACCGCTTATACGCGCTCGCTATTTTGGTGGTGACAGCCAAGATCGCCTCGGAGCATGTGCCGGATTATGACGTGAATTATCTGCGGGACAAGATTGGTGTGGCTGTGGCGGTGGAAGCCCATTTATCGGGATATGTGGCGGGCGTCTGCCTGGGTGTCGGCCTGCTGATATTGCGGAGGGTGCGCCGTAAGGCGCACCCCTGAAGACCAATCAGTTTTGCCAGAACTTGCACAAATAGGCTGTGTCCACCTTGGCGCGCACCTTGAAGGAGGAGTTGCCTTCCACTTCAAAGGTCTGACCGTCGGTAAAGTTATGCCATGTGCCCTCACTGGGGTATTGCACCGCCAGTTCACCACTGATCACCACCATGGTCTCTTTACTACCGGTGGAAAATTCATATTCTCCCGCCAGCATCACGCCGACGGTGGAGGGCAGGGTTGTGGATTTGAAGCCTATGGATTTGACTTTGCCGTCAAAGTATTCGTTGACTTTCAACATGGAGCGGTCCTCGTGGGTAAAGGGCGCGCATTATAGCGCCTGCTCGGTCCGGGGAAAGCAGGCGGCGTTCCCATATTTTATCCAGGCCTATTTTTGATGAATGACAAACACCCGGAGTCGGATCGCAATTTTGACGATCTGGCCCAGCGCTTTCAGCGGCAGATCTATGGCTCCATGAAAGGCCGCTTGCGGCTGGCGGTATTGCGGCGGGATTTCGCCGAATACCTGCCGCCCGGCCCCTTGCAGGTATTGGATGTGGGGGCAGGGCAGGGGCAGTGGGCTTTGGAGATGCTGGCTGCCGGACACAGTGTATATCTCACGGATATTTCCGAGGCCATGCTCGCTGCTGCGCGGCAGAATATTGCGAACAGCGACCTGCCGGAAAGCTGCAAGCAGCGGGCGCGCTGGCTGCAATGTGGCGTTCAGGAGCTGACTTCCAACATCGAGGAAACCTTCGATGTGGTCATCTGCCATGCGGTGATGGAATGGCTGGAGCAGCCATTTCAATTGCTGCAATGGATAGAGCCACTGCTGAAATCCCGCGGCTGGCTTTCGCTGATTTTCTACAACCAGGATGGCCTGATTTTCAAAAATCTACTGCGCACCAATTACGCCAAGGTGGAGAATCGGGATTTTCGCGGCCGCAATGGCGGTCTTACACCGCTCAACCCGCTGGCGGTGGATAAGGTATTGGCGTGGCTGGATGCGGCGGATTATGAGCTGGTGTGCCACAGCGGTATTCGCGTATTTCACGATTACGTGCTCGACAAGCAAAACTATCAAAAGGATCCCGAGAGTGTGGAGCGCCTGGAACTGCTGTATTCACGGCAGTCGCCGTTTCGCGAATTGGGGCGCTACCAGCACCTGTTGTTGCGCAGAGGCTAATTATTTGCCGTTCAACAAAATATCCCGCGCCTGATTGACGCGAGCGGCGAGAAAATCGCTGCCGCCCCTGTCCGGGTGCAGTTTGTTGATCAAACGGCGGTGGGCGGCGATGATTTCATCGCGCGAGGGATCGCCGCTCAGTCCGAGGATTTGCAGGGCCTCTTCGCGGCTGGGGCCGTTAAAGTTGGGCGGCGGCGACTGTTGTCCGCTGAAGCCTGCGCCTCTGCGGGCAAACTTGATCAAATAGAAGGACTTGCTGTCGCGCTCCCGATAGTACTCTTCCAATTCATTCAATTCATCGGCGCTGAGCTGGGCAATATTTTTGCCGGCGTGCGGGCCCTTCAGAATCACACCGCTCAGTTGACCGGTCTGCACCCGCAGACGCACGTCCAGATATTCGGTTTTGAAAGACGCCTGCCCGCCGGTGCGGTTCAGCCATAAGGGCAGCAGGCGCATGGCGGTCATGGCGCCAAAGCGCAGCAGCGGCAGCAGTGCGGCCACCACCGCGCCCAGCCAGTGCATGCGCCCGGTCAATGCACCCAGCAGTAGAAAACCCGCGAGTCCAAACAGGAGAATTTTGTACGTGAGACTGCGCTTCTGCACAGGCGGCAATTTTTTATATTTCTGCATGCCGTAAAACAGTAGCGCCAGCAGAGCGATTGCCAGGATGAGTTTGATCAGCATGTCGTCCGGTCAATGTTCCTTGATGGTCAACTTGATGCCTATATCGCGCCAGTAGCCAGCTTCTTTTTCCAGGCTGGCAGCCGTCATAGGGTTCTCCTCCAGCCAGTTTTTCTCGAACTCGAGCGTATAGCCGTGAGAGGACTGCTTCAGTTTTGGAAGGGGGGCCACATCTTCGCGGCGGCGGTGCAGTATCACGGCTATGCGCAGACAGACCAGCATGGGCAGCAATGCCTGGCGGACCGATTTTTCCAGCCCTTCGAAGCGGTCATCGGATATTTTTTTGCGGTGGGCGCGCACCAGGCAAGCGAGAATCAGTTGTTCGTAACGGCCGAATCCGGCCAGATCGCTGTGGCGCAATATATAGTGGCCATGGTGGTGATGGCTCGAATGGGAGATGCCCAATCCGATTTCATGCAATTGCGCCGCCCAGGTGAGAATCTTGGTGCGCGATACCCCGGGAAGGTCCGGTCCGGTAATTTGTTTCCAAAAGGTGATGGCGGCGTTGCGCACCCGCTCCGCTTGGGCCAGATCCACGTGGTATTGCCCCTGCAGTTTGGCCACGGCGGCGTAGCGCGCATCCACATTCTTGAAACGGCCCACCGTGTCGTAGATGAGCCCCTCCTTGAGGGAGGCGTCGGCCACATGGATTTTTTCCAGCTTCAGCTGATCGAAAATGGCCCTTAACACGGCTATGCCAGCCGGCAGCACATCGCGCCGCAGTTTGGGCATGGACTGCAGGGCGCGCTCGCTGTCTTCGATCACGGCGGCACTCAGTTCCCGCAGTGAGTTTGCGCGGATGATGGCGCCGCCGTCCTGGGGCGCCACCAGATCGGCTATGGCGCGCATGGTGCCCGAGGTGCCGTAGACCAGATCCCAGCCTTTTTTCAGGTAGAGGCGGCGAATAGGCTCTATCTCGGCACAGGCCGCCAAATAGGCGGCGCGCATCCCTTTCGAGCTCACTTTGTGTTTGAGGTCGTGTTTCTCCGCGTAGACGACGCAGCCGAAATTCAAGCTTTCCATCAGTTCCGGCTCGGCTTCGAGGCCGATGATGAACTCAGTGCTGGCGCCGCCTATATCGATCACCAGTCGGCGGTTCTGGTCGTTGGCGACGCAGTGGGCGAGACCCTTGTACACCAAGCGGGCCTCTTCAAAACCGGAGATGATTTCTATGGGGTAGCCGAGAGTCTGCTCTGCCTCGCGCAGGAAATTCTGGACGTTTTTGGCGGAGCGCAGACTCTTGGTGCCCACTGCCCGCACCTGGGAGGAGGGGATGCCGCGCAGGCGCTCGCCAAAGCGTTTCAGACACTGCAGGGCGCGGTCCTGGGCGTCGGGTGCTAGGGTGCCGGACTGCATACCGCGGGCGATCTGTACCATGTCCTTCACCCGGTCTATAGTTTCCACCGTCTCCTGATTCACCCGACAGATGATCATGTGAAAACTGTTGGAGCCGAGATCGACTGCAGCGAAATAGGGGGACTCGATTGTCTGCATGCATCTTTCACTGATCTGAGCGGGCCTAGAGCATAACAACAAAAAGAAACTGCTGTAACCGCAACGGGCATTGCCTATTGCGGCCAGTCCTTATTCGACCAAGCTAAACCAGGAGTGCATATGTGGGGATACGATCAACGCAAAATGGTCATGCCCGAGCCTGCGGAGGCTCTCGCCGGGCGTGACACACCCATGCCGGTTCCCGCCCGGCACCAGGTACTGGGAAATTCTCTGACCGACTTTCCCTCGGGCACTGCCCGGGCGCTGTTCGGCATGGGGTGCTTTTGGGGGGCGGAACGCCTGTTCTGGCAGCAGCCCGGCATCTACACCACGGCTGTGGGCTACAGCGCCGGCTATACCCCCAATCCCAGTTATGAGGAGGTGTGTTCCGGATTGACCGGCCACAATGAGGTGGTGCTGGTGGTGTTCTGGCCGGCGCGCATCAGCTACGTCGAGCTGTTGCGCCTGTTCTGGGAGAACCACAATCCCACCCAGGGAATGCGCCAGGCCAACGATCGCGGCACTCAATACAGGTCCGGCATCTATTGCTTCGATTCGCAGCAGAAATCACTGGCGGAGGCGAGTCGGGCGGCCTATCAGCAGCGCCTGGATGAGCGCAACGCCGGCACTGTGACCACGGAGATACTGGATGCGGGGCCGTTCTATTACGCCGAGTCCTACCATCAGCAGTATCTGGCGAAAAACCCCAATGGCTATTGCAACCTGCAGACCCTGAGCAAATCCGGTCTGCCGGCGCTGGGCGATCTGCCAGTCTGACCCTCAGAGCGGCAGGGTGGTGGGTGGAGTGGTGCCGGAGGAGGGCGACCTCAGCCGGTAGGCGAAGGCCATTATGTGGGCCACGGCTATGTAGAGCGCCTCGGGCACCTCATCGCCGATTTCGATCTGGGAGAGCAGTTCCACCAGCGCCGGGTTGTCGCACAGAGGTACGTCGTGGGCCTGGGCCAGTTCTATGATGGTCTGGGCGTCGGCGCCAAAGCCTTTGGCGGTCACCTGGGGCGCACCTGTACCGTCGTAAAACAGGGCTACAGCTTTCTTCAGATCGGGATTCATTGCAGCCTCAGGTTTTGATGTCAATGAGAGAGTAGTCCAGCCGGACCTTCTGCGCCGGCGGCGGATTCTGCGAACACTGCAGCTCCCGCACCGCCAATCCCTGTTTTTCCAGATCCCGCTGCAGATCCTGCAGTTGAGAGCCGGCGCGCTGGCGCAGGCGTTCATTGTCGGTCCAAAGGGTGATTTCCAGGTCCTGTTCCTGCACCGAGATCTCCGCCGCCATCATCCCCAGATCATCCAGTTCCAGCTCCATATACACGCGCCAGCGGGCCTGCCGCCGGCGGCGCTCCTTTTTGGAAGCCTTGTCCGGATCCGGTTCCGGGCGAGGTTCAAACAGTTGCAAATACAGGTTTCCGAAACCGTCTGGCAGGCGCAGGGGAATGTCCATATGCCATTGCTGCGGCCCGGCGTCGGGCAGCTGACTGTTCAGGGTGCGCATCTGCTGGGTCTGGACACGGGCGAGAGTCTGCGAAACCTGTTGCATCAGCGCCGCTTTGAGCTGTTGCAGAGGTGTGCCCGATTCCCGGCTTTTGTGGCGGGGAATGAAAATTTGAACCAGCCCCTGCAGCAGCTGGGTGAGCGTATCCGGCATGGGCAGCTTGCCCGGGTTTGCCGGAGGTGGGCTGCTGAGAGATTGCTGGAGCTGGATCAGCACCCCTTTTATATCCTGCTCGACCGGGGGGGCTGGCGGGGCAGAGAGCGACCTGCGATCGGGCTGCAACATGCGCTGTTCATAGAAAACGCCGCTCTGCTGTATGGCCTGGCGCAGAAGCTCGGGCTTTGCCGGATTCAGTTGCGGCAGCGGCAGGCTCAAGGCCGTCAGCCGATTGAGTTGTGTCTGCAGCTCTCGCAGTGGCGGCAAAAGTTTTTCCGTTGGTATGTCCTGCAGCTGCCGGTTGAATACCTGCAGGGCGCGCAGTAGGGGCGGCAGTGTCTGGGCCTGGGGCAGAGTGCGCGCCAGGGTTGCCGCTATCAGAGGCCGGGACTGCTCCACCTGGGAAGGCGGGATTGATTGACGGACGGGTTCTCCCTCAGGGTGCTTACCTGCAGCGGATGGGCGCTCAGGCCTCGCGGATGATGCGGCAGACGCTGGTGAAGCGGGTAGAGATGCGGGCGCAGGTGCAATGGACGCAGATGTGGATGCGGGCACGGTTGCCGGCTGTGGCTGAGGCATCTGCGGAAGACCCTGGGGCGTAGGCGGCGCTGGTTGCGGAAGCGGGGCGCTTGGAGCCGGTGTAGGGGGTATCAGCCTGAGTCCAGCCGGCGTCACCAGTACCTGCAGGGGCTGCGCCTTTTCCACCGGCAGGGCGGTCAGCGCAGGTATCAGGCGCTGCAGGACTTTGAGTTCGACCAATTTGAGCGCCGGTTCCTGCAGCAGAGATTGGAGCTGGCGTTGGGCTTGGTTCTTGGGCGGTAGGGAGTGGAGGTTGAGCAGCTCCTGACGCTCCGCGTCCGTGACTGTTTGTATGCGGGTGACCAAGGCATCCACCAGCTGGCCGGGGCGCAACTTCAGGTCGGCCACCAGTTCGGCCATTTCTGGACTCAACGGGATCTGGGTGTTGGCCGGACCCCGGGAGAGTGGGTTTGGATCGATCAGCATGGTGACGGCGGAAGGAGGGATCTGCTTTAAAAATAGCAGCTATGGGCGCAGCCGCCCGAAAGGATTTCTTGACTGAGATTCAAATTGCTGGCTTAACCACTTGAATACGCTGGGTTTTACGGTGATTATGCCGCCCTGCGCAAACGGGTCCCTGCCGCCCACCCGCGTTCAGCTACACTGACGGGGCGGACGCTGATCCCGACGACGCAGACTCCACGCCTAAAACAGCCGGAAACCCGAGTGCCGATCCTAGAATTCAAAAATTTCACCTGCGAGCGCGACGGCCACGCCCTGTTCCGGCCTTTGAATTTCTCCCTTTCTGCGGGCGAGTTGATTCAGATTGCCGGCCCCAATGGCGCCGGCAAGACCACTCTCCTGCGGGCGGTGTGCGGGTTGTTTGACGACTGGCGCGGTGAGGTGCTCTGGCAGGGGCAGCCAATCCGGGTGCCGGACTATGAAATGTGCAGCAATCTGCTCTATCTCGGCCACCATCCGGGGGTGAAGAAGTCGCTCACCGCCGCGGAAAATCTCCACTGGTTTTTCGGCTCCCACGGCCGGGTATTCCCCGGGCAGGTGAGTGCCGCCCTGGCGCAGGTGGGGCTGGCTGGCTATGAAGATGTGTTCTGCCATCAGATGTCCGCCGGGCAGATGCGCCGTGTCGCCCTCGCCAGACTTTATGTGAGCTCCGCCGCAATCTGGATACTGGATGAACCCTTTACCGCCATAGATCGCGCCGGCGTCAGCAACCTGGAAACTTTAATTCAGCGCCATACCTCTAACGGGGGCTTGGTGATGTTGACCACCCACCAGCCCCTGGCCCTCGATAGTGTGCGCGTCATAGAACTCTCCCCCCAAACGGAGATCTCCCCATGAACCC
>Ga0065721_10001261_pt1 | contig 14187 bp, 9 predicted proteins | sample Mesricmetagenome_FD_59108 | JGI IMG/M metagenome (GOLD analysis project Ga0065721, IMG submission 59108) | Mesophilic microbial community from rice straw/compost enrichment Sample: eDNA_1 v2 (version 2) | ecosystem: Engineered > Solid waste > Grass > Composting > Bioreactor | place: USA: Davis... | reverse complement strand
GGGCTGATCTGGCTCGTGACTTTCGTTCATCTATCGCCCACGCGACGCGGGCGGTGATTGATCGGGAAAACGGCTTCTTCGAGCCTTTCGATTCGACGCGGGGGCACTAGTGTGTGGGCATGGCCTACGCTCCGTTCGTCCCGCTTCGCGTGCTGTCCAGTTACTCGATGCTCGAGGGCGCGGTCGACCCGAAGGCGCTGGCCAGGCTGGCCCGGGAGCGCGGCTTCCCGGCGATCGCGATCTGCGACCGCAACGGGCTGTACGGCGTGCCCGCCTTCGCCGCCGCCTGCAAGGCGGAGGGTGTGCAGCCGATCGTCGGCACGCTGCTCGGCGTGGGGCGCGGAGACGACGGCCCGATCGATTACCTGCCGCTTTACGCCCAGGACGAGGCCGGCTGGCAGAACCTGTGCCATCTCGTCAGCCGCGCGCACCTCGACCGACCGCCGGAGCTGGCGCCTCATGTCCGCCTCGAAGATCTCGAGGGCCGCACCGAAGGGCTGATCGCGCTGACCGGCGCGAGCGAGGGGGCCGTGACTCGACTGCTCGCCGATGGGCGCATGGCCGAGGCCGAAGGGGTGCTCGAGCGCCTTTCGGGCCTGTTCGCGGGCAAGCTGTACATCGAGCTGGCACGCCGCGGCGATCCGGTCGAAGACGCGGCCGAGGACGCGCTGGTCGAGCTCGCCTACGCCCGTGACATTCCGCTGGTGGCGACGAACCCGGCCAATTTCGGCGAGCCCCACATGCACGCGGCGCACGACGCGATGCTGTGCATCGCGCACTCGACGCATCTCGACAGCGCCGAAAGGGTCCGCTCGAACCCCGAGGCCTTCGTCAAGTCGGCCCCGATGATGGAGGAACTGTTCGCCGACCTGCCCGAAGCGACCGCCAACACGCTGGTCGTCGCGCAGAGATGTGCATTCGCGCCNCCCAAGCGCAAGCCGATCCTGCCGAGCCTCGCCGGCGACAAGGAAGGCGAGGCGCGGATGCTTGCCGCGGACGCGCGCGCCGGACTTGAAGCCCGCCTTGCACAGTATCCGGACCTCACTGCCGAACAGCGTCAGGTCTACGCCGACCGGCTCGAGTTCGAGATCGACGTGATCACGCGGATGGGTTTCCCCGGCTACTTCCTGATCGTCGCCGACTTCATCAAGTGGGCCAAGGCGCACGACATTCCGGTGGGCCCGGGGCGCGGCTCTGGCGCAGGGTCGCTGGTGGCCTGGGCGCTGACGATCACCGACCTCGACCCGATCCGGCTCGGGCTGCTGTTCGAGCGCTTCCTCAATCCCGAACGCGTGTCGATGCCCGACTTCGACATCGACTTCTGCGAAACCCGCCGCGGTGAGGTGATCCGCTACGTCCAGGAGCGCTACGGGCACGACAAGGTCGCGCAGATCATCACCTTCGGCAAACTCAAGGCGAGGGCGGTGCTGCGCGACACGGGGCGCATCCTGCAGATGAGCTACGGGCACGTCGACCGGCTGTGCAAGATGGTGCCGAGCCACCCGACCGACCCGTGGACCCTGCCGCGCACGCTCAATGGAATCAGCGAGTTCCGCCGCGAGTATGAGAACGACAACGAGGTAAGGCGGCTGGTCGACCTCGCGATGCAGCTCGAGGGATTCCCGCGCAACACCTCGACGCACGCAGCGGGCGTGGTGATCGGCGACCGCCCGCTGGCCGAACTCGTCCCGCTCTATCGCGATCCGCGTTCGGACATGCCGGTCACGCAGTACGACATGAAGCACGTCGAGGACGCCGGGCTGGTCAAGTTCGACTTCCTCGGCCTCAAGACACTTTCGGTCCTGCGCAAGGCGGTCGACCTGCTGGCTCGGCGCGGCATCGAGGTGGACCTGAGCTCGCTGCCGTGGGACGATCCGCAGGTCTACGACCTGCTCAAGCGCGGCGACACGGTCGGCGTGTTCCAGCTGGAATCCGAAGGCATGCGGCGCACGCTTTCGGCAGTAAAGCCCGACAAGTTCGAAGACATCATCGCCCTGGTCTCGCTCTACCGGCCGGGGCCGATGGACAACATCCCGCTGTTCGGCAAGCGCAAGAACGGCGAGGAACCGATCGAATATCCGCACCCGAAGCTGGAAGGCATCCTCGCCGAGACCTACGGCATCTTCGTCTATCAGGAACAGGTGATGCAGGCGGCGCAGATCCTCGCCGGCTACTCGCTCGGCGATGCCGATCTCCTGCGCCGCGCGATGGGCAAGAAGATCCAGTCCGAGATGGACGCGCAGCGCGCGCGGTTCGTTGACGGCTGCCGCGAAGTTTCGGGCATCGACAAGGCCAAGGCCAACGAGCTGTTCGACTTGATCGACAAGTTCGCCGGCTACGGCTTCAACAAGTCGCACGCGGCCGCCTACGCGGTGCTGTCGTACCAGACCGCCTGGCTCAAGACGCATTACCCGGAGGAATTCTACGCCGCCTCGATGTGCTTCGACATGCACCAGTCGGAGAAGCTCGCGGTGTTCGTCGACGACCTCCGGCGCAACGGGCTCACTCTGCTCGGTCCGGACATGAACCGGTCCGAGGCCGAGTTCACCGTCGAAACGACCGAGCGCGGCCTCGCCGTCCGCTATGCCCTGGCCGGCATCCGCAACGTCGGCGAGAAGGCGATGGAGCAGATCGTCGCCGAGCGCGAAGCGCATGGTCCCTTTGCATCGCTCGACGATCTGTTCAGGCGCATGCCGCCGGGGGCGATGAACCGCCGGCAGCTCGAGAGCCTTGCGGGAGCTGGCGCCTTCGACAGCCTCGAGCCGGACCGGGCGCGAATCCTCGCGAGCGCCGACCTGCTACTCGCCGTGGCCGACGCGGCGGAGCGCGAGCGCGAGAGCGGGCAGGAGGGCCTGTTCGGAGGCGAGGACCATGCCGTGCCCGCGCTGCGCCTTGCCGACGCCCCCAGCTGGACCCGCGCCGAGCAGATGGCGGCGGAGCGCGAATGCTTCGGCTTCTACTTCGCTGCGCACCCGGTCGAGCAGTACCGGGCGATCGCCTCGGCCAACGGTGCGCGCAGCTACGCCAGCCTGATGGAATCCGGTGTCACCGGCGGTCGCCAGCCCGCGGTAATGGCGGCGCTCGTCGAAGGCGTAAGCAAGGGGCGGACGCGCCGCGGCGGCGAGTTCGTGCGCGCCGACTTTTCGGATTCCTCGGGACAGTTCACCGCGGCCTGCTTCGAGGAAGGACTGGTCGAGAGCTTCCAGCGCTGGGCGGCGGACGGCGTCTGCGTGCTGCTCAACGTCGAGCTCGACTCGCCGAGCCCCGACGAGCCCCCTCGGGTGACCGTACGCGGAGCGCGGCCGCTTGCAGAGGTTCACAACGCCGCGCGGATGCTGCTGTCGCTCGACGTCCACACCCCCGAAGCGCTGCAGGAGTTGCGCCTGGCGCTGACGGAGGGTGAACCCGGCCGCGGCGAGGTGCTCGCCCGCCTGTGCATAGGCGCCACTCCCGAGCCCGTCGTGCGGCTCGGCCGCGATTTCGTGCTCGACGGCGATCTGGCCGAACAACTGGCGCAGGTGGACGGTCTGTCAAACCTTTCATTGACGACCCGGCGCGGACCGGCCCATCTACGGTTGGTCGCCTGATGCAATCGACGGGAGGGAGTCGATGTTTGCATTCCTCAAGGCCGTCGCGCTCGGAATCTTCCTTGCGCTCATCGTATCGCTGTTCATCGGGTCGGGCGGCTCGGACGGCGGTATGCTCAACGTTCGCGCGGTGACGGTCCAGGGGTACCAGCTCTACTGGTCCTGGGCACTGTTCCTGATCGGCACCGGCCTGAGCTTCGTGCTGTTCCTGCTCATGGAGTGACGCGTTCGGCGCCGCGTGCGCCGCAACCGTCCTTCGCGCAAAGAAAACGGGCCGGGAAGCTCTCGCTTCCCGGCCCGCTTCGTTGCGGTGAAGTCAGGCGTCAGTTGCCCGCGCCGGGCCCATAGGTGACCTCGACGCGACGGTTCTGCAGCTCGCGCACGCCGTCGGCAGTCGGCACGCGAGGCATGGTCTCGCCGAACGACTGGGTGCTNATGCGCGCTTCCGGGACGCCGCGGCTGACCATGTGCGCGCGCGCGTTGTCCGCGCGGCGCTGGGCGAGACCCATGTTGTACTGGGCCGAACCCGACCGGTCGGCGTGTCCCGCGATCATGACCGACGCCGTGCCGCAGTTCGCGTAGGCCGAGACGGCGTTGTTCAGGATCGTCGCCGCCTCGGGCGTGATCACGTCGCTGTCCCAATCGAAGAACGCGATGTACGGCCCCTGGTTGCACTGCGCGACCGGCGGAGGCGGCGGCGGAGGCGGCGGCGGAGGAGGCGGCGGAGGCGGCGGCGGAGGCGGCGGCGGGGGAGGCGGCGGAGGCGCAGCCTGACCACCGAAGTTGAAGGTGACGCCGCCAAGAATCGAGTGCGAGCGGAAGCGCGAATCGGTCTGATCGCCGCTGATCGAATCGACGTTCACGTCCTCGACGTTGAAGAACTTGTAGCGCAGCGTCACGTCGACGTTGTCGGAGATCGCCTGGCGCAGGCCGGCGACGACCTGCCAGGCGAGCCCGCCATCGCTGCCGTCGATGAACGCGCCGGTGTTGGAGAACCCGCGCAGCGACTTGTAGTCGACCTTGCCGTAGCCGCCACCGACGCCGACGAAGCCACCGAGGCCGTCGTCGTCGCCGAAGTCGAGCATGGCGTTCAGCATGAACGCGAGTGCGGAAGTCTTCCCGCCGCCGGCATGGGTGCCGATCGGATAGGTGACGCCGCCCGAGGCCGGCAGTGCGACCGCGTTGTAGAACTCGTCGAGTTCGGCCTCACGATAGGAAGCCTCGGCCTCGAGCCGGAAGGCGCCGAGGTCGTAGCCGATGAACAGCGCGCCATCGTAGCCGTAGTCGTGGTCGAGGGTGACGACATTGTCGATGCCGGCGGCATCGAAATCGGTATCCTCGACGATCATGGCGCCGAAGTCGCCGCCGACGTACCAGGCGCCGTCACGCGCGGCCGCCGGGGTCGCGATGACCGCCGTCGCGGTGGCGAGCCACATTCCTATATTTCGCATGTTGATTCCCCTTGCGTCAGGCCGCCCGGACGGGTCCCTCGCCCATCCGCACTTGGAGCGGCGCAACTGATGCCACGACTCTCGTCGCGGTCAAGGGTTCCTTTATTGCAGCGCATCACGGCTTGGCGAGGGATTTTTGCAACAGTAACCACTTTTGCCTTGGGGTGTTGCCTCCCGATTACCCTCGCCATTTGACGGCCCTTGGTGGAATGCTGATTTCCTCGCGAGTCAGAACAGGGCCAGTTGGCCGCCGGGCGCAGGTGGGCGGAACTGGGTGCAGTCGAGCTCGATGCGCCCGTTGGCGATGCCGGCCCGCTTGCGGGCAAGGCGGAACCGGGCCCTGAACAGGTCGGCCCATACCCCGCTCGGCTTCATGCGGGTGAAGAAGTCCGGATCGTTGTCGCGGCCCCCGCGGATCGAACGGACGATCGCCATCACCTTGTCGCCGCGCTCGGGGAAGTGGGTCGCGAGCCACTCGCGGAAGAGCGGGCCGACCTCATGGGGCAGGCGCAAGGGAATCCATCCGGCCGAGGGGACGCGCAAGGCGCCTGCGCGCGCGAGGATTCCCTCGATGAATTCATCGGTGATCGCCGGGATCACCGGCGCTACCGAGCAGTGCGCGGGCACGCCCGCCTCGACAAGCTTGCCGAGCGCGGCAAGGCGCCTGGTGGGGGAGGAGGCGCGGGGTTCGAGCAGTCCGGAGAGGCGGGGATCGAGCGTGGTCACCGAGANCGCAACGGCCACGAGGTTCCTCTTCGCCAGCTCGATGAGCAGGTCGAGGTCGCGCAGGACGCGGGCNGACTTGGTCGTGATCGTCACCGGGTGGCGCGTCTCGAGACACAGTTCGAGCAGCGAACGGGTGATGCGGTAGCGGNCCTCGATCGGTTGGTACGGGTCGGTATTGGTCCCCATGGCGATCGGCTTCGGCCGATATCGCGGGCGGGCGAGGGTTTCGCGCAGCAGGGCGGCGGCGTTCGGCTTGGCGAACAGGCGAGTCTCGAAGTCGAGCCCGGGCGAGAGGTCGTGGAATGCGTGCGTCGGACGGGCGAAGCAATAGATGCAGCCGTGCTCGCAGCCGCGGTAGGCGTTGACCGAGCGATCGAAACCGATGTCGGGCGACTGGTTGAAAGTCAGGATGGTCTTCGGGTGCTCCTCGGTGACGGTCGTGCGCAGCTTGACGGGTGGACCGTCGAGCAGGGCGACGTAGTCGCGCCAGTCGCCGTCGGCCTCGCGCTGGGCGAGCCCGAAGCGGGAAGGGACCACGGCCGATTGCGCCCCGCGGCCGTGCACCGGCGGATTCTTGCGGTGTCGCATGCCCGGCATCGTACCCCCTAGGCAAAGTCGCGGCAAGAACATATAGAGAACAGATGGTCGCGCTCACCCTGATGCAGAAGCTCGAGATTCTCGCCGACGCCGCCAAGTACGACGCCTCCTGTGCCTCGTCGGGCACGGCCAAACGCAACAGTCTCGGCGGCAAGGGGATCGGCTCGACCGAGGGAATGGGCATCTGTCACGCCTATGCGCCCGACGGCCGCTGCATCTCGCTGCTCAAGGTGCTGCTGACCAACCACTGCGTGTTCGACTGCCACTACTGCATCAACCGCAAGAGCTCGAACGTGCGCCGAGCGCGCTTCACGCCGCAGGAAGTGGCCGACCTGACGCTCGCGTTCTACCGTCGCAATTACATCGAAGGGCTGTTCCTCTCGTCGGGCATCGCGAAGAATTCCGACCATACGATGGAGCAGCTCGTCGAGACCGCGCGCATCCTGCGCGAGGAGCACGACTTCCGCGGCTACATCCATCTCAAGACCATACCCGACGCGGATCCGGCGCTGGTCCACCAGGCCGGGCTCTATGCCGATCGCGTCTCGATCAACGTCGAGCTGCCGACCGAAAGCGGGCTGACGCGCCTCGCGCCGGACAAGGATGCACGCCGGATCGAGGGGGCGATGGGCGGGATGAAGCAGGCGATCGCCCAGGCGCGTGACGAGACCCGGCGGTTCAGGTCGGCGCCGCGCTTCGCCCCGGCCGGACAGTCGACGCAGATGATCGTCGGCGCTGACGCAGCAAGCGATGCCGAGATCGTCGGCAGGGCCAGCCGGCTCTACGACCGCTTCCGGCTGCGGCGGGTCTACTACTCGGCGTTCAGCCCGATTCCCGATGCGAGCGCGGTGCTGCCGCTCAAACGTCCGCCGCTGATGCGCGAGCACCGGCTGTACCAGTCCGACTGGCTGATACGGTTCTACGGGTTCGCCCCGGAGGAGGTCGCCCAGGCCGCCGGGACGGACGGGATGCTGCCGCTCGACATCGACCCCAAGCTCGCCTGGGCGCTCAAGTTTCGCGAGCATTTCCCNNTGGATGTGAACCGTTCTTCACGCGAGATGCTGCTTCGCGTGCCTGGGCTCGGGGTGCGCGCGGTCGATAGTGTCGTAGCGTCACGACGTCACCGCCGGCTGCGGCTCGACGACGTGGCCCGGCTGACCGGCTCGATCGCCAGGGTGCGGCCCTTCATCGTCGCGGCCGACTGGCGCCCGACGCTGCTGACCGACCGCGCCGACCTTCGCGCGCTGCTCGCCCCGCGCAGCGAGCAGCTGGAGCTGTTCGCCGCATGACCGCGCTCGAGGCCCTCCGCCCGGACGGGCAGGTCGTCGTCGAGATGGCCGAGCCCGACGACTTCGAGGCCTGGCGCGAGCGGGCGAGGGCGCTCGTGCAGGGCGGCGTGCCGCCGGAGCGGGTCAGCTGGATCGAGGCCGGAGCGTCGGGCAGCCTGTTCGCGGCCGCGGGCGGCCTGTCCGTGCCTGACGTCAGGGCGCCGTGGGTGCGCGCCAGCAGGCGTTTCGTCGAACTGGCCGAAAGCGCGATCCTGCATTCGGACCCGCATCGGTTCGCGCTGCTCTATCGCCTGCTGTGGCGGCTGCAGGACACCCCTCGGCTGCTCGACGACCCCGCCGACCGCGACGTGCGACGGATCGGGGAACTCGTCCGCAGCGTGCGCCGCGACATGCACAAGATGCGCGCCTTCGTGCGCTTCCGGGCGGCCGTGGAGCCCGACGGGTGTGAGCGGTTCGTCGCCTGGTTCGAGCCCGAGCATCACATCCTGCGCGCCAACGCCGGGTTTTTCGTGCGCCGCTTCGCCGGGATGCGCTGGTCGATCCTGACGCCCAGGGGATCGCTGCACTGGGATGGCGACGTGCTCGCCGAGGGACCGCCGGCACAGCGCGCCGATGCCCCCGGCGGCGATCCGGCCGAGGAGCTGTGGCGCCGCTACTATGCGTCGATCTTCAACCCCGCGCGTTTGAAGGTCGGGGCGATGCTCAAGGAGATGCCCCGCAAGTACTGGAAGAACATGCCCGAAACCGCGCTCATCCCCGGGCTCGTGGCGGGCGCACAGGCGCGGGAGAGCGCGATGGTCGAAGCCGGTGCAATCGAGTTCGGTGAGCGGCCGACGAGCCTCAAGGGCATCGACGAGGCGATTCACGCCTGCCGCCGCTGCCCGATCGGCCTGCTCGACAACCGCGCGGTGATGGGAGAGGGGCCGCGCAAGGCCGCGCTGATGATCGTTGGCGAGCAGCCCGGCGACCAGGAGGACGTGGCGGGGCGCCCGTTCGTCGGGCCGGCCGGGCGCGTGCTCGATGCCCATCTCGAGAAGGCCGGGATCGCGCGGGATCGCGCCTACCTGACCAACGCGGTCAAGCACTTCAAGTTCGTGCCGCGCGGCAAGCGGCGGCTGCACCAGTCGCCGACCGCGAAGGAGATCGACGTGTGTCGCTGGTGGCTCGAGAGCGAGCGGGCCATCGTCAGGCCCAAGCTGCTGCTCGCGCTCGGCGCCAGCGCGGCGCGCGGGCTGCTCGGCAAGACGGTCAGCATCGCCAGGGTCCGCGGCCGGCCGCTGGCGCTCGACGACGGCAGCGAGCTGTGGGTCACCGTGCATCCGTCGTACCTGCTGCGTCTCCGGGACGAAGCGAAGGGCGAGCAGGAGCGGATGTTCCAGGCCGATCTCCGCGCGGTCGCCAGACGCCTCGCGGAGCTGGGAAGCGGCTAGCGATGCCCGAAGCGCCGCTCACCCCCGGCAAACGGCGGATCGTGGTCGACCCCGAGACCATCGCACCGCCTGAGCGCGCCCCGTTCGTCGAACTCGGGACGATGAGCTGCTTCTCGTTCCTGCGCGGAGCGTCGGATGCGGTGGACCTCGTCACCACCGCGCGGGAACTCGGCTACGACTCAATAGGGATCGCCGACGTCAACTCGATGGCCGGCGTCGTGCGTATCCACACCGAAGCCAAAAAGCTTAAATTGAAGCCGGTTATCGGATGCAGGATAGAAACAATCGAAGGTCTGGCCTTCCTCGCCTATCCGGTCGACCGCGCCGCTTACGGCCGCCTGTGCCGACTGATCTCGGCCGGCCGCATGCGCAAGCTCGACGGCAGCTGGCAGGACAAGGGCGCCTGCGACATCGACCTTTCCCTGCTCGCCGAGCATGCCGAGGGGGTGCAGCTGATCCTGCTGCCTCCGCGCGATCTAGAGCAGGTCTTCACCGTGCCGGCCTGGGCCGGCAACGTCGTCGCCCTCGACGGCACGGCCGTGGGGGGCGACGTCACCGGTGCGTTCGCCGATATCCTTCCGCATCTCGCCGGCGGGTTCACGACGCTGCGACACATTGCCGCCAGCTACCTCTACACCGGCGACGACCAGGCGCGGATCGACCGGCTCGACGCGCTCGCCCGCGCGAATGGCCTCGGCCTGCTCGCTACCAACGAGGTCCACTACCACGCGCCCGAGAGGCGGCCGCTGCAGGATGTAATGACGGCAATCCGGCACAAGACCACGGTCGCCGCGGCCGGCTACCTGCTGCACCCGAACGCCGAGCGGCACCTCAAGAGCCCGGCCGAAATGAAGCGGCTGTTCGCCCGCTGGCCGCACGCCATCGTGGCGTCACGCGAAGTGGCCGATACCTGCCGGTTCAGCCTCGACGAGCTGCGCTACGAGTACCCGAAGGCTGCCTATCCCGACGGCATGACGTCACAATCGTACCTCGAGTTGAAGACCTGGGAAGGCGCTAAATGGCGTTATCCCAACGGGATAAGGGAGGATATTCGGGAAACGATCAAGAAAGAGCTGGCGCTGATCGGCAAGCTCGGCATCGCGCCCTATTTCCTGACCATCAAGGAGATCGTCGACTTCGCCCGCAGCCGCGAACCGCCGATCCTGTGCCAGGGGCGCGGCTCGGCGGCTAACTCGGCCGTTTGCTTCTGCCTCGGCATCACCTCGGTCGATCCGGCCGAGCATCAGCTGCTATTCGACCGCTTCCTGTCCGAGGAGCGCAGGGAGCCGCCCGACATCGACGTCGACTTCGAGCACGAGCGGCGCGAGGAAGTCATCCAGCACATCTACGAGACCTATGGCCGCGAGCGGGCCGGGCTTTGCGCGACGGTGATCCACTACCGGCCGCGCATGGCGATCCGCGAGGTTGGCAAGGCGATGGGCCTCAGTGAAGACGTCACCGCGGCGCTCGCCCGCACGGTGTGGGGCGGACACGGGCGCGAGATCGACGAGCAGCACGTGCTGCGGGAGGCCGGGCTCGACCTGACCGACCCGCACCTGAAGCGGGTGCTCAAGCTGACCGAGCAGATGATCGGCATGCCGCGCCACCTGAGCCAGCACGTCGGCGGGTTCATCCTCACCGACGGGCCGCTGACCGAGCTGGTCCCGATCGGCAACGGCGCGATGGCCGACCGCAGCTTCATCGAGTGGGACAAGGACGACATCGACGACCTCGGCATCTTCAAGGTCGACGTGCTCGCGCTCGGCATGCTGACCTGCATCCGCAAGGCGCTCGACCTGGTCGACCGGCATCACGGCCGCCGTCTGACCCTGGCGACGGTGCCGCAGGAGGATCCGGCGGTCTACGACATGCTGTGCAGGGGCGATTCGATCGGGGTGTTCCAGGTCGAGAGCCGGGCGCAGATGAACATGCTGCCGCGCCTGCAGCCGCGCAAGTTCTACGATCTCGTGGTCGAGGTGGCGATCGTGCGTCCCGGGCCGATCCAGGGCGACATGGTCCATCCCTACCTCAAGGCGCGCAAGACCGTGCGCGAGGGCCGGCCGCTGCCCCCGCTGCCGGGGCCGTCGCCCGAGCACGGCCCGCCCGACGAGCTCTTCTCGATCCTCGGGCGCACCTACGGAGTGCCGATCTTCCAGGAGCAGGCGATGAAGATCGCGCTCGACGCGGCGAAGTTCACCCCGGCCGAGGCCAACCAGCTGCGCAAGGCCATGGCGACCTTCCGCTCGCGCGGCATGGTCCACGAGCACGAGGAGAAGATGGTCGGGCAGATGGTCGATCGGGGCTACGATCCCGAGTTCGCCCAGCGCTGCTTCAACCAGATCAAGGGTTTCGGCGAATACGGTTTCCCCGAGAGCCACGCGGCGAGCTTCGCGCACCTNGTNTACGTCTCGAGCTGGCTCAAGTGCCATTACCCGGCCGCGTTCGCCTGCGCGCTGCTCAACTCTCAGCCGATGGGCTTCTACGCCCCGGCGCAGATCGTGCGCGATGCCCGGGATCACGGCGTCGTGGTGCTGCCGGTCGACGTCAACCGGTCGCAGTGGGATTGCACGCTGGAGCTGGTGGATTCACGCGGAGACGCGGAGACACAGAGGGAGGGAGATTGGCGCTCGCAGAGGCGCAGAGTCGCCGAGGGCGCCGCAGGCATTCCNTCTCGCGCTCCTTCGGACGGGAGCGAAGGGGAGCAAGATGAGAGCGGCTTCGCCGCAATCCCATCCTCTCTGCGCCACTGCGCTTCTGCGAGCGCTCCTCTCCGCGTCTCCGCGTCTCCGCGTGAAACTCAGGTCGCGCTGCGCCTCGGCCTGCGCCAGGTCGANGGANTGCCCCGAACACGCCGCGGCGCAGCTCGTCGCCGCGCGCGACGCGGGCGGGCCGTTCCGCGACGTGGCCGACTTGCGCGAGCGCGCCCGGCTGGGACCTGCGCACATCGAGCGGCTCGCCGCGGCCGACTGCTTCGGCTCACTGGCCTTGCGCCGGCGCCAGGTGCTGTGGGACGCGCGTACGCTGGTCGCCGCCCCGGACCTGCCGCTGTTCCGCCACGCTGCGGCGCGCGAGGAAGGGGCCGAGCGCCGCCGCACGGCGCTGCCTGCGATGCCGCTGAGCGAGGAAGTGGTCGCCGACTACCAGACCCAGCGGCTCAGCCTGAAGGCCCACCCGATGAGCTTCCTGCGCGCCTCGCTCGCCGAGCGCGGTTTCCTGCGCGCGGCCGACCTGCCTGCGCGCCGCAACCGCTCGACGGTCAGGGTCGCCGGGGTGGTGCTGATCCGCCAGCGCCCGGGCAGCGCCAAGGGCGTGGTCTTCATCACGCTCGAGGACGAGACCGGTGTCGTCAACGTGGTCGTCTGGCCCGACATGATGGAACGGTTCCGCAAGGCGGTGATGGGCGCGAGGCTGATGGAAGTGCAGGGACGGGTCGAGGCGGACGAAGGCGTGATCCACGTGATCGCCGCCCGGATCGACGACGCGACGCACCGGTTGCACGACCTCTCCGGCGACCTGCTGCGCCCGGCGATCGCGCACGGCGACCACGCCGGCAGCCACGGCCACCCGCGCGACGTGCGGGTCATCCCCAAGTCACGGGATTTCCATTGACCCCCACGCGGAGCGAACTGAGGGAAAACGGATGATCGATCCGGCCAAGCTCGCCGCCTTCGCCCTCGTCACGGGGCTGGTTAGCCTGACTCCGGGCCCGCAGATGGTGTTCGTGATGACCCAGGCGGCCTGGCGCGGGCCCCGCGCCGGTGTGGCGGCGCTCGCCGGACTGCAGCTCGGCAATGCGACGTGGTTCGTGATGGCCGGCCTCGGGCTCGGCGCGCTCGCATTGACCTGGCCCGGAGCCTTCACCGTGCTGACGGCCGCCGGCGCGCTCTACCTGGCCTGGCTCGGCTTCAACGCCTGGCGGCACGCCGGCGCGGACAGGCCCCGTGCCGCACGCCGCACTTCGCGCTACGCCCTGCGCGACAGCCTGGCGGTCTCGCTGAGCAATCCCAAGTCGCTGGTCTATGTCCTCGCCCTGTTGCCGCCGTTCGTCGACGCCCGGCAGCCGGTCGCACCCCAGCTGGCCATTCTCGCCGCGATCGCGATCACGCTCGATCTCACCGTCGGCTCGGTCTACGTGCTGGCCGGGGGCGGGCTTTCGGCGGCCATGAACCGGCCGGGCGTGCGGCTGTGGTTCGAGCGGGCGGTCGGCGTGGTCTTTCTCGTGCTCGCCGCGGCGGTCCTTGCAGAACTCGTTCACCGCTCGGGCGCCGTCACGTGAGGCGCGCCTGGCCGTTCGACCAGGTGGCGCTGGCCCTGTTCGTCTCAGGCGCGCTCCTTCTCGCGGGGCGCGGTTGGCTTGCCGATCATCCGCAGCACAACCCCTGGGCCCCGCTCGACCTGCGCGATCCGCCGGGCTGGGCCACCCAGCGCAAGCTGGCAGCCTTGCGGGGCGATCCCGCGGAATGCCGCGAGGTGCTTGAGCGCAGCGGTGCAGCTTTCGAGGTACTGCCCGGACAAGGCGAAGGCCCCTGTCTTCGCGACGACCGGACGGTCCTCACCGAAGCACCGCTCGATCCCGCTCCACCGCCGACGACCTGCGCGATCGGCGCCGGGTTCAAGCTCTGGCTACGGCAGGGCGTGCAACCCGCTGCCCGCGAGCTGCTGGGGGCGAACGTGGCGCGGATCGAGCACCTCGGTGCCTACAGCTGCCGCAGACTCTACGGCCAGCGGGAAGGACGCTGGAGCGAGCACGCTACCGGCAACGCGATCGACATCGCGGCCTTCGTCCTCGACGACGGCAGGCGCATCAGCGTCGCGGGAAGCTGGGCAGGGGCGGGCCCGGAAGCCGCCTTCCTGCGCCGCGCGCGCGACGAGGCCTGCCGGGCGTTCGGAACCGTGCTTTCTCCCGACTACAATGCCGCGCACGCCGATCACTTCCATCTCGACCAGGCGGGGCAATCGTTCGGAGGAGTGTGCCGTTAGGATTGCGGCGAAAGGGAACATTAACGGTAGGCACCCAACGTTGCCGCATGGCCAGGTCCAAAACCGCAGCTCTTTCGAACCGCATCGAACATGCGCGCGATGATTCGCGCCATCGTGTCAGCCTCGA
>Ga0065721_10051587_pt1 | contig 14188 bp, 9 predicted proteins | sample Mesricmetagenome_FD_59108 | JGI IMG/M metagenome (GOLD analysis project Ga0065721, IMG submission 59108) | Mesophilic microbial community from rice straw/compost enrichment Sample: eDNA_1 v2 (version 2) | ecosystem: Engineered > Solid waste > Grass > Composting > Bioreactor | place: USA: Davis... | reverse complement strand
TCAATATCATTAGCCAGGGTGTATTCTGCATCCAGCGCCATACCCATTAATTGCAATTGATGCGCATTTCTGACTGTTGTACTCCATTCCGCGGCGAGCATAGGACGTGTGGCATCATCAAAGATTAGCCAGGTTGCGGCGGGAGCTGTGGTTCCTGTGGAAGGGGTGCTGCTGATATTCCAGCCATCAGTGTCATAGGTAGTGAAATCGAGTAATTGAGCAGTGGTTAAGCCGGTGCCACCATCACTCGTTAATTGACCTGATGTGTCGATATCCCAATAACTGGCTGTGACAGTACCTCCAGTATCTACTCCAATTAAACCGCCGGTATTGAGTGACCCAGTAACCAAGCCACTGCTATAAGAATTACTGATCGTTCCTCCCGCATCCAACACCCCTACCAGCCCACCGGATACATCGCCTGATATACTGCCAATATTATAGGAGTTGCTAATCGTGCCATAGTTATAACCAGCGATACCTCCCGCTTGAAGGTCACCCACGATGCTAGCTGCATTATAACTCTGATCGATCAGTCCATAGTTATCGCCAACAATACCGCCGACTGGGCTATCCAGACCTGTCACTGTGCCGGTCACAGAGACGCCGCTAATGCTGCCAGTAAATAATCTTCCTGCTAACCCGGCAACACGTTGAAGCCCCGTAATATTGACGTTGGTTAAAGCGACATTTTGAACCGAGGCTGCCGCATCATCGATTAATCCAAATAATCCTACATATTGTGATGAGGGTCTGTTTATATACAGATTGCTAATCTCATATCCCTGACCATTCAATGAACCCGTAAAGGCGGCGCTAACTGTTCCTATTGGTATAAACCCGGAACTGCTGCCGCCCCAAATATCCGCCGTGTTGTTTATGCCCGAAAGGTCAACATTACTAGTGAGTGTGTACGCAGCATCGAGTGCTGTAGACATTAATTGTACTTGATGGGCTGTATTTAAATTGGTAGACCATTCTGCACGAAGCATAGGACGCGTTTGTCCATTCAGAATTAACCACGTGTTTGCAGGCGGGGTTGCGCCTGTAAAGCCTGTGCTGGCAATGCTCCATCCGGGTGTGCTAAAGGTAGTAGCACTCATCATCTCTGCCGTCGTTTTTCCCGTGCCGCCAAAACTTGTACTTTGTCCGGATGTTTCGGTATCCCAGAAACTATTTGTTACGCTACCTGAGCCGCCACCGATCAAGCCGCCACGCGAGCCTGCGTTGCCGGAAACAGCACCTGTCGAATAGCTATTAGAAACTGCTGAAGAAGCATCCAGGAATCCAACCAGGCCACCGGCGTTGGTAAAGCCAGAAACAGCACCCGTAGCATAAGTATCAGTAATCGTGCTGCCTGCATTGGTGGAATACCCTACAAGACCGCCCGTGAAAGCGCCACCTGACTGGGCACTGACATCCGCAGAAGAATAGGAAGTAGCAATATCATTACTGTTGTAACCCACCAGGCCACCGGTAAAGTATAATCCTGAAATAGTTCCTGTAGAAAATGAGTCCGTAATCGTGCCGCTGTTTGAGCCAACCAACCCGCCTACATATTGTTGACCGGTAATATCAGCATTCATGACACCGACATTTTGTATGGTACCGCCGGAACTGCCAAATAAGCCAACCAGGTCGGTTGAGGGACGGTTAATATACAGGTTGCTGACAATGAAATCATTGCCTTCAAAAGTGCTGGCGTAACCAGTAATAGGCACAAAACCGCTACCGCTGTTCCAGTTGGAGGTTGCCGCTGCATTAATATTATTATTGAGTGCGTAGTAATAACCTAACGTTGTGGCGGTGGAGCCCGCACCTTGTAAGCCGTAAATATCTACTAATTCAACAGGATTGCTTGCCTGCCCCAGATTAACAGATGAAGCATTTGCTGCACGAATGAATGCTGCGTTTGAGTTGGCAAAACCCATTGTGCCTGAATTGATCTGGAAATTACCCGAAACGGTAAAGCTCGGGAGCGAGGTTGAAACTTGGCTCCACGTACCGCGTAGCAGATTGAAATTTTTCACGTTGATGGTGCCGGAAGCACCCGTTGTGATTGTGTTAGCCAAGGCACCGGCACGTAACTGCAGAGTACCGTTCAATGCGGTGATGCCTGCATTAATAATGATATTGGAAGCCGCATCTAATAATAAGGTGTAAGGCGAAGTCCAGGTGATAGCGCTGGAAACCGTGATATTACCCGCTTCAGCGCCGGTTGAGCCTGTGGTGATCGTGACATTGGCGGTATTTAAATTACTGGCAATCGTGCTGGCGGAAACAGTTGCGGGGCTTCCTGTGGGTGTGAAGATATTAGGACTGCCACCATCAAAGGCACCATTTGCTGTGCTGCCAGTGATTGTGACGTTCCAGGGATCTAATAACCATTCGCCGGTTTTACCGTAAGGCGCGCTGACATCAACGGCGATGTCGCCGACTTCCAAAATATGATGACCGGATGTTTCAATGAATCCGCCGTCACCGCCCTGTGCACCGCCCCGTGCACTCAAGTTGCCATATACTTTTGTCACCTCATCAGACCAGACAATGATGTCACCACCTTTGCCATCAGTAAGGGCATCCGCAATTAATTTAGTGTTCGGCATAACGACCGTTGCGTTGGCATTTGGCAGCGGGCCTTTGCCTTGATAATTACCGCCAATTAAAATTTCACCGCCGCCTTTATCACCACTGACATCAATCTCTGCGCCGGAATCGACTAAAATTTTATTGCCGGTGATATGAATCTTGCCGCCTTTTTCACCCGCGCCTTTACCAGACGCATCCATTTTTGCAGCAACACGTACAACACCTGCATTCGTGTCACCGGATAAAATAATTTCACCATTTTGTACGCCCACTGATCGTGCCTGTACGATACCATCCATATTAATGACATGATCGAGCACACCTTGCGCTGCTTTAGCTGTGACAATGACTTTGCCGCCATCGGCTGAAATCATGCCCGTGTTACTGACACCTCTTAGATCACCCACAGCTTTTTCATCGACAGTGAAGCTAATCAAATTAGAACCATCGAAATTCATCGTGAAAGCACTGCCTGATGCTAATACGACTTTTCCCATACGGGCTTGTATGAGACCTTTGTTTTGTACGTTGTTACCGACGAGCGCAATGAGTCCGTGCTCGGCTGCGATAATTTGTCCTTCGTTAATGATGGATCCGGAATAAGGCGATACATTGGTGAAGCGATAATTGCCATTTAAAAAATCCTGATTGGAAATATTGGCAGTCGTGGCAATGAGGCCGCCAACATTGACATAGGCAGAAGGTCCGAAAAAAATACCAGCGGGATTCATTAATATAATTTGCCCTGTTGCGGTCAGTCTCCCATATATAGAGGAGGGACCTTGGGTCGGACTGATACGATTAAGGGCGACACCGCCCGCTGGTTGCTGGAAATGTGTTGATTCAGGTTGGCCGATATTAAAACTTCGCCAATTAATAATAGCTTTTTGACTGGATTGATTGATAACAGTGGAGTTAGGGGATTGTTGAACAGAGACATTACCAGAGGCAACATTATCCAATACAGGATTAGCAGCCACAACGGATGTTAAAAAAACGGTTGCGATAGCTACTATTCCCTTTATCAATTGGTTTTGCCAATAGCCTATGGTTTTACTTTTAAAGGATTTTTTCATTCACCCACCCCTCCCCAGGAGTAGATTTTTTATCCATATATATTAAGTTTAGTACATAGATAGCGCTTTTTTGGCTTTTTAAAAAAGAAATAAAATGTTAAAAAAGAAATAAAATGTTTTTATTAATTATTTCAATAAGTTTGATTATGATGTTTTAAAGGGGAGCGGGTTTTACGTACCAGGAGGAATAACTAGCTTTATTAAAGATTAAAAGCGCCCACATAAGCTAGGGAATAAGTTGAATAAATAACCCTGGCTTGTTATTTTTTCCTGATAACGGAAGATAAAATGAAAGGAATTCAGAATGCGTTCAATACCATTCAAGCTCGTGGGCATTGTTTCTTTGATCGTACTGGCTGGTAAAGCATGGTCAGTAGGCGGAGAATCCATTCCAGCTTCAGCCAAGCCTGAAACCGTTAGCCGGGCTTTGACAGAAGAGCAGCCAGCTGCGCCTGCGCGTGGTGCTCCCCCTGTTCTTGAGCCTGCGGAAAAAGCGCCTTCCCCACTCGGCGCCGAAGCGGAAAAAATCAAATTTCAGTTGAATGGTGTGATACTCGACGGTAATCGCGTTTTTAGCGATCAACAATTGAAGCTGCTCTATCAGGATAAAATTGGCAAAACAATCAGTGTCGCTGAACTATTTAATATCGTGCAAAGCATTACCAATTTCTACCGTAACAATGGATATATTATTTCCCGCGCTATTTTACCGCCGCAGCATGTGAAAAATGGTGTGGTTCGCATCCAGATCATTGAAGGCTTTATTGACAAAGTGGATGTAGCGGGAAATCCACGCGGTGCAAAATGTTTGGTTAAGGCATATGGTGAAAATATTCGGGCATGCCCGCCTTTAGCCATCAAGCGAATGGAAAAATATTTACTGCTTGCCAATGAAATTCCAGGCACAACTGTTAGGGCAGTATTATCGCCGTCTAAAACAACTACCGGCGCGGCAGACTTGTCGCTGGTAACAGAGAATAAGCCGATTGGCGGTTATGTATCGTATGACAATTACGGTACACGTTATATTGGTCCCCAGCAAATGACAGGTAATATCGCTTTGAATTCCATGATTGCTTCAGGCGATGCGACGCAGTTCACCTATACCAAAACGCCTAAAGGAAAAGAATTAACTTATACCGATTTGAATTATAATCTTCCGGTGGGCGATGAAGGCATACGCGGGTTATTTGGCTACACACGCGCCGGCACCCATCCACTGTTTGTGTTGCAGCCTTCTCAAATTGACGGTTTGACAAATAACTACTATACAACGTTCCAGTTCCCCATGATTCGTACACGCACAGAGAGCTTTACCTTCCGCACAGGATTTAATTATCTGGATAGCCGTGTCACGACTTTTGATGAACCATTATATGCAGACCACCTGCGCAATCTTGATTTAGGATTCAGTTACAATTTTGCGGACAGATTTTATGGAGCAAACCTTATCAGCGCAGATCTGCGCCAAGGGTTGCCTATCCTGGGTTATACGTCTGATACCAATGTCGCAACAGCCGAAACATCCCGCCCTGGTGGTCGCGGTGCTTATACTAAAATCATGCTGCAATTAAGCCGGCTTCAGGCGGTCAAAGGGCCTTTTTCTGTTTATGGCATATTTAGCGGTCAATGGGCTTTTAATCCGCTGTTATCGTCAGAACAGTTTACGTTTGGCGGACCGATTTTAGGACGCGGTTACGACGTGGCTGAGCTGATTGGTGACCGCGGCGTTGCCGGCAGCTTGGAAGCGCGCTATGACCTTGCGATTACGCGTCTTCTTACGAATTTGCAGATTTACATCTTTTATGATGCGGGCATGATCTGGAATATGCTGAATATCGAGGGCACGCCAAGGAAACAAAGCGCTACGTCCACCGGCATTGGGACGCGTTTCTTCATCACAAAATATATCAGCGGCAACCTGATGTGGACGCAAACGCTTACCAAGGAGGTGGCTGCAGAAGAGTTAATCGGCCAAGGCCGCAGACCACGCGTGTTCTTCAGCTTGGTGGCGTCGTTGAATTAACCAGCTGTCATGCGTTACGCTCAGAATGACAGCCATTCTGTAGTCCAGTTTACATAACGTACCGCATTTCAAGGAGATGTTTGCGGAATGATTTTGGAGGTGCTGGCTTTTATTAAATCCAAGAAGATCATTAAACCAAGTTGCTCCCTTTCTTTTAATTTTTCAAAATAAGGATCTTCAAACAGCGTTTTGGCATGTGGTTCTAGTTTTTTGGTGGGAATGAAGGCTTCAATATCTTTCAGGTATTCTTCCCATTCTGGTTTTTTTTCATATTGATGCATGGCTTCTGTGATTGGTTTATCCAGTGTTGCGCTCAGAAATGTAATTAATCCGCGATCAGAGTCCGTCATTTGCTCTACAAAATGGCGACAGTTTTCTTCGTTGCCCCAATCCAGCCAGGCAAAAAGAATGGGCAGCAGGCGCGGATGTTCGCTGAGGCGTCCCGTTTTGGCCCAGGACTCAATTCGACTGGCCGCTAATTTTCGCAGTAAATTCAATTGTTCTGGTGTGACATCCCTGAATTCAATGGGTAGAAAAGTATCTTCTTCTTCGGTATGCTCACGCGCCTGCTCAGTTAATTCATGCACGATGATATAAAGACTTTTGCTTGCACGGGCAATCGCGTTTTGCAGCATGGCAAACCGATCTTCCGATGTATTGATGCGTTGCAATAAACGGTGAATGATGCGATGAATACGCATGGGGGTGCTAAGGCTGAGCGGGCCGCTGATGCCTTGTGGAAAAAGATCGCCGTTATCAATCAGCGAATTAACAATACAGTGAATGTGTTCGTGTGGTATGTGACTGATAACCTGGCTATCTAGCTGGTCAAGAAATTTTATAATTCGATCGTCCTGATTTAACCGCGTTAATACCTGATCAAATTCTTCGTCATCGGCGGCAAGCGCCAGTATGGTTTTAAATTCAGACTCGGGGATTTGCCCCGTTTGCAAAGACAGACGAAAATAAGCATCAAATAAATCTGGGCTGCAAATGCGCTTGAGCTTTCTTGCGACCGTAGTGGAGTGGAAAAAAGGCAGATCGGGCTGATAAATTTGGCGTAACCGCGGGAAAAGTAGCAAGAGTAACTCAAGAAGAATTTCACGTGGTACACGTTTATTGCGCGCAAGAATTTCATCGCAACGCAGGCGATCTTTGGCGCGCTTTTCCTCATCCAGGACGTAGACGTTGTCCATGAGGTCGGTGAATAAATCTTTATTGTCTCGTATCCCAAAATAAACATCCGGCATAAAAACTTCGATCGCTGTAAGCGCAAAAAAATCTACCGGATTGACCACATCACGCAGGCGGGAATAGCTGAAATTGAGCGTGTTAACATAGCGGGTGATGTCGCGACAATTCTGGAAGAAAAATTTTAATGAACTATAAAACACATCTGCCCAATATTCCGTGTTCCATGCATCTTCAGGTATGGTAAGAATAATTTCTTCCAGGCGATCAGCTAAAATATTTTCAAGATCCTGTTGTAGAATGGGCGGTACTTCAAAGGGTAATTGAACTATTTTCTCAACATATTTTTCGCCGTCGTGACTATCATCTATTTTGTTGATAGCGTGAATGACTTGTTCCTTGTCAAACGCCAACAGATAGATCGTATTTTCATAATCACCCATGGATTTCACAATCTGAAAAATTTGTTTTATTTCGTAGTCATACAGGCGTGAAATATTATCAATAATGATAATGATTTTATGACGCTGCCGGCGAAGCAATTCGTTAAGTTCTGCTTTCACCTGTGTAAGATCACGGCCGGATTCCCAAGCATAAACGTCTTCCTGTTCTTTAAAAGTCAGTTTTCTCCACAACGATTGTTTTGGCCGCAAGGATTTCGGGATAGGTTTTTGTGTAAAGAACGAGGCGTATAACTCTAGCAAATGGATGATGCGTTCTGAATGAGTGAGATAGGGCACGCTACGCAAGGCTGAAGAAAGCCGGCGATAAAAATTATAGATCAGTTGATGCTGTCCGGAATAACTCCAGGGACTAAAGTTAAGGATGATGGGCTTCTCTTCATCTTCCATGTTACTTGCAGCAAAATTGAGTTCCTCTACAACAAGGTTAATTACGGAAGTTTTGCCTGCGCCCCAGCCGCCGTATAATCCGACTACCAGGCTCTCTGAGTCGTGATGATCCAGCATGCAGCGCGCTAAGTATTTGGCAAATACGGCACGATTCAGGCGGTCCTGCTCGCTTGAGAAGATAGGACGGTCGGCATCAAACACGGCGGATGCACTCCTTCTTATTTGACTATTGGACTCCTATCAACGATTATAGCAATTTTTCATAATCGGCTTATTTTAGACTCATTTTCAATGGCTTAGTTTCAAGGGTTAATTTGCCAATGCCGCAAGCGTCCCGTGACTTGAAAAAAAAACGTTCATGGCAGGAAGCGCTCTCAGATCTCGTCACCGATCCTAAGGAATTATTAACGTTGCTCGAACTGCATCCAGACTGGCTGGATGCAGCCTATGCGGCCGCCCGTTTGTTTCCGCTCAAGACAACACGTAGCTTTGTTGCCCGTATGCAAAAAGGAAATCCGCATGATCCGTTGTTAAGACAGATACTGCCCCTTGGAATTGAATTGCAGGAAAGCGAAGGTTTTGAACGAGACCCATTAAAAGAAGCGAATGTGAACCCTGTACCCGGCTTGTTGCATAAATATGCCGGCCGCGTGCTGGTGACTTTGACCAGTGCCTGTGCGGTGCATTGCCGGTATTGTTTCCGACGGCATTTTCCTTATGCGGAAAATAATCCGGGCCGAGCGGGGTGGGAAAAAATGATAACGTATATCACAGCGGACAAAACGATTAGCGAAGTGATTTTAAGCGGCGGTGATCCGCTGGCAGCGAATGACAGACTTCTGAAACAGTTTACTGACCAGCTCGTGGGTATACCGCATATCAAACGGCTTCGCATCCATACCCGTCTTCCCGTGGTTTTACCCGAGCGCATTACTCAAGCGTTGATCGAATGGATGGTGCAGGTTCCGTTCGACACAGTCATGGTGATCCATGCCAATCACCCTCAGGAAATCAGCTCGGAAGTTAAAGCAGCGCTGCTCAGCCTGCGTCAGGCGGGCATTTGTGTGCTTAATCAGACCGTGCTGCTCCGTGCTATCAATGACCGGGCAGAAACATTGATTGCGCTTAGTGAAATCCTGTTCGAAGCGGGCGTATTGCCTTATTACCTTCATGTGCTGGATAAAGTGCAAGGGGCGGCGCATTTTGATCTTGAGCGTGATAAAGCCTTTCAACTGCATGCTGCCTTAGGAAAGGCCCTGCCTGGCTATCTGGTGCCTCGTCTGGTCTGTGAAGAACCGGGGAAGGCATCTAAAACTGTATTATCAACCGCCTTGTTCACAGGTTAATTTTTTTACATATCCCGCCAAAGCCCGGCCTGTCGCTGTTTCCCCAGGTTTTACGGTAGTTACCCAAGGAGTTATCCACAGATTCTGTGGATAGATGGGAGTGTTGCGAAATAACGATTTTAACTTATTTGAATTAAGTATTATTTAAGTCAAATTTGTTTATAATGGCCATCTCATTAGCAATGACATCGAGGTTTTTATTGAAAAGAGGTGTGATTTTCTGTGGGCAAACTATCCTCTATAAACGTTCTGCCGCTTTTTTAACAACTTCTCCATTCAAATTTCGCATTAATCGGCTCAAATTAAACCCTAACAGGGCGCAATAATCCAAGCTTCCCGTCGAGCGGTCGGATTTCATGCGTGACCGTCCTCATCTGCCAACGGCGTTTTAGGTGACCTATGATACCTTCTATACCCAAACGACGATTGATGAGTTGTTCTAAGCACTCAGGTGCTAAGGGGTTATCAGGTGGATCGTTATATTTGCGATTGATTTTCTGCAGAGCGACTTCTTTGACTCTTAGGTCATGCGAATATCATGTATACGGTCAAATATACTGAACTTGCGCCGAATCGATTCAAAGATTTTTGGAGGGATTGAGTTGAGTAATGAATGGACTCTATTTTAATTAAAGATAATAATGCGCAAATTTACATTTGTTGTTGGAGATTTTGTATGACTACAATTTCATTTTCTCGTCTGAATTGGTTTGACAATGTAGATGAAAGACCGCATCCATGGCCAGGATTAAATTGGCTAACAGCTATGTTGGTCGTAGTTGATGTTAAGCAAGCAATGAATTTTTATGAAGAAGTTTTTGGTATTGTGCCAATTTTTGAGTTGCCCGATGAAACTGGCCGGATACTTTTTGCTCGTATGCGTTATAGAGGAGCCAACTTCACTTTGAATCAGGAAGGGGCATTTAATTTTGATGGGAAAGCCCCTATTACTACAAGCACTATTCCACCATTTATTATTTATTTATATGTAGATGATGTGGATAAAATTTATACTGAAGCATTATTAAAAGGCTGTAAGTCATTGGAAGAACCTCATGTTGAACCCTGGGGGGATAAAAAGGCTCGTCTAACAGATCCTTTTGGCTATGTGTGGGATATTGCTTTAAAAGTCAATTAAGTGAATTGAAAGATTTATTTCGCGACACCAACTAACTCTCTGGATCCAATGGTGGAACGAAACAGTAGACGATTGGAGCAAAAAAAAAGCTCATACAGTGGTTTTGTCGAGCTGCTTTGATATCACTCCTGCAGCTTATGCCGCAGGATTTTTATTATGCCCGATTAGACAATCACGCATCGCCTCTGGCGGTTGCGAGGGCTCCCCTGGATTATTATTACGCCGGTTAGAGACCATGCATCTCATTGGTTTAGCATAGTCATCAAGACGCTGTGTTGACGCATCGATGCGTGGCTGCATAATAGCTCCCTTAATCTTCCGCTTTTGTTCTCCATAAGTTGTTCGATCCACGCCGCCACCTCCACACGTACCACCGACAACGCGCGCGCCACCCGCCCATTTTTATAGTACCAATCAAAGGTACCTGGCTCCGAAGATAGAACGCAAGAATATCCGCTGTAAGGATCCACGAACATCGTATGGCCGAGCTTGTCATTAATAGGGGCCAATGCCTGTGGAATGCCCTTAGGATGGCAGCAGAACAAACCATCTCGGCGATCAGGGCCTTTGTTCATATCTAGCTGGTTTAACCCATGCTTACAGCACTGACCATCCACCGCCGTTAATGCCGCTTCCGCTGCGCCTATCACTGCGCATGAAAAGAATGATAACTGATCAACACTCCATGGGGTGAATTGATCATCGTATACTTTGTATATCTCTTTCATAATGGCTAATGGAAAATGCAATCCTGTTTTGATGATTTCCCCTTTCTTGGGCGCAAAAATTTGGCATAGTCCAGCAACTGCTTTTGTTGTCTCATCCAGCGTTGATTGACCATTGGTGCAGGGATCGGCTGTTATCTTCTCAACAATCGTCTTTAACTGGGCAAGAACCTGTGCGATCTGTGCTTTATTTCTATCGTCATATAGCGCTTCTTCGCCCATCTTCGGATCGAATGGCCATGAGCAATTGGGAAACTGTGCTTGAAATTGGGCTTGCGCTTGGACTTCCCCGTCTTTGATCTTCGGTATGATGGCTTCGTGCACTTGCTTTAATGCCCAACTATCACCGGCACCCAGGAAAAGTTGATAGGGAGAAGCCTTTATCTTTCGGCCAAAGTGATCTGTTACTATTCCTTCTTTAAACAATAACCCAGGATGTCTTTTCAAAATAGCAATCGCCGCCAATCTCGTCTCGTCTTTTTGTTTATAAGACTCAGGCATTGCAAACACAACAGTATGCAGTAGCCGTAAGAATGCTGTCTCTTTTTCAGCTTGGCGCGATATTTGTGCAAAAAAACAGAGTTCTTTTGGTAAATAATGGGGATATATTTCTGTAACTCTTACTTCTTCCGGTAGATCAAATAATGGAAATGTGACCGTTCTGTTCGCAGTCATTATCAACAAGCTCCCCGTTTTTATTCAGTTAAATTATTGCGTGATTATACCAAAAAATTCTGTGATCCAATTAAGAAAAGTTTAGGTACTGAATCGGAACTGAAATGTTGTGGAAAGTTTTCATCGGATTAAGAAATAAGCCACAGGTAGTGCACCATTCCCTGGTGCAATATTCCAGTCTGAAAGGGATTAATAAGGTTTAATGATAATGCGTGTGCCATGTGTTACAAAATGATAGCGGAGCCATCTTGCTGCACTGACAGTGACGCGAACACAGCCGTGACTGCGGTTTCCACGTACTACATGGGGTGAGCCATGCAGTCCCTGGTGCCCATTAAAAAACATGCAATAAGGCATTGGTGCGCCGCCGCGCGGTAAAGGATATTTGCTGGATTTACATGACGGACTACCTAATGAATAAATCCGGAAACTGCCGGATTTAGTTCGGCAAGATCGCTTGATATCAGGACACCACTTTGCACCTGCTGTCGCAATACCTGAGCGCAGCAGCTTCCCATTGGCATTATAAGCGCCCCACATATGCGTTCGTGGGTTAACAATAATGACTTTTTCTCCAGGAGGTTTAATACGTTGCGGCATGGCGTACAAAAGCGGTGTAAAAAAAAGTAAAAGCAGCGTCATAACGGCGAGACCATTTTTGATTGGCATAATACCACTCCTTTTTTTATTGTTTGTTTTATTCATTTTAGCTCAAAAAAGACGCGCCAATATTATGCTGTAGCTGGCTGAAATAAAGATAAAATTTCGCTGATTTTATCGGAAGATTTATTCGTTATTTAGTTTGGAGTAAGATTTAATTTCTTTATCATGGAGAGTATGTATGAAGGTATTCGCTGCTTTTGTGATTTTTATATTAACACTGCATCCCATATTCGCGTTTGCACATCAAAATCTGTTTCTGACCGTTAACTTTAAGTATCAACAACGCACATCAAATGGCTCATTCGAGCAACATGCTATCAGACACACATTAAAGACAACGACACATAATCATCAATGGACAGCTATTCATGCCAAACCCTACAACCAATTAAACCAGCTCCTCCTGTTAACCAAAATAGAAAAAGCCGGCTCGCAAGATGTAACGATGCGCTTTCTAGTGTTGGATACAGGCATGAAACCTAATATTATTTCAGCACCTAAATTGGCCATGCGTTATGGACAAAAAGCGGAGCTGACCGTGGATGATTCGGATAAAAAAATAGAGTTGGGTGTGATAGCCGTCACCAAATAAGCTCAAATTTTATATCCTATATTTTATCCCAAGATAGAATAGAACACCTCTAGGTAAATCCCGCATGTTTTTTGTGACGATAAGGGGTTTATAATAAAAATAAAGAGGGGCATGAGCCATGAATCAACTCATGAAATGGACTTTCTTGTTTGGGATTGTGATGATCATGGTGGATTCAGGCCATGCTTGGAATATAGGCGCAAAAGGCAGAGCAATAGGCCCTGTTATCCACACTACTTACTTTCTGACACCTAATAATGGCGCTTTTCCTGTTCGTGCAACCGCTTATGTGGGTACGTTTTTAAACGGCACATGCCAATACAGCGCTATTTACAATATTGGTTCTGACTTGCTTCAGACAGGAAATTTTGTGGATATTGATGCGTTTCAGTTAAAGTCCGTCGTGGGCGGCGGATACAGTTGCATGACCATTTATTATTCTTATCGGCAACAAGTGATCGAGACATTTCAACTTGTATGGGATGGAATCAATTATATCAATTCAAATCCTGCCACCGCTGAAGTCACCATTCTGTAATATCTTTGCCTTTCTAGCCATCTTGAAACTGTGAAAGTAAATTATCGAGCTCCTGCAGAACGGTCGCGGGAAGCGTGATAAGCGTTCGCGCATGGCCTCATTTCGAATACGCCATGCGGGTGCCTATTTCTTTCATCCTGGAGGAGCCCCAAATTGACGCTGGTTGTTTGGAATCAGGCTTTTTAACGTCTGATTCAAAAGCGGTTTCATTTCCTCAATATATTCTATGCTCGGACTCAGCAGCTTATCTGCATTTTCTACGTAAATTAACGGTTTATTTGTTTCTTTATGATGGCCAACTTTGATCTTCAATCCTTTTGATTCCAGGTACGCTGCTAGGTCGCGTATCACGCCTTCAGATTCCACGTGTTCAGCAGCTAAAAAAGCGATATTTTTTGCTTTATTATAACCCCATTTGGGAAGCCCTAATAACCCTGTGATTCGATTCAATTCCTCACGAATTATTTCTGATTTATCTTCTTTGTGAAATCCAAATTTAAGACCACTACCGATGGATGTAGTTTGATCTTGAAGCGCCACTTGCTCAACATGACTTGGCTTGTCAATGATGATAAACGGTGAATGCTTATACTTTTCAAAAGCCTGATCAAAGTCTGCCTGTGTGATGGTGAATATTATTTTTTCAGCATCAATTTTAATGGGCCCATTTCTAAAATCCTGATAAAAATCTTTTAACGGAATAAATAAATCTGCATGTCTTTTTCTTTTTACATTTTCACAAACTCGCAACAAAACCTTGTTTGGCAGATATAATGAC
>Ga0065721_10051585_pt1 | contig 14188 bp, 16 predicted proteins | sample Mesricmetagenome_FD_59108 | JGI IMG/M metagenome (GOLD analysis project Ga0065721, IMG submission 59108) | Mesophilic microbial community from rice straw/compost enrichment Sample: eDNA_1 v2 (version 2) | ecosystem: Engineered > Solid waste > Grass > Composting > Bioreactor | place: USA: Davis... | reverse complement strand
AGACAAAGCGCAGTACCGTGTCAACGCCACCGTGTTCGACTGGGTTATTTGACAGTTCACCATCTTCAGCATCAACATAGGTACCTTCTTTGCCCTCGATACCATAGTTACCAATGGAGAACTGATCATACGGCACACCGTCTTCCGACTCGCCATAGATGAGCAGACTGCAACGACCTTTGTAGTCAAGGATGTAGTGGTCGTCCGGAACATACAAAGCCGTATCAGCACGGCCAGCTCGGGATATCTGAAACACCTGGTGCATAAACAGGCGCAGATCCCGTCGCTCATCGCTGAGGTTGGTTATAGTAACCCTGCGACAGAGCGCGTTGAATTCATAATCAACGAAGTCATTGAAATGCAACTCAACTGCAAGTACCTCGTTTCGCATCGTAATGTCGCTAACAAGCGCATCGGTCTCGAAATCTACCTTTATTTCCCAAGATTTACTACCTACCCAAGAAAATTCACCGTCTACCCAAACTCCAATTTTATGCTGGACACTCCGTGAAGTACTGAGATTGTCAAGTCCGACGTACGGGTAATAGAAATCATGAACCATACCGAACTCGTTGAGTCCGACAGTAAGTTGTCCATTTCCGAGCATTACCGGGCGGCCCACCGCTCGCTAAACCTCCGCGCCCTTTTCGCTCAACCTAAACTTCAGGTCATGATACGCGTTCATGAACGCAATAAACGCGTCATAAGGATTCGCGTAAGGGCTGAAATACGCGTGAATATCGCCATCGCTAAACCACTTCGTACACATGTAATAGAAGTGGTCAGAGGCTTGCAGACGCCGCCAATCTTCAATCAGCTGCCAGTCGTTAGTTGCGAGCACTTTATCCTGTAACTCGTACAGTGCGTGGATAGCTTCCTGCTGCATCGGATTACCGAGCCAAGCTGAAAGATCACGCTCGGTGTCGGCCCAAGTAACAGTGTGCGGCATGTCTATCTGGTCTTTCGCTTCAAAACTATCGATCGCCTCAGACACGGTCATGAAGGTATTGCCTTCGGTCTTCAGCCATTCCTGTGGCAGGTGGCGGAGGAACTCAAAGATACCTGAATCATCCCATTGGTGCTCGCCAAAGGTCTCGTAGTCCATGAATAGGTTGAAGTTTGTGCCATGATGTGTGGCATTAAGCCAGTGCGTAAACTTATCAGCGGTCAGTGGCCATTCCGACCACTCACGGTTGCCAAACCTGAAGGCAATATCGTCACTGAGCTTGTAGTTCTTGAGCAACAAACGGATATTCTCCGTGTAAGTGGGCCGGTAGACATAGTTCGGGCTCCGCCAATCAAGTACTGCATCCCATCCTTCAGCAAGAATACCCTTATAGCCAGCCTGGTCAGCCCAGTATGCAACATCGTTATTGTACGCAAGCTCGGTATTCCTAAAGACTTGTGGTGTCTGGCCAAAGAGTTCGCGTACCTTATCGCGGTGCATTTTTACCTGCATTTCGAACTCAGATCGCGAGTAGAAGAATGCAAGGCTATGATGATATGTTTCACCAACAATCTCGACACGTCCTGTACCCACGAGCTCCTTGAACGACTCTAGTGCCTCTGGCGCCCATTTTTCAAGTTGCTCAAGTACCGTACCCGTAATCGACAAACTCACCTTGAATTCAGCGTGCGTCTTCAGTAGTTCAATCAGATGTCGGTTGGTTGGCAAGTAGGACTTTTCAGCTACCTTCTGGACGATACGTTTATTACTGGTCCGGTCTTCATATGGCATGCTGAAGAAATAATCATGATCCTTACCAGCATCAAAAATGGTGTAGTGTCGTACCCGATACGGCTGATGTACGTGCAGATACAGCACAATTGCTTTCTTACTGGTCGCAGCAGCCGTCTGCGTCGGTGTGCCAAAATTCATCATGCGGCAACTCCTACAGCTTCCTGATGATAGATTCCATGCAGTTTATCGGCGGAAGTATCCCAGGTTAACTTTTCGAATTCTCTGAATGAGTTTGCATGCAGCTCATCCCTCAGGGCATCGCTACGAACGACTGCAGTAATTTGGTTGGCCAGCTCATTCACGTCCCAGAAATCGACCTTCAAGCAGTTGTTTATCACTTCACTCACGCCGGACTGCTTGCTGATAATTGACGGTGTTCCGTAACTAATTGCTTCAAGCGGAGTCAGGCCAAACGGTTCTGATATAGAGGGCATGACGAATACATCGCCTATCGCGTACGAATCGCGCCAGTTCTTACCGCGCTGAAAGCCAGTGAAAATAACGTTTTTAGATATGCCGAGTTTTGCGGCCAATTCAATCAGCTCAAAGTACTGCTCGCCGCTGCCTACAATCACAAATAATGTCTTTGGTGCGCGTGCGATGACTTGCTTGGCGGCATAGAGCAAGTTTGGCAGGTTCTTCTGCATGGTCAAGCGCCCGATCGAGACTACCACCCGATAGCCTTGCTGCTTCATCGAGGTTAGGTAATGGTAGGCATTGTCGCCTTCGAGCGGCACAATCGCATCTATATCAATGCTGTTGTGCACCACATCAATTTTCTCAGCAGGAATACCGTAGTCTTCAACGATACATTTCTTCGTATGTTCGCTCACGGCAATAATCCGGTCGGCAATCATCAGACCCATGTACTCGATTTCGCGCACCATAGGGTTGCCAGCGTTTCCACCCGCTCGGTCACGCTCAATTGAGTGAACATGTGCTATGATCGGTGCATTTGTTACTTGGCGCGCCCGCATGGCAGCCCGGAAGGTAAGCCAGTCATGTGCGTGAATAACATCATACTGGCCGTGTTCTACCAGTTTCGCAACGGCTTTTTCATAATGATGCTCTTGCTCATACAGTGAGACATTTTCTTCGGTACCATCAGCGTAGATGTACTTGTAGCTATCATAGGCGATACCGCTCATCTTCACAGCCGTCACATCCTGCGGGTGCGCTGCGACTATATTCATAAAATCTACAGGCTCATCGTGCTTATAGGGGAGTATAAAATCAATGTCGATGTTCTTTTTTGAGAGGGCTTTACAGAGCTGGTAACACGCCACACCAAGTCCACCGCTATTGTAGGGAGGCAATTCCCAACCTAACATCAATACCTTCATTGCCCTCTGGTTTTCACGTTTATGTTTATTGACCACAGTATAGAACAGATTACGGGTCTCATTCAACTCTTTTTTGTGAGTTTTTACACAAAATTTAAGTAAGCAGTAGCTTTATCCCTATACCAATGAGTGCAATACCGCCAATAATCTCGACTTTACCCTCAAAAAAGCTGCCCAAACGCTTGCCAAACAAGAAGCCTGCCACACAGAGCACAAATGTTACGACACCTATAACCAGCGCTGATACAAGCAATGGCAGATCAACATACGCGAGTGTAAAACCAACGATGAGCGCATCAATACTCGTCGCTACTGATAGCGCAATGAGTGTTTTGGTAGATAGAATATTGATCGATTCTTTCTCTGACACATCCTTAAAGGCCTCTTGTATCATCTTAAGCCCAATCAAGCTGAGCAAAATAAATGCGACCCAGTTGCTGTAATCGGCAATTACACTACTAAAACCCTGTCCGATCATCCAGCCAATCAGTGGCATAACGCCCTGAAATACACCAAAGAACGCCGCGACTTTAAGCGCATCGTGTGTAGTCGCTTTTTGTGTTTTTATACCACCAGCGACACTCACACTAAACGCATCAAGCGCTAAACTGACGGCAATTATCAAAATACTTATCACTCATGACATTGTAACCTAGCTGCAAATAGTAAATTTTACTACACTATCTCAGCACTTCTTAACCACAGATACAACCATTACAAAATAATTTTGCCTTTGCTTGACATATATTTTAGAGCCTGTACGATAGAATTTGTGTCTTTTTTACTCGTGAGGTGGAAAAGGCGCAGGAGACTGCCCAAAACGACCATGCACTCCAATATCAATTAATCTCGAATAAAAATAACTAGCGTAAAGCAGGTGGGATAAAACCACACTATTTCAGTGTTTGGTATTTTGGGGGTTTAAGGAGGAATAATACTATGCAAAAAACCGCACTCGTTGCGATTTTTTCTGCTGCGATCATTTTCGTGACCGGCAGCGCGACAACTCACGCACAAGAACAAAAACCAGCACAAAAAAACACCGACAATACAGAGGTAAAAGCGCCCGAACCAGTCATGGTAGAAATCCAGCCCGGAGACAGCTTGGCTAAAATCGGCAAAGCCTACAATGTTACCTACCAGCGTTTGTACGACGCAAACACATACATTGAACATCCGGACTTAATTTACCCAGGTAAACATGTCCGAATCCCGGATCCATCCGAGGAAATTCCAACCCGGCCACTGCCTGAGTCGGCACAGCCACCAGCAAATGAAGTGACTCGTCCGGCAGCTGCAAAGCCCGCAGCCACAACACCAAAGCGTGCTGTAAGCACCGCGAACACTGCTCCCGCAGCACCAGCTAATTTTGCAGCAGAGAATAGTGTATGGGATAGTCTCGCGAAATGTGAATCAGGTGGTAACTGGGCCATCAATACCGGTAACGGTTATTACGGCGGCCTGCAGTTTAGCCTGAGTAGCTGGCGCGCAGTCTGCGGTAGCGGATATCCGCACCAGGCCAGCCGTGAAGAGCAAATCGCCCGCGCAGAAATGCTCAAAGCACGTCAGGGCTGGGGTGCATGGCCAGCTTGTACCAAGAAGCTCGGCCTTCGGTAAATTACTAGACTAAAAAGACATCCCGGCGTGATATGTGCCGGGATGTCTTTATTTTTAGCAAATCTGTCGACAATCTAATTCGCGCGTGAGCCAAGTACTTGATAGGCTGCAGCATGAGCTGCATTCACAGCCTCGGCGCTAATTTGGAGTGTGACTATACCTTCAAGTGTGCCGTTTTGTTTATACATTTCATGCAGCGAGGTAAGCACTGCAAGCGTCAACACATTGTGTTTGTTTACCGGTGATACCTCGTTGCGTATGTAGGGATTTGATGGGTTCCATTTGGCAATATATTCTTTCCCAACCATTGCAGATTGTAGGCTGATCCGTGCACCACGTTTCGTGACTGCAAATAACTTATAGTCGTAATAATGATGGTCTCGCCACTCAAACTTTTCGATGTCATCCCAACTCACAAATTGTTTGCCGATAAATTTATGGACTGTGATACCCTTCTGGTCGACCACAATTCTAATGTTTAGTGCGCGCATTGCCACAACAGATAAGACAAACGAGAAGAGGATACATGCGAGTAATTGTGAAGAGCCTTCTACGCCAATGGGCTCCTGGTCTTGTCCTGCTGGCACAACCAGGGCAATTACGAAGAGTATCGGTGGCAGAGTAGGCCAAAACCAAAAGAATCTTTTCGTCAACTTTCCCTGCAGGTTTTTGTATGTTTTTGGTAGAGTAATTTGGTGATTTGATTGCATAGCCGTGATTATATATAAACAGACGCAAAATCACCCACACTTTTCAAATCTGAGGCGGCTGCAAGCAGCAAATGCATGAGCCTGGCGAATAAAATAGAATGTGGAACAAATGGAGACCTCAAGTTATCAGTATAAGTACGAAAAAGGCCGGACATACAAGTCCGACTCTTTTTATGGCAGGTAGCAGGACAGCGGCTTTACCTTTTCCGCTGCGGCGTGCTCGAAGCTAGCTTCTGTGCGCGTCCTCGCTCCACCGAACCTACGATATTTTCTTTCAGAAAATCTCTGTCGTAGAACCTAGTCTGAAACTCAAAATGAAAATGCCACCACTATGACGGTGACGGCATTTTCATGGCAGCCCCTAAAGGACGCAATATGTAACCCCGAACTGCCATTTGAAATTATATCCGAAATACTTAAACCAATACTAGACAGACACGGCTATACACCGATGTTGGCATAGGGGGGTAGCCACCTTTCATATCTGTTGTAGGTACTCCGCCTATATAATACCGAAAATGTGGGGGTAACTTCTGACAACGATTTCTAGGACAATAAAGGCTGATCAAGCTGTAGTGTGTGCGAGCCTTTATATTCAGGATAAAGCCTATCTAACTCCTTGCCTTTACATCTGTAGATGTTTTCATTCGGCTTAAAGACAAAGTGGTCTTCGGTGTTCCGCCCATCATCTTTCTTGTAGCGAATACCAACTATCAAAACATTTCCGATTTTAGGTACGCTGATAGTCATCTTAGGATTTTTACCATCATCTTGACGCAACTTTATTCCACGACTTGAAAGCTGGCGGTAAGCCTCGCTGAATACTTCTTCTTTTTGCAACTTTCCAGCGTAGTAGTTATCAGTGAAAACTTTCAACTCATCAAATGCCATTTTTGAGTTTGAAACATCTTTACCCATTAGATAGGTGGTCCTTTATTGCCCCAAATGCGTATCTACAAACTTTGAGTAGCTTTTTAGATACTTTTGTAGCATTAAGCCTACAAACCAGTTTTTAGTCATAGGGTTGCTTGGATTTTTAGGGTCAACAGGCTTAAATAGTTTCTGCATTTCCTGGTCAGTCATACCAATATCAACAATGTTTATACTTTGGATTACAGCATCAAGATGCTCAACGAGGTCAGCAAGATCAGACCGTAAAGTTATGTCGGTAAATGAAAAACTATACCTAGACATTACCTCATTGTAGGTGTCGTTAATTCTGGTTAAGGTGTTCTTCAAATCACCGCTGAGTTTGTCGTCACTATATGCTGCCACTATTTCGTTAGCAGGTATTTTTGATAGTTCTTTCATAGCCTTTGAAGTGCTGTCGGTTACGAAGTTATTATTATCGTCTGCTGAGCTAGCGTCTTGCACCAGTTCTTTTATTACTGCCGGGTGCTTATTTCTGTTGAATACTGCAAGCGAAAGTGCTAGCACCGAGTTTGTGCCTGTAATTTTAGTAAGTGCGGTTTGTTTGGGGTTTTTATAAAGTCTTGATTTGTGCGACTCACGCAGCAAATCAACAAGTAAGACAGTTATGCCGATGATTAGCATACTGGCACTCATATTTACCGTGAAGTCATACCAAATTCCATCAACACGCCTAGCAATACAGAAAAGCACCAATGATACCAGCAGGCTAGCGGGAATTATTATGATATTGGGTGTTATCTTGGTATTTAGGAAACGCCTCTTACTTTTGTTCATATCAGCACTCTTGTCTAGCCACTAACTAGCTTGCCTTTTTCTATGATAATCGGCTCACTACCAATAGTCTGAATATCATTGCCATCAATGACAACAGCACTATCATCACGAAGTCCGTATACTCTACCCTCGAAACTACCTACGGCTTCCAGTAGGCTTTCCTTGCGGTTCGGGAAGTGCGGCGAATCAAGATGTGGCATCACCGACAGATCAACAAGTCCAACATACTGGTCTATATCCCATTTGCTATCCTCGCCGTAAATAAGTCTGTATGCTGCGGCAGAAATGCGTTTACCGACAACCATTGAACCAGCACTGCTACCAACATAAACCTTTGTTTCTAGTAGTTTAGGTAGTAGCTTATCAAAGCCAGTCTTCTGGTACACGCTCATTAGGTAATCGGTGTCACCACCTACTACAAAAATCACATCTTTGTCAGCTAATCGTATTTCAACTTCCTCAATGGAAAGTGCTAGCAGGTCAACAATATCTATTTCGCCAGCAAAGTTATTGGCAACTGAGTTTAGATTATCAAGCACCCAGCGTTTATCGCCTTCTTCAACCGCATACGCTTCGTTAATTATGCCAATTGAGATTTTGTCTTGCGGTTTACCAACGAGCTTTACGCACGCTTCTATAGTATTTGGCGTATGAAAACCCTCGGAACATAAAACAAATTTCATTACTTTCTTCCATCCTTTAGTACGCCACCAAAGTAGTCGTGTTCAAATATCTTTTCGCCCTTGTAATGTATTTCTTCGTGTCCTTTGAAGTTGGAAATGTCGCCCGTACAGTCGTTGATGTACTCCCAGTCGCCGTCTTTCAGGTTCTTTGGTCCACGGGGCTGAAAATCTTTGCTCTTTTCGCCTGACCGCATAGCTTGTTTCAAAAACTCAAAGGTTTGGTTGGCAAAGTTAGCGTCATCGGTTTTGCTGCCTCGCATACCGCCAGCATATGAACACATCCAAACAGGCTTGTCCTGATACCAAACCGTTTCTTGACCGTGCGATGCTAAGTAACCTGCAAAACTATCACGGTAATAAAAATCGCCCTCCTGATGTTCTAAATCAAAGAAGCCTTTCTTTTCTGTCTTAATCCGCTTACCGCCGCCTGCATATGTTGCCAGTGCCGCTTTACCGAGAAAATCGTTTAGTGCCTGTAATTCCATTGCGGTCCTTTCAAACTATCGGCGAACTTAAACCGCCGTCAATGATAAGTGTTGTGGCGTTAATACCCTTGTTATTGATAACCTGCTCAGTTAGGTCGGCAATTTCCTCTGGCTCAATCAATTTGGTCACCAGATGCTTTTCAGACACCATATCGTTTATATCCTGCTCGGACATATCTTTATTCCAAGCACTCCTAACCCAACCAGGTGCTACGCCAACAACCCTAATGCCTTTTGAATGCCATCGCTTTGCATAATTTTCAGTTAGTAAGTTCAGTGCAGCCTTGGAAGCACCGTACATTGTAAATTGTGTATCGCCCATATACGGCTGACCGTAAGTTGATGATATGTTAACGATTACACCACCTTCATTAACAAGCTCGCCAGCGTGTGACATAAGCATACCTGCCGATGTAGTGTTAATTGCAAAGTTCTTTTGCCACTGCTCCCAATCAAGTTGCGGCTTCCAATCATCTGCCTCAGCATAGTAAACTGCACCATTTACAATCACATCAAATTTGCCTGCATTCAACACCTGCTTAATAAAATCAGAAAAGCTGCCTTTGTCGGCAAAGTCAGCTTGAACGAAAGTTACATCGGTATATTTTTTCTTTAAATCGGCAGTAATATCGTTGTCGGTGTGATAATGAGCGGTAACTTGGTAGCCGAGTTTTGTTAATTTATCCAATATAGCCTTATTTACTATACTGTTTGCACCTGTTATCAATGCTTTCATTTTTTATGCTCCGTGAGTTTCGTTACATCTTCTATATAACTCCTTAATATCTTATCACGAATAACTTATCAATCGTTATCAAACGCAATCATCATTTTGTATAATAAAATCAGGAATTGAAGGTGTATGAAAGACAATGTAGCTGAACTGGTAAAACTGTATGAAGAAGGAAATAAAGTTAGTAACGACTTTAGCAAGTTAAATGCGTCCCTAGTGCCAACCAGAATGCCTCATATAATGTCCACGCCACAGATAGTTAAAACAGGTCCATTTGGTATGCCTACATTTGGCTATCCTGAGCCTGAGCCTGAACACGAAAAGACCAAAGAAGTTTTACAAGCAGCCCAGCAGTTCGTAGAAGGCTGGATTAAGGATGTTGAAGTTGTTCTAGATAGGATTGGCAAGACACGCTACAAAATGCAATTCAGCGACCCTCATACGGTAGGTGCTAGGCATTTATCAATAAACGGATTAACCAAGAATGAGCGGAAGTTAGAAGATATACTGGATGACTTTAGTGACCGTGTAGCTGAACTTCGCCGCATCATCTTTGACTACGAAGAAAGCAGCGAACACGCCTTGCCAGCCAAACCTACTGCCACCGAACCAGCCAATTATGATGCAGACAAACGCACCATATTCTTTGCTGACGAAGCTATACGGTTTAAAAAGAATGCAGAATACCAGCCAGCCATCTGCAAGCTGATATTTGAAAAGCCACACGAACTTTGGCAGCTTAAAGATTTGCAGCAAGCCTGGGATAGTCTGTACGACTATCTACCTGACTTACAAAAGCCAACTGACTGGAATAAAGTGTATGACGCAATCAAGAAGATAAATGCCCGTGTAGAAAAATACACAGATATACCCGATTTATTCAAACTTACTACAAAATCAGTTCGGCTTAACCCAAAATATATTGCTCCGCCCAAAAAACAGCCAAAATAAGGCTAAATAGCTTTTTCATACCATCGGGGTATGATCAAGCAACCAAGTCAACAAGACGAACAGGTCGCCAGCCCCGACCCTATGCTTTTGCTGACTAAATTGCTGATCAAGATAGATCAACGGGAAAAAGTAATTGAAAAATTACAGGAAGGCGAAACAGAAGATGAAGGCGATAAGCGAAGTGCAGATAGTGCCAGTCAAAGCCAATAACGGCTTGATTGGCTTTGCCAGCTTTGTGCTGTACGAAGCCATCTACTGCGGTTCAGTCGGTGTGTTTACCAGACCGAATGGCGGTTATAGGCTTGTGTACCCAACACGCAAGATGATTGGCAAGGACATTGATGTGTACTATCCAATCAACAAACAGGTGGGCTTAGCCATAGAAGAAGCAGTAGCAATAAAGTTTGAAGAAGTAGTGAGCAATGAAAATGGTAGATACGGTAGTAATAACGCTAGAATGGCGTAAAGACTTTGAGCTGATGGAAGGTTGCTACAAACAATTTGCGACAGATGTAACCAATTTCTTTAGACCGCCATTTGTTCAGTTCGGCACAAAGAAGGCTTTTTTGGTAGAACGCAACCCAACCGCCAAAGAAAAGGCTGACGAGAACTATATGCCCCGCCTGACGCTTATTAAGGCAGTACGCCGTGGTGGCGTACCCATCACTCTCAACATTGAGTTTTCTGCACAAAAGGTCGTTCATAACGATAACTTCAATGAAATAACGCAAAGCGATTTTGATTACCTGTGCGTCCAGCTACAACGCAAACTACACAATATCGGCGTAGTAGTCACTAGTCCAAACACACTCAAAGACGCAATGGTCGGCACCATACACTATTCTAAAAACATCACGCTGACCGACTATTCAACTGCTCACGCCATCATAACCGACTTAGAAAAATGCAACTATACGACACGCAAGAAAAGTGACGGGCAAAAGTACATCAACAACGGCGAAGCAATGCACTTTTACAGCAGTAAGTGGGGGTTATGTATCTATGACAAGCTAAAAGAACACACAAAGTCCAAAGTTACCGAAAAAGGCTTGCTAGAAAAAGACTATTACTGCCAGCTATCACTATTTGATGAAAAACCGCTTGCCAGCCCGTTTGAAATGTTGCGTGTTGAAGCTAGGTACATTGGTAGACCGCAAATCAAAAAATCATTCAAAGATGCAGGTTTGCAGACTGATAGTTTAACTTTCCGTGATCTGTTCAACGAAACCATTGCCAAGAAGATGTTGCAGTACGAAATAGCCAAACTGCGTGAAACTTATCCAGCTATCTTACTGACTAATAAAACCGCACCTGCATTATTGACTGAGTTATCAATACAAAATCCACGAACGCAAATAGGTACGATTATGGAAGCTGTTGCATACAAGACATTGTTAGAAACCACTGGCAGTCGTGATGTTCGTAATATCGGTAACTTCACTAGCCAACAATGGTATAACCTGAACAAGAAGATAAACAGCCTAAACTTCGCTATACGAAAAATTGCCAGCTTTGAAATTATAGAAAGCCAGTTACAAAAGTTTGAACCTGTAAAGTTACAAAGATATTTAGATAAGTGATAAGGAATGATATATAATGATAAGTATGAAAGATAGCAAATTCTACAAGATTGAAGATGTTTGCGAATTGCTCCAAGTTAGCAAAATAACCATTTATAGATGGATAAAATCAGGCAAGATTACCGCCTACAAAGTTGGTAAGTCGTACCTTTTCAAGATAGATGATGTTCATAAGCTGATAGAAGACAGCAAGGTTGATATATGAGCAACAAGACCATCATTTTTGCCCGTGTATCCACCAAGCGGCAAGAAACAGAAGGTTTGTCGCTAGAAGAAATACAGCTACCCCGTGCAAAAGAATACGCCAAAACCAACGGCTTGAATGTCATCAAAACTTTCAAAATTAGTGAAACTGGCAGTGAGTACAAGGCTCGCAATAAGTTTCAGGAAATGGTTAGTTTTGCTAAGAAAAACAAGGTAACAGATATTGTTTCGTTTCGGGTAGACCGTATAACACGCAACTTTCGTGACAGCGTATTGATTGATGAGCTTCGCACTAAACACAAAGTAAAACTGCACTTTATTGATGATAGGCTTGTGCTGTCGCAAGAAAGCCGCTCAAATGAAATTATCCAGTGGGACTTTAAGGTGATGTTTGCCAAGTCGCAGCTTGAACGCATCAAAGAAGATGGCATGAACACCAAACTATCCAAGCTAGAACGGGGTGAACTGCCTTGGGGTGCTCCATTTGGCTACAACAATGTAACCATAGGCACACGACAAAAATCGGTTCAGCCCGATGATTTTAACAGCGAAGTAGTTAAGCGTATGTTTACGCTATTTGCGACTGGTGCATACTCCTGCGAAAGCCTACGCCGTAAGATAGCCGAAGAATTAAAAATTAATCTGTCAAAAAGCCGTGTCCACGACATACTGCGTGATAAGTTTTATATCGGTATAATCGTAGATAGGAAAGGCAGCGGCAAAGAATATGTACATACTTATCAACAGCTTGTCAGTCGTGAATTGTTTGATATGGTCCAGGATGTACTAGACGGTAACCGACTTGGTAAGCGGCGATTTATCGGTATACCGTTTATCTATCGTGGTCTGATAACCTGAGCTGACTACGGCTGTGCGGTAACGACTGAATATCGTGAAAAGAAACAGAAGAACGGCAATGAGCATAGCTACCATTTCTACCATTGCACAAATGCCCGAAAGAAACACAAGAAGATTACTTATGTAACCCAAGATGATTTGACCACACAGTTTATGGCAGTGTTCAAAGCCTTCAAGAACATACCTGCCGATGAAATTGCTCGTCTTGAAACCGAAGTAAAGTCATCACACGAAGCCGAAAACCGCTACCAGGACGATATGCTCAAAAAGCTACGGATTGACCGTGATGACTACAAGCACCGTATCCGTGTTGCCTTTGATGCAATGACTAGCGGTAGTATTACTCCCGATGATTATAACGAAAACAAAGGTCGGTACGACCAAGAAATAGCAAGGATAGACGGTCAGTTAGCTCGGTTAGAAGACGCAGGTCAAAACTTCTACGCTACGGCTTCGTATCTGTTACAGCTATTCAAACACGGCGATAAAATCTTTGAAGTTGCCAACGATGAAGAAAAGCGGCAGATTATCAGTATTGTGCTATCGAACCTCTCACTGAAAGGCAAAACGGTCCGTTTTACACCTAACGAACCGTTTGCAACTGTACTGAAACTTAGTGAAAGTTCTATATGGCAGGGGTAGCAGGACTCGAACCTACGACACCTGGTTTTGGAGACCAGTGCTCTACCAACTGAGCTATACCCCTTTGTCTTACATGTGACAGACCTACGTCTTTCTCAATACACCGGCACAATGGAATATTTTAATAGGTTGTTCTTCTCCCATTGTGTGGTCGAGTGCAAGTCTTGTCTATGATACGAAATTACGAACAGATTGTCACCTCTTTTAATATGTTTTCACGAGAGAGGTAATCTGGTATACAATATATATTATGCCAAAACTTGCACCTCGGAAGACATTCCTGTTTCTTTTGTATGGATTTCCTGGCTCCGGCAAGACATATTTTGCACGACAATTTTGCGAGCAGGTCCAAGCTGCACATGTCCAGGCTGACCGAATCCGCAGCGAGCTGTTTGAGGAACCGCGCTACGACAAACAGGAAAATATCGTTGTATTACAGATCGTCAACTACATGGTCGAGGAATTCCTCAGTGCCGGTGTCAGTGTTGTATACGACATGAATGCCATGCGTCTAGCACAGCGTAGACTGCTACGCGAAATGGCCCGCAAGCACAAGGCTGAAGTCGTACTATTATGGCAGCAAATTGACCCAGAGAGTGCTTTTGCCCGAGCAAACCGCCGCGACCGCCGCAAAGCCGACGACCACTACGCCATGGAGCCTGATTTTTCAGTGTTCCAGCGCATCGGACAGGGCATGCAAAACCCAACCACCAGCGAAGACTATATCGTTACAAGTGGCAAGCACGTATTTAATACGCAGTTTAACGCAGTGATGCGCCACATGTACCAGCGAGGCATCATGGTCGCAGACCACGGCACCGACAAGGTTGCCAAACCGGGCCTGATCAACCTCGTACCGAACCCGAACCCCGCCAGCGGCCGGGTTGACCTGTCCCGCCGCAACATAACAATTCGCTAGTAATAAATATGGCTG
>Ga0065721_10051584_pt1 | contig 14189 bp, 11 predicted proteins | sample Mesricmetagenome_FD_59108 | JGI IMG/M metagenome (GOLD analysis project Ga0065721, IMG submission 59108) | Mesophilic microbial community from rice straw/compost enrichment Sample: eDNA_1 v2 (version 2) | ecosystem: Engineered > Solid waste > Grass > Composting > Bioreactor | place: USA: Davis... | reverse complement strand
TGAAACGCTTTTGGGCCGCCAGGATCCACAGATACGGGAGGACCGCCTCCTCCGAGAAGCGGTAACCACGTCCGTTCTCGTCCTCGTGCGGCTCGATCAGCACGCGGTTGGCGGCGAGCTCGTCGATAGTCGCCTTGAAGCTGGCGGCGTTGGTCGAGCCGGCATGGACGGCCTCGATATCGCGCGCATCGAAGTGACCGTTGTTGAACTGCGCGACGCCGGCCATCACGCCCAGCATATGGCGCACGCCACCCTTCGCCGCCTGATCGATCTGGACGAGGGAATACTTTGAGATGCGGCCGCGGAACTCCGTCAAGGCCTGATCGACCGCCACGGCGACGTCCTCGATCGCCACGCGGCTGCGCCCCTTTTCGATCGCCGCCAATCCCGCGTGGTGGCAGAGGAGGCTGGCGAGATAGGGCGAGCCGTTGGCGACATAGACGATGAAATCCGTCGCGGCGCTGTCGAAATCGACCCCACTTTGAGCCTCGCCGTTCTCCACCAGGTGATTGATCTCGGATGCGGTCATCTTCGGCACCTGCAGGGCGAAGATGTTGCGGCGGATCGAGGGGATGTGCTCGACGAGTTCGGTGAGGTCCGCAGCCACGCCGGCGATGACCAATTGTGTCCGGATCGAGCGGTCGGACAGGTTCTTGATCAACTCGGCGATGTTGCGCCGGAACTCCGCGGACTCGCAGACGTCGAACTCGTCCAGCACCACCAGAACCCGCGTCCCGGTCAGCTTGGCGAAGAGGTCGGCGACAAGGCGCGGCGTGAGCGGCGTGGCCGGCAGCAGGTCGGCGAGCGAGCCGCCCTTTTCCGCCTCTTCGGCGGTCGGCGCAAAGCCGCTGTGGTAGAGGAGAGGGACGTCGACGGCGACGGCCCTGAAGATCTCGTCGAAGGTCGAGCCGGCGCCGCAAGAGACGTAGACCACGATATACCGCGCTTCCTGCGCAGCCTGGGTCAGGACGTGGACGAGCGAGGTCTTACCGATCCCGCGCTCGCCATACATGATCACGTGGACGCGCTGATCCTCGATCGACCGGATGAGGGTGGTGAGCACGTCCAGTCGGCCGGCGAACAGGCGTCGGTCGGTGATCGGCAGAGAAGGCGTGAAGGCGCTGCGCAGCTTCACGCGCGCGGCGGCGGAGCGGTCGGACAGCCTCGGGCTGAGCTGGTCACCGGCGGTGGAGTGAAAGCGCGGGAACGATTCCGCAGTCGCCTTCTTCGCTCCGGCCGCCTCCCGCGCAGCGGAGGGCGCCGGCGGCGTGGTGAAGACCAGGCTTGGCTGAGCTTTCTGAGCCGCCTTCGGCTTCCGCCCCAACGAGCGCGCCATCAGGCTATTGATCCAACTCACGGCGCCTCCAAGCACGCATGCTGCGATGCATTTGCGATATCGACGGTTCCACGACGGGTTCCTGCCTGGCTGTCGGTAAACACGCCGATTGTGGCGAAATCTTAAACCGCTCCAGTTGAGTCAATCTTAACCGGGGCAGGAAGCTGAGCGTCCCAGAGTGCTTGTGCAACATCTACGCCACCCGAGCGAGTCCGACTTGGCGCCGTCGCGAAATCCGATCGATAAGCCAATGGGTCGCGAGCCCAACAGCGATCGAGATTGGCAGGGTGATCGCTAAGCTGTTCCAACCCATCCCGTAAATGAGGAAGTGAACCGGAACGCCATGCGTGAGGTAAATGTAGAAGCTTGCAGCCGCGATCATTGCAATCACGCCATGAGCCCAATTCGGCACGCTCAGCTGCGGCGCCCAAAGCAACAGACCCGTGGACACCGCAAGCCAAAGCGCGTGAGAAACGTCAGCAGGGTAGGCGAAACGGTCCCATAGGGCGATTGGCCCTGCGAGATCGAGAACTAGGATGCCCGAAGCCAAGAGCGTCAGCAAAATCTTGCGCGCGCTTGACTGAGCCTGATGTAGGCACCACCCGAAAGCGAACAGATAAAAGACCGCGTCGGGGGTCCTGTTCTGCAAGCCGTGGTGATGGAAGATCGAGAACGTCGCCAGCTTGGTTATGAGGGCGACGCTCAACATGATCAGCCCGAAGATCCATGGATCTCGAGCAATTGCTCTGCGCACCGGCGCAATCGAAGAAATAGTGATGAAAAGGAACGTGATTTGAAATAGAACTTCCAGGAACCAGTAAGGCTCAAGGAAATTTCCTGATCGGCCGAAGAAGTTGCTTACCAATAGCAATGATGAAAGGTCGAATTTCTCGGTGAGAAGGAAGTAAGAAATTAAGATAGCGTAGTATGGCGCGATGATGCGCTTTGTGAAGGACCAGAGTGTCGCCCATCCCTCCCCATGAGTGAGGTGAGATCTTTGGTACTTCGAAAAATTATAGCCTGAGAGCATCAGGAGCACGTGCGCGCCGCCTCCGACAGTCAGGCTCGAGGCATGATTGATGACGACGGCCACGATCGCCGTGGCTCTTATGATGATTTCGGACTCCATGTTGCGGAGGTCCCACCAGCGTTTCGGCGCTTTTGGCGCGCTCGCTAGAGCTTCTAGTTCGTCAATGGGTGTTTCCTCCCAGCCGGCGGGAAGGAAACCTAATTTCTCCTCCAGTTCGAGGGAGAGGCGAACGTAGGTGAGGGAATCTCCGCCGAGACTGATGAAGGTGTCGGCTGGCGACACCTTTTGATCTGGGAAGGTGTGCTCGAACAGCGTCGTAAGGCGCTCCGGCCTTCTTGCGTTGTCCTGCGCCGAGATCGCTTTCGCGTCACGCAAAATCGTCTGGTAGTCGAACTTTCCAGAGCTCAGAGTTGGCGCGTTCGAGTAATGCGAGACGCGAATAGATGTGGAAGGAAGGCTTAACTGCTTTGAAAGCAGTTGCGCCACCTCGTCCGGTTGTTCTCCGGAGAGAAGGCAGATCGCGAGTAAGCTATCGTCTCCTGTCGCCAGAGCGCGAATCTCCGACCCTGCCAGGAAGTTCTCAACTTCATCGAGACTGATGCGCAGACCGAAGAGTTTCAAAAAGCGGCTCTTCCGACCGACGATCTTGTACAACCCCTCGCCGTTTCGAATGGCAAGATCGCCGGTTCTAAGTTCGTTGAGCTCGCGCCCCTTCGCGAGGTCCGACTGCTCCAAAGCATAGCCCAGCATAATGTTTGGACCCGAGTAGACCAGCTCGCCGGGGGTTTCGATCTCGTGGATCTCGGCACCAGCCCCATCGATCAAACGGAAGGAACCGCCGGGTATCGGTATTCCGATGCAGTCTGGGTAAGCAGTGAGCAACTCCGGCGGCATATAGGCCATACGCGCTGTCGCCTCGGTTTGGCCGTACATGACAAAGAACTGGACGCCATGCTTGCGCGCACACTCAGCATATTTGGCTGCAAGTTCTGGAGAAAGACGACCGCCGGCCTGCGTCATAGTTCGCAAGGAAGCGGGGACCTTCTGTCGAAAGCCGGTCCGCTCCAACATCTCGTACGTATATGGCACGCCAGCAATTGAGGTGGCGTTGTTGGTTTCGAAAAACTTCCAGAAATCAGCGTCGATCACTGATCTGCCGGTCAGAAGCAACGTCGCTCCCACAGAGAGATGCGAAGTGACGACCGATAGACCATAGCTATAATGTATTGGGAGTGTCGTGATCGGACGATCTTCGGATCGAAGACCTAGATATTCGCTGATTGAAAGTGCATTCGCGTCAATAGCCTCATAGGAAAGGCGGACAAGTTTGGCCGCGCCGGTGGATCCTGAGGTTGAAAGAAGTAGCGCAAGATCTGGGTGAAAATGACGGGGATCACGAAGGGTGTTTTCCAAACGCCATTCGTCGTTGTGTTTCCGATAACGCAGATCGGGTTCGTAGGTCGTAAGAATGCGGTCAAGGAGTTGGCTATTCTCGCCCGCTGCGAGGAGAACAGGGTGTCGATGCCGTAGGGCCCCAAGGTAAGCGACGATGGCCTCGATCTCGTTCTCGGCCTCGATAAGCAACAGGCGTCGCTCTGAGCCTAGGCCGGCCGCGAATTCGTCAGCTCTCTTTGCGAGCTCGGCATAGGTTACGCTATCTCCCTTTTCCGACACTAAGGCGACGGCGCTGCCAAATTGCTCAAGGCGATTGGCATAGGTCAGCCCTCGCCGTTCTGCCGGGAATGGAATGGAAGGGCTCAAATCTGTGTCACCGTGCATTGGTCACGGGAGCGAACTGACTAGAACTTCAGATTGAAGGGCTTCAGCACATAAGCGACATAGGCCAGGACGGCGACGATGATCGCGAAGGCCGCTGCGCCGTGTCCTTCGTTGCCCACATAGTTCGCGAGGGCGCAGCCGATGCACGCGGGCAGGTACTGGAAGATGTTGTCCTTCGGTTCGTCTTGGGCGGTGGACCTGTGCAGGAACAGGACAATCAACGCGCCGAAGATCGCGACCGTGACCCAATCGTAGATCGTCTGCATGGCGCCAACCCCTAAGCTTGCCGTTCGAAACCCGAGCAGGCTTTCGGCTTGCATAAATCAGACCACAAAGAACGCCGCAATGCGAAATTCGCCGCTCGCGCGAGGCGAGGGGCGGACGGGCGGCTCCATCGCTTCGCCGCATTCCGCCGCCAGGTGCGCCGCATAAGCCCAGCGCCGTGACGTTGGCGGCTGGGCGGGTTATCTGGGCGCGTCGGAAAGAGGTGGACCCATGGCTGTCGATTCGGTGCTCAGACAAGGCGACGTAGGCGGGGCGTCCGGCGCGGTCCCGTTCGCGACCTTGGCGGACGCTGCGCAGTGGTATGATCGGTGGGTCAGAAAATGCGCCTTGCCGCTGTGGTGGGAGGCGGGCGCCGACAAAGAGCGCGGCGGCTTCCACGAAGCTCTAAGCCCCGAAGGGGAGCCGCGGCCGGGGCCGAGGCGAGCGCGGGTGCAGGGTAGGCAAGTCTATGTCTACGCCACCGCAGGGCTCATGGGCTGGGAAGGCCCGTGGCGCGAAGCGGCCTGGCATGGGATGAACTTCTTCCTCGCGCGTTTTCGCCGCCGCGACGGACTCTTTCGGACCCTGGTCGGCTTGGACGGCGACGTGCTCGACGACAGGCCGATGCTTTACGACCAGGCCTTTGCACTGCTCGGAACGGCGACGTTGCACAAAGCAGATCCTGAGGCGGGCTCTCGCCTCAAGGAGGTGGCGCTAGGGGTACTCGAAGGGCTGCAGTCGATGCGCAACCCTGCTGGCGGTTATATCGAAAACATCGCCTATCCCTATCAGGCCAACGCGCACATGCATCTGCTCGAAGGGGCGCTGGCCTGGGCTGAGATCGATCCTGAGCCTTGGACCGGGATGGCGGCCGAGATCGTCGGCCTTGCTCTAACCACCTTCGTAGACGGGGACGGACGTTTTTTGCGGGAGTTCTTCAACGCCAACTGGGAAGTGCTGTCCACGGACGACGGCCGCCTAGTCGAGCCGGGACACCAGTTCGAATGGGCGTGGCTGCTCGAGAAATGGGGGCGGGCCCATCATCATGCCGAGGCGATCGCCTGCGCGAAAGACCTCTACTTCGCGGGCAGGAAGGGCGTCGACACACAGCGAAACGTCGCAATGAACGAGCTGTGGGACGACTTCAGCATTCGCGAGCCGGCGGGACGACTTTGGCCGCAGACAGAACGTCTGAAAGCCGAGCTGTTGTTCGGAAACGAGGCGGGGCAACTCGCTGCGGCGGAGTCCCTGCGTCGCTATCTGCAAACGCCCTTGGCCGGGACGTGGCGCGACAAGCTGAGAGCAGATGGGACCTTCGTCGACGAGGCGGCCCCAGCGACGTCGTTCTATCACATCCTTTGCGCTTGCACGGAGCTCTTCCGCGCGGCAGGCCGGTAGGGAAGCATGCGACATCCATTCACTGGCGCGCCCGTTCGTATCGGAGTGATCGGTCTAGGCTATGTCGGCCTGCCGCTCGCTGTGGGCCTCGCGGCGAAATATGACGTCGTTGGCTTCGACATCGACGTGACCCGTGTGCGCGAGCTGGGCGAGGGCCTCGACCGCACCCTGGAGGTTCCGCCGGAAGAACTGATCGCCGCTTCCAGCTTGAGCTTCACGACGGAAGAGGCGGTCCTTGCGACGTGCAATGTTCTGATCGTCACGGTTCCGACCCCGATCGACCGGTACAAGCGGCCCGACCTTACGGCGCTGCTCGCGGCCAGCCGCACGATCGGCCGCGTGATCGGACGTGGAGCGGTGGTGATCTTCGAATCCACCGTCTATCCCGGCGCGACGGAGGAGGACTGCGTTCCGGTGATCGAGGAAGTCTCCGGACTGAAGTTCAACGAGGACTTCTTCGCCGGCTATAGTCCCGAGCGGGCCAATCCCGGCGATCGCCAGCACCGCCTCTCCACCATCATAAAGGTCACGTCGGGCTCCACGCCCGAGGCCGCTGCTTTCGTCGATGCGCTTTATGCGGCGGTCGTTCCGGCCGGCACGCACCTGGCAAGTTCGATCCGTGTCGCCGAGGCTGCCAAGGTTATCGAGAACACTCAACGCGACCTCAATATCGCGCTCATCAACGAGTTCGCGCTGATCTTCAATCGGCTCGGCATAGACACGCACGAGGTGCTGACTGCGGCAGGGACGAAGTGGAATTTTCTGAAGTTCACCCCTGGCCTCGTCGGCGGTCACTGCATTGGTGTCGATCCGTACTATCTGACGTCGAAGGCGGAGGATGTGGGATATCATCCTCAGGTCATCCTGGCCGGTCGCCGGATCAACGACGGAATGGGCGGCTACGTCGCGCAGGAGCTGGTCAAGGCCCTGATCCAGCGCGACGTGAAAGTTCGGGGCTGCCGCGTGCTGGTCATGGGCCTAACCTTCAAGGAGAACTGCCCGGACCTTCGCAATACGCGCGTTATCGACATCGTTCGTGAACTCGAGGACTTCGGAATCGAAGTCGATGTCTACGAGCCTTGGGCGGACGCGGAGGAGGCGAAGAGGGAGTACGGTGTCACACTCTCACAGCCGGAGAGCGGTGCGTATGATGGCCTGGTCCTCGCCGTCGCACATGACGAGTTCCGGCAGATGGGGGCAGATCGGATCCGGTCGCTCGGGCGGCCCGAGGCCGTTCTCTTCGATGTAAAGGCCCTATTTCCGAAAGGGGTAGCGGACTTGCGACTGTGAGTCGTTCAATTCCTGCCCACTTGATAGTACTCCAAATACCAGTCCACAAAGTTCGCGACACCCACCTCGATGGGGGTTGAGGGAGCGTAGTCCAGAGCCGCCTTCGTGTCGGTGACGTCGGCTTCGGTGCGCGCCACGTCACCAAGTTGCATCGGCAGGAGATCGAGCTTCGCCTTGCGACCGAGCTTCTGCTCCAGCACTTCGATATAACGCATCAGCTCGACGCGCTGGCTATTGCCAAGGTTGAGTACGCGCCAAGGCGCGACGCCGCTGGTGGCGGGATCCGCAGCGAGCGGATTCCAGGAGGTGTCGATAGCCGGCGGATGATCCAGCGCGGCCACCACGCCCGTTACGATGTCATCGATATAGGTGAAGTCACGCTGCATGCGGCCTTCTCCGTAAACCTCGATGGGCTGCTCTGCGAGGATCGCCGTGGTGAACTTGAAAAGCGCCATGTCCGGCCGTCCCCACGGTCCATAGACGGTGAAGAAGCGCAGTCCGGTCGAGGGAAACCCGAAGAGGTGGGAATAGCTGTGCGCCATGGCTTCGTTGGCGAGCTTGGTGGCGGCGTACAGCGTTATGGGGTGGCTCACCGCGTCATGCACGGAGAACGGCAGCTTCCCGTTCGCGCCGTAAACCGAACTTGTCGAGGCGAAGACCAGGTGCTCGACGCTCGCTGAGCGGCAGCCCTCGAGGATGTTTCCGAAGCCGACGAGGTTCGAGTCCACATAGGCGGCCGGTTGCTCGAGGCTGTAGCGGACGCCGGCCTGAGCGGCGAGGTGGACGACGCGGGCCGGCTTGGTCTCGGCGAAAAGGCGGGCCACCGCCTCGCGGTCCGCGAGATCGATCGTGGCGTGGCGGTAGCCTTCCCGCGCCTCGAGTCGGGCCAGCCGCGCCTGTTTCAGGGTGGGATCGTAGTAGGGATTGAGATTGTCCAGGCCGACGACCTCGTCGCCGCGGTCGAGCAGCCGATGGGCGACGTGGGAGCCGATGAAGCCGGCCGAGCCGGTGACTAGGATAACCGCCATTGCGTCGGATTAGACGCTTATCGCCGCCTCGTCACGCGTTGGAGACGACGCGCAGGGCCGGCACGGGAGGCTTTTCGCCACGCACCTGGGCGACGATGTCGAAGATCCGCGCCCGCACCTCGTCGACCTTGCCGGCGCTGGCGAGTTCCTCGAGTTCGAGCAGGTGGTTGGCGGTGATCCGCAGCGCCGAGGGCGACACCACCTCCATCACCTTGGGCGCGCACGGGATCGAACGCTCGGTCTCGTCCAGCAGCGCCTCGGTCAGTTTCTCACCCGGACGCAGCCCGGTGACCTCGATCTCGATGTCCTTGCCGGGAATATGTCCGGACAGGGCGATCATCTGGCGGGCCAGGTCCATGATCCGCACAGGCTCGCCCATCTCCAGCAGGAAGAGGCGCGCGTGGGGGGTCTCCTCGCCCTCGGCCGAAGTCGCGGTCGCGTGCAGCACGAGCTGCGCGGCCTCGGGGATGGTCATGAAGAAGCGCTCGATGTCCTCGTGGGTCACGGTCACCGGGCCGCCCCGCTCGATTTGCGAGCGGAAGATCGGCACGACCGATCCGGCCGAGCCGAGAACGTTGCCGAACCGGACGGCGGCGAACCGCGTACCGGGACCGACCTGCTGGGCTTGGATCACCGCCTCGGCGAGACGCTTGGTCGCCCCCATGACGTTGGACGGATCGACCGCCTTGTCGGTCGAGATGAGGACCATCTGACCTGCGCCGCAAGCCTTCGCGGCTTCGGCGACGTTCCAGGTCCCGACGACATTGGTGAGCACGCCTTCGCAGGGGTGCCGCTCGACCATGGAGACATGCTTGAGCGCTGCGGCGTGGAACACCAGATCGGGCTTTTCGCGCTCGAAAGCCTGTTGCAGGCGCAGGGCGTTGCGCACGTCGCAGAGCACGGCGTTGCGCGACACGGCGGGCCATGTCTCCGCCATCTCGCGGTCGATCTCGAACAGCGAGGTCTCGGAAAAGTCCAGCAGGCTGATGTGCGAGGCCTGAAAGCGAGCGACCTGGCGGACGAGCTCGGCTCCGATCGAGCCGCCGGCGCCCGTGATCAGCACTCGCCGGCCGCGGATCAAGGCGCCGACGGCGGCTCGATCCAGTTCAATGGGGTCGCGGGCGAGCAACTCCTCGACGCTGATGTCGCGCATGGGCAGGAGGGGCGTGCCCTCGTGATGCGCCAGTTCGACGATGGACGGGCGGCGGAGCAGCCGAATACCGTCGTTCTTCAGTTGGCCGAGCTGATTGGCCGTGAGGCCCTTGAGGCGGCCGGGCTCGTCCAGGAAGAGGATGGCGCGGGGATACCGGTTCCACCGGCGCAGGTCCGCCAAGGCCTCGTCCAGCTTGGCCAGGCTCTCGATGACGCAGACGCCGCGCACCTGCTGGCCGACATCCCGCGGATCGGCGCTGATGATCCCCACGGGGCTCCAGCCATGGTCGTGCCGCCGGGCCGCGTCGCGCAGATAGGAGTCGGCGAGGGCGGGCGAGCCGATCAGCAGAAGCGAGGGCGCGTTAGGCGTGCGGTCCCGCGCCGACTTGAGCGGCGCGAAGCTGTCGAGCGCGTGCTCGTGCAGCGCGCGGCGCACCAGGCGCGCGCCCATCGACCCGACCATCTGGAAGATGACGGCCATGGCCAGGGCCGAGCGCGGCAGGCCTTCGGCGCGGTTCAGGACGAACAGCGCCAGGAGGAAGACGCCGGCGGTCAGGAAGGCCGTGCGCGCCAGCACCAGCGCGTCGGGGATCGAGACATATCGCCAGGGCGAGAGCTCGCGCCGGAAGAGAGTCGAGAACGCCGCCGCCAGCCCGGCATAGAGCCCGATCAGCTGGAGGAGCTTTAATGGAGTGAGCCCCGGGGCCGCGGGTTCGAGGAACTGGCCGGAAGCGAGTAGGTAGGCGAGAAAGAAAGCACCGGCGGCAATCAGAGCATCAGCGACGATGGTCTGGGCTCGATTGGCCATCTGCTCCATGAATCGCGCTCCGCGTCTCGTTTAAAGTTGCAACATAGACGCGCCGCCGCGACCGTCCAATGAAACTCCGAACCCAGCGTTTAGCTCCACCGGAGGGCTTTGTTTTTAACGGTGGCGCTTGCTGCAACGGAAAGAGCCGCCCCACAGACGGAGCGGCTCCCATATAGTTTGCGAAATCAGGCGTTTGCGAGGCCTTAGAACGCCGCTTTCAGGCCCAGCACGACGCGGCTGTCATAGAGTTTGCCGAAGTCATGCTCGTCGGTGTCGTGGTAGCGGAGGTCAAAGCCGAGGACATCGTTGAAGGAATAGCCGATGCCGATGTTCCAGGTGTTGTAATCGCCGTCATAGTCGACTTCCTGATGACCGACGGCCCCGGAGATCGAGAACTTCTCGGCGAAGGGGACCGAGCCGTTGATCTCGTAATAGGTGGCGTTGCCCGTCCCGCCGAAGAAGTCGTTGGACCAGTAGACCGCCGCGCCGACCGTCGCAGGGCCGGCGGGGATGGACGCCGCGGCCTTCCATTCGACGTAGTCCTGGTCCGATCCGGAAGGCGAATTGATATAGCCGTAATAGATGACCCCGAGGTCGATGTTCACCGGCCCGAGGGTGGGGCGAACGCCGGCATAGAGGTCGAACTCGCCGTCGGTTCGATTGCCGAAGTCGACATTCGAAACCCACGCGCCTGCATAGCCCAGGCCCCAGAGTGTGGCGTCCACACCGGCATAGGCCTGGGGGTTTTCGTCGGTCTGACTGACGCCTCGGAACACATAGTCGGTGGCAGCCCCGACATTGAAGGAAAGGTCGATCGGCTTTTCCGCCTCCTGAGCGAAGGCCGAGCCGCCTAGGACGAGTGTCGCCGCGGCGGCCATGAGCGCGGACCAGGTCTTATTCATTTGATTATATCCCCATTGTGCGATCGGCTCCCAGCGATCGCCGAACCGAGATCGCCAGTCCGCGGCCGCCAGATCAACGCGGGTCGAGCTTCCGATGGGGCGCTCTAGGGGGGTGAGCGAATTTTGAGCGCCACCACTAAGCGGCGCCGTAAAAATGAGCTGAGAGTCGTGCTGGACCGCGAGTGCGCAGCGCCCGCCGCTCGCGAGACGCGCAGCCAAGGCGCGTTTCGCGGGCAGCCAGCTATCTCAACGCATGGTGAGGGGCGCGTAGCCGAGGTGAGTGCCGGCGTCGACGAGCAGGGTCTCGCCCGTGACGTGGCGTGAAGCCGGCGAGGCGAGGAAGACTGCGGCGGCGGCGATATCCTCGGCTGAGGAGGCCGCCTTCAGCGGCGTGTTCGCCGCAGCGCCTTCGCGCATCTTCTGCGCGCGCTCGGCGCCCACGCCCTTGTCGAACCAGGGCGTATCGATGAAGCCGGGGCAAACCGCATTGATCCGGATCTTCGGCGCCAGCGCCCGGGCGAGGGAGAGGGTCATGGTGTTCATGGCGCCTTTGGAGGCGGCGTAGGGCACGGAGGAGCCGATGCCTGCGACGCCGGCGATGGACGAGGTGTTGACCACCGCACCAGCCCGCGGCCCCGCCTCGAGCAGCGTTCGGGCGGCGCGCAGCATTTGGAAGGCGCCCACGACATTCACCTCATAGAGGCGAACAAAGTCCTCGGCCGAAACGGCCTCCAGATCGGCGTGGTTGGGTGCGAACTTCGTCACGCCGGCATTGTTGAACAGCGCATCGACGCGACCGAAAGGCTCCGCCGCCGCGGCGATCCGGCGGCAATCGGCGTCGTTCGCCACGTCGCCTTGGGCGAGGACAGCTTGCGCGCCCTCCGCCTCGACCAGGCGGGCGGTCTCCTGCGCCTCGTCGGCGCTGCGCGCGTAATTGATGACCACCGTCTTGGCGCCGCGACTGGCGGTCTCGACGGCGATGGCTCGTCCCAGGCCGGTGGACGCTCCGGTGACGACAACGACGAAATCCTGGAAATCCTTACCGCCCATCTGGCGCGCTCCCTTTTGTTCTGCTGCGCTGTCGTTGATAGCCGCCCGGTTTATTGCCGCAAACCTCCGCGCGATATAAATCCCGGCCATGGAAGACATGCATCTGACCCAACTGGGTCGCGACGTGCGAGGGTTCGACAACCCCGAATCGGCCGTGCTGGAACGCGTGCCGAACCCGCAGAGCGACGTGCTCTATCTGGCGCGCTTCACCGCCCCGGAGTTCACGTCCTTGTGCCCCGTGACTGGCCAGCCGGATTTTGCGCACCTGGTGATCGACTATGCGCCGGGGGAGTGGCTGATCGAATCCAAGTCGCTGAAGCTCTATCTGGGCTCGTTCCGCAATCACGGGGCGTTCCACGAAGATTGCACCGTGGCGATCGGCCGAAAGATCGTGGAGGTCGCCGCGCCCCGCTGGCTGCGGATCGGAGGATACTGGTACCCCAGGGGCGGCATACCGATCGACGTGTTCTGGCAGACTGGACCCGTCCCCGACGGGCTCTGGGCGCCGGAGCAGGGCGTACCGACCTATCGAGGGCGCGGATAATCAGCATTCAACGCGCAGGTGCGACGAGTCGTCCTATATCCGTTGGTTGGCGCCATGCTCCTTTAGTGTTGTTTGAAAGTATTCGGCTCTCGAATACATTGGCGTGAGCAAAGCCAGCTCTCCGCCCTCGGACGCTCGGACGCCAATCGGAAGCCTACTGGCGTCTGATCGACTAGCGGACCTCTCCGTGATGTGCTATGCAAATGACGCCCATCTCTCCTCGGGCGTGTCACATCAGGCCGGGCGGCGCGCCATCGCCGTCCGGCCGCCGTGTTTTCAGGGGCTTAGGGCCGCCAACGCGTGGTCAAAGCCGAGGCTTGGGGGCGCTCACGCTCGAGCGGCGCGTCCTTGATCGACCCCATGAAGACGAATCCCGCAACGCGTTCGTTCGCCGCCAGACCGAGAAGCGCCTTGGCCTCGTCGTCATAGGCGTACCAGTCGGTGATCCAGTTGGCCCCGTAGCCCATGGCCTGAGCCGCATAGAGCAGGGTCGTGCAGACCGCGCCGGCGGAGAGGACCTGCTCCCATTCGGGAATTTCGTGTGCGCGAGGCGCCGAGACCACCGCCACGCCGAGCGGCGGGGTCTTCAGCTTGGCGAGCTTGGCGGCCGCGCGGTTGTCCCCGCGGGACTGCGCCAGCTCTTCCAGCCGACCTGCGAAGGCCGCCTTGGCTTCTCCCTCGAGAACGACGAAACGCCAGGGCGCGAGCTTGCCATGATCGGGCACGCGTGTGGCCAGGGCGATCAGGGTCTGTAGTTCCTCGGCGTTCGGCGCTGGCGCAGCCAGGGTCACGGCCGAAGCGGACCGTCGGGCGGCGAGGAAGGAAAGAACGTCCGGGCAGGGGCGTTGTTCGACAGGCGCTCCGAACTCGGGCGCGGGGGGCAGGGAGGTGGACAAGGCGCTCGTCTCGCTGGGAAAAGGCGGGGGAGCCTTTATTGGGCGCCGGGCCCTCGATCTGCAAGGTTAGTTGAGAACATGTCGCAAAAACCGGGCTGGCTCGAGGCGCACGGGGAGCCTTGGAAGCGGGGCGAGGCGAGGGTCGTCTACGAAAATCCCTGGATCAAGGTCACCGAGCAGCAGGCCGTCGCACCCACAGGCAAGCCGGCGCTCTACGGCGTGGTCGGATTCAAAAACCTGGCCCTGGCCATCCTGCCCATCGACGAGGACGGAACCGTCGTGCTCGTGGGCCAGCATCGATTCGCCTTCGCCGACTACAGCTGGGAGATCCCGGAAGGGGGCGGGCCGCGGGACAAGGATCCGCTGGTGAGCGCCCGGCGCGAACTCGCCGAAGAGACGGGCCTGGAAGCTGACGATTGGCAGGAAGTCCTGCGCGTGCAGCTTTCCAATTCGGTGACCGACGAGCTTGCGATCGGTTATGTCGCCACGGGTCTCCGCCCCGCCGCAGGCGCCTGGGCGCAGGACGACACGGAAGACCTCGCCATGGTCCGGGTTCCGTTTCGCCAGGCGCTGGACGCGGCGCTCGAGGGACACATCAAGGACGCGCTGACGGTTGCGATGCTGCTGCGGGCGTACCACATGGCGCGTGAAGGGCTTTTGCCGGGCGCTCTGGCCAGCGCCATGCTAGGATAGGGGAACGTCCATGGGACGG
>Ga0065721_10051583_pt1 | contig 14194 bp, 16 predicted proteins | sample Mesricmetagenome_FD_59108 | JGI IMG/M metagenome (GOLD analysis project Ga0065721, IMG submission 59108) | Mesophilic microbial community from rice straw/compost enrichment Sample: eDNA_1 v2 (version 2) | ecosystem: Engineered > Solid waste > Grass > Composting > Bioreactor | place: USA: Davis... | reverse complement strand
GGAGCTACTTGATGCGTACCTACCATGGAGTCCGACAGTTCAACAATATTGTACATAACGCAGAGCCTATGGATCTTAATGAACCATGGGCGTTTCTTTTTCAATACACCTGGTTATTTGACGCTTACAAAATATTTGCCTAACCAACTATAATTGATACTTTTCACATGACTTGTCGGCGGAAAATGCAAAAACCCCGCTCGGTCGCACCAATGCGCGATGAGCGGGGTTTCTATTGAAAAGGGTTATCTTTTGATCGCTGTGATGCGCAATCTTCGGTAATCTGCCGTCCATCGGTTGCCGTCGTAGAGCGTGTCCGTTAATTTATCCGCCGCCTTCCCACTCCAACGCTCGGCCTCTGCTGGCGTGGCGTCCGGGAACATCGCCGTACCGAACATTTCAATCCAATCTCTCATGCCAGCCTCGCCTTTCTCCAACAGAGTCGGCCGGTCCAGAAGAATCGCCGTCCGCACCTCCATTCCGTGCTTTTCCAACAACGAAGCGTACTCTCCGATCGACGGAAAATACCAAGGCATCACGAACCGATCCTCCGCCCCCTCCTCTTGCAATGTCTGCCTGGTCGCAGACACGATCGCCTGCACGTTCCCCGCGCCTCCGAATTCCGCGACGAACCTTCCTCCTGCCCGAAGTCCCGACAGGAAGCTGCGAATCGCCGCCGCGGGGTCCTTCATCCAATGCAGCGCCGCGTTGCTGAAGACGGCGTCGTATTCGAAATCCGCTCGCCAGTCCATCCCGTCCACGCACCGGAACCGAATATCCGGATATTTCATGCGCGCCCTTTCCACCATTTCCGGGGAAATATCAAGGCCGTATACGTTCGCCCCTCTCTTTGCAATCGTGGCAGCCAGATCTCCCGTCCCGCATCCGTAATCGACAATCGTCTCCCCCTCCGCCGGGTTCAACCAATCGATCAAATCTTCTCCGTACCGGGACACGAAGCTCATCGTTTCATCGTATCCGTCCGCCTGCCAATGGATCTTCTGCGTATTCACCATACCGCTCCACTCCTTATCAAGGTCGATACTCAAGTTATAGCACCTTTCTTTTTATTGTTTAAATATATAAATATTATAATATTTATAGTTTTTGACTATATACAACCTCCGTTCGTTCGCTCGCTCTAACCCGACTCAGTCGGGCTACAGCTCCTCCAACCTCCGTGCGCCTGCTCTAACCCGACTCAGTCGGGCTGCAGTTCCTCCAACCTCTGTTCACTCGCTCTAACCCGGCTCAGTCGGGCTGCAGCTCCTCCAACCTCCGTTTGCTCGCTCTAACCCGACTCAGGCGGGCTACAACTCCTCCAACCTCCGTTTGCCGGCTCTAACCCGACTCAGTCTGGCTAAGAAAAACTGTCGAAAACGGTTTTTACGGACAGGGTAAAGAAGTCGCAGTATCGGAGCGAGAACTGCGACCACAAATCTTATTCGTTTTTCCTGCATTGCATAAGGCTTTCCTTTTCAGATACATTTTTATGGATTGTTATATTCTTTGTTCTAACTCCAGATTCAGGCGTATCAGTCAAAGTAAATTGAAGCAAACTTAATGCTAACATGATCAATAGACACTGCATCGTTGTTCTTTTCATCGTTACTTTCGTGCATCCTACTAGAATTACTACTGCCGGCAGTATGAACTAACCTTGAAAGACATAAAGCCGATCAAGGCTTCGTTAGTATCTATTGCGATAGAGTTGGCAAGATCGATTCTTCCAGGCCAACTTTTTCGCTGATAATCTAATCCTTGGAAGGCACAGAATTTTCTTCTATCCATATCGCTAGAGCCTCAAGATCAATTTGCTTATTTGCAACCTTTAGCGATACATTATAAAGCTCATCATCCGATATCATTAGACTATATCCATTCAGTTCTAAAAACGTAGCCGCACAAGTAAAACCTGTTCGCTTATTCCCATCGCAAAAGAGCTGATGTACACAAAACCCTTCCATGTAAACAGCCGCTTTCATAAAAAAACCGGGATAATATTCCATGTTCCCAAACCCATCAAAAGGTTTATCTGCCATGAAATCAATTAATCCCGGTTCATTCTCACCATTCAATCCGCCATACCGCTCTAGCATTACTTCATGAATTTCTCTAATGTCTTCTGGAGTAAGCCGCTCAATCAATTCTTAGACAGCCTCCTAAGGCCCTCATCGTTGCGATCTGCTACCTTGTTAGCAATTTGGCGTATAAGTTTGCTTCTAGCCGTCTTTTTAACATCTTTAAGATCTTCTTTTCGGCTTACCATGTCTTTCTCCTCCTTATCATTCTTGCCCATATGTCACCTCCTATTAGGTATTAGCCCTAATAGAATGTCTATGAGAAATTAGATAGTTTATGATATAAAGCCTTTCGTTCACTAAAAAATACACGTTTTGCAACCTTAGATAATACATGAAAAAACAATTTTCAATTAGATTTCCCATTGGCAATTAAATATTGCGTGTCACTATATTATGTCATATATAAATCCAATTGTATACGCTCAGAGCGCGAGCGTGGATTAGAACACTTAATTAGATTGGGTTAATTATCAATCTGGCAGTAATGCATTAAAATTTGTTCAAATAATAAAAAAACCAAACCTCGGCGGTTTGGCTTCTGTTTCCTTAGGGCTGTTATGCAGTTCACTTCTTCCAGAACAACGACGGCCTTAGGATAGATTTAGTCTGATAACTAGCTTCCTCTTCTTTAGCCAGATGCTGCACCTTACTAACATTCGCTTCCGACACGGTAGCAAAATTGCTGTCATTAGTCCACGGCTGCTCAAAGTAAACTTTTCGAGCCTTTGGATCAAAAGCCTTTACGTGGTTCATATTTACAATATTGGTTCGATCCAAACGTTCAAAACCTAAATCTTTAAACAAAATCAACAGCTCTTCGAGCGTTGTAGGATAGAAATACACGCTGTCTTTCGTATAAAACTCCGGACCATCTGCTGTTGGTTTTATCGCGATCAGGTCTTCAACGTTAACTGTACACGGGTTTCCATCACCATCCAATAAGCGAATTTGATCGGACATCTCTTAATCTACCTCCACTAAGTAATAACTCAGCCTTGCTTTTTGAGTTCTTTAGGCACTTCAGGACGATAAACCGCCCAAAAGCTCGCCGTACTCACAAAAATGACAGCCATCCCTGCTAGTAACTTCGAAATAACTATAGCCGTTTTTCTCTTCATGCCCCCCTCACCTCCTTTCTTAAAGTAATCAACGTAAGTGACTGAGCGAAAAAGGCGATCGTAACAATCTCATTATGGAACAAAATGCTAACAGCTACAACTAGAATAGAAAGAAATTTAAACACTGGAAAGAATTTTTCCGATACTCGGATATGATCTTTAATATTAGAAGGTGCAAATATTGAAACTAACAGTAAGCTCATTGCATTGACAATCCAAAACCATAAGTTATCTAACGACACAAATGGAATCGCTATGAATACGAATGATGAAAAAAGAAAACAGGATAGTGGAGATTTGAAATGATATCCTCCGGATACCAGTCGCAAAATCATAAAACTGACGGCGGCCAGCAGCGTTTCAAGCAGTTGACCCGCACATAAGCCTACAACAAGGGCAGTTATAAAAATTAACGTATTATGAATGATTCCGATTAGCGCGAATTTCATCATGTCAACGCTTGCCGTCTCTTCTGGACTGGCTTCTTTTAACTTGACTGCAATTTTAGTTGCTATAGCATCAATCAACTCTTCTCATCCTTCCTTAGGGATAAGTAAAAGAGCACCACCAAAGCAACCAATAGAATAAATGCAATCGTTAAGTAGGGAGGCGTCTCACTTGCCAGAATAACCATATTAACGGATATCGTAATAACCAAGGCAACTAGGATGTAGGCAATAAACCATTTATTTTTGCCTGCGAAGGCTTTCTTGGAGAATCGGCTTCTTGCTTCTATGAAACTGAAACCGCCTTTGAAATAATAGTTTAGCACACATAGAAGCAACATCATCAAACAGGATGTTACTTGCAACAGATAAGCGCTATTCGTAAAAGGAGCCAAAGATTCGTCTATAATGCCCACATGTGAATAAACTGCAATGAGACATGTCTGTACTAGACCAAATACGATGTACCCAGTAAACACCATAAGGGCTGAATTAATTAAGCTTACTTTCATGACCATTTGGATGTAAACCAGGAAAATTACAATTTGGATTAGGGGAGAAATTGTGCTTAGTTCCGCACTAATAAAAGAGTAGGATACGAAAGAGAGCAATAATGAAATCAATAGAATTTTCGACAGGTTCTCTTTCCATGGAAATCGAAACTGCACCAGAATAAAAGTGAATGAAGAAAAATACTCAAGAGAAGAAAAAAATATAAACTTAAGCAGACTCATCTTTGCTGTGCTCCCCCGGATAGACCCATATAAACATCAGTGCTTGAGTTCTATACGCACTCAATTACTTTGTATCATCTTTGTTGTATCATGCAGTTTGAAGAAGTGCAATATATCAAAGCTTTTTGGAGTTTAAAAACCTGCTCAGCGATACAAGTTTAGGCCATTTCTCCTAAAATAAAGAAACGTGTGCAGAGTGAACACTAAGCTGCCTTAAAATTCCGTTCTTTCGTAGAGAATCAGAACGCTCCCCATTACCCATATTTTAATGGTATAAAAGATATATGCCAATCATTGTCTAGAAAGGGGGCCTAGTTACGTGCAGGATTTTATTCATTTTATTAAATTAGACCTCTTAGTCGCACAACCTCAAGCTTTCATTACGTTACTGTTTTGCTTTTCGTTTTTGGATCCACAACCTAAGAAGCTAATTAAGCGTTTAATTTTGTTCACAGTTGTTCATTCCGTTTACACAGACATTTTAGTTCTCGTGCTGCCGCTTCCTTTTCATATCCTGAATTCCATTTTCTTCGGAACACTTCTAATGTTCGTTATTTTCAGAGAACTCGCTCTGAAAGTAAAAGTTTCCATGTTGTTATTTTGGCTACTTCTAGGTTTAATTAGCGATATTATTTCAAGTGCTATTATAGTATATTTACTGGGAATATCTACCCATTACGACATCATTCGCGAGACCCCCGTATTGATTAAAACATTGTATCCACAGCTTCTCATCATGCTGGTCGCTTCTTGGTTAATTAGAAATAGAAACCTTTTTTCCGCCAAACGTTTCTTTGCTTTTATCCTAGAGGACAATCGCAAATCCCTACTGCAGGTAATTATTCTGATTTCTATTCAATTTTGTTTATTAGGAATTTTACAATTCCTTCAACTTACATATGACAGCAGCACAGTCATTAATGCTATCCTCGTCTACCTCACCATCCTAGTCAGTCTACTAGCCCTAGTCTCGATCATCCGCCTGCTCGTAAGGACGAGAGAGCAAGCGGCCAAGTCGACGCAAGAGGTATACATAGACGACATTAACGATATGTTCACTTCGATTCGCGGGCAGAGGCACGACTTTCTGAATCACGTCCAAGTGATCCATACGATGGTGCAAATGGGCCGAACGGAGCAGTTGAAAGCCTACGTCGGAGATCTGGTCAAGGAGACCCGGGACGTGAGCGACATCGTTCATCATTCTTCTCCGGCGCTCGCGGCCTTCATTCAAGCCAAGACGACCGTCTCGATCGGCAAGGGCATCGAGTTTACGTACGAACTCCCCGCCAAGTGGGATGCCGGCGAAACGACGGTTAAAGTGATCGACATTATCAAAATCATGGGCAATCTCGTAGACAACGCATTCGACGAAGCCATGAACCTCCCGCAGCAGGAGCGAAGCGTCTTCGCCTCTATTCGTGCCTTGGAGGACGGATCGATCGAACTTCTAGTCTCCAATCGCGGCCGCTCCTTGACCGCGCACGATCGACAGCTTATTTTCAAACCGGGGTATACGACGAAGGGGGAAGGACATAGCGGGCTCGGGCTGGCCATCGTCCAAGAGAGGGTCAAACACTACAAAGGCTCGTTGGACCTGGTGTCCGACGAGAGGGAAGGACTGACTACTTTCAAGGTGTACCTTCCGGAAATAAGCGCGTAATTCCTCTCTATCCATTATTTTAATATTTACGAGAATCCTCCCATTCCGGAAAATAGGTAGCAACGAGTTTGTTTCTATCAGGCTCACGCCGCCTTGGCATCGACCGACATGGGAGGATTTTTCTATTGAATCGACATCGAGTTCGTCTTCGCGCTGCCCTGCTGACCGTTATTCTTGCCGTATTGCTTATTCCGATGCCTCCAGGGAACGCTGGGAGCGAGATCCAAGTTACATACAACAGCGCCAAAATCGCGTTCCAAGCCGCCCCTTTCGCCAAGAACGGCGCTACATACGTTCAAGCGCGGCCACTGCTGAATGCCGTCGGATTTCAGGTTCAATGGCTGGGCAAGACCAAGTTCAGGCTGTTCCGTGCGGGCACAGTCATCGACATGGAAGTCGGAAAAAACGCTGCCGCGCTCAACGGGAGCAAGCTGTCGCTCTCTCACGCGCCGATTCTCTCTAACTCGACGCTGTTTCTGCCGGTGCGTCCCGTTTCTACTCTATTAGGTTTGCAAGTAACCTGGTCCGCTTCCTCCAATACGGTCGCCTTGACCGCTTCGGGATCCAAACCGGCGGCTCCACCCTATCGAATCGTCGCTTACTATCCGTATTGGGCCTCCTATCAGAAGCTTGGACTGTCCCGCTTCGCCGAGTCCGGAATCACCCATCTCAACTACGCCTTCGCCAACATTCGGGGAGGCGAAGTCGTCGCGGGCGACGCTGCGGCGGATCGCGTTAACTTCGCCGAGTTGAAGCAGATCAAGAAGGAGAACCCGGCATTAAAAGCTTTGATCAGCATAGGCGGTTGGAGCTGGTCCGGACAATTCTCCGACGTTGCCCTGACCGCCGCTTCAAGAACCAAGTTCGCGGAAAGCGCGGTGCGATTCATTCGGGAACACGGATTCGACGGCGTCGACCTCGATTGGGAATACCCGGTGTCCGGAGGCCTGTCCTCGAATCGGACGAGACCGGAAGATAAGAAGAACTTTACTCTGCTGCTGCAAGAACTAAGAAACAAGCTGGACGAGGCGCGCCAAAAAGACGGCAAACCGTACTTGCTGACGATTGCCGCCGGAGCTTCATCAAGCTATGTCGCCAACACGGAAATGGACAAGGTCGCGGCCACCGTCGATTGGATCAACTTGATGACATACGACTATCACGGAAGCTGGGAGAAAACCGCCAACCATCACGCCCCCTTGTACTCCGACCCGAAGCGGCCCGCAACTTCCGGAGCGAGCGCGAACGATACGGTCAACTTCTTCCTCAAAGCGGGCGTTCCCCCGAGCAAACTCGTACTGGGCATTCCCTTCTACGGACGGGGATGGACCGGATGCGAAACGACGGGCAACGGGCTGGCGCAAGCTTGTAAAGGCTTGTCCGACGGAGTTGTGGCGGCGGGCGTTCACGAGTTCGGGAATTTGGAGAAACAAGGCTGGATCGGCGGCAACGGTTTTGTCCGCTATTGGGACGACGTCGCCAAAGTTCCATGGCTGTATAAAAAGATGACAGGGACCTTCGTCACTTACGAAGATCCCGAATCGCTCGCTTACAAAGCCGGTTACATTAAAACCAAGGGGCTCGGAGGCGCCGTCGCTTGGGAGATCAGCCAGGACTTCAACGGCACGCTGCTGAAGAAGCTAACCCAGGCACTGAGGTAACGTTCCACCAGAACGTTAATCCCCCGCCGCCTGCTCGGCCCTGACATTTAACGGCCCACGGGACCGCTAATCACTCGCCAACCGCCCAAGCCGGATATTGGGGCTGACCCACAAGTAATAGCGTACAAGATTGTCGATGAAAAGAAGGTGGGCATCTATCTCCCGGAGACTGCCTCATACGGTCCTGAAATCACCGCTTAACGGGTTTACCGTTCCCATTTCAGGATCGTATAGCATCGGAGGGAGATAGATGCCCATGATCACCCATCCATCGATAATCGTTCGGTACGACTTGGTTTACTTATGGGACAGCCCCGTCTCACCGGTTGAGCAAGCTGCCGACGTATCGAAGCAGCTCGTTGGCGCAGACCGGGCAATAGTGGTGCTCGTCGATGAGCCGCTTCGTCACCTCGTTGATGCGCTTGAGCTGGCTCTCGTCGGGCGTCTTCGTCGAAGTCGTAATTTTCACGATGTCCTTCAGATCGGTGAACAGCTTCTTCTCGATCGCCTCGCGAAGCCGGTCGTGCATGCTGTAGTCGAACTTCTTGCCCTTGCGGGAGTACGCCGACAGGCGGATAAGAATTTCTTCGCGAAACGCTTTCTTCGCGTTCTCCGACACGCCGATCTGCTCCTCGATCGAACGCATCAGCCGTTCGTCCGGGTCCATCTCTTCTCCGGTCAGCGGATCTTTGATCTTCGACCAGTTGCAATAAGCTTCGATGTTGTCGAGATAGTTCTCGAACAACGTGCGGGCCGACTCCTCGAACGAATAGACGAACGCCTTCTGAATTTCCTTCTTCGCCAGATTGTCGTACTCCTTGCGCGCGACGGAGATGTAGTTCAGATACTTCTCCCGCTCCTCCCTCGTAATCGAAGGATGCTGGTCGAGCCCTTCCTTAAGCGCGCGCAATACGTCCAGGGCGTTAATGCACGGCAGGTCGTGCTTGATCAGCGCGCTCGAGATCCGGTTGATGACGTAGCGCGGATCGATGCCGGACATGCCTTCCTCGCTGAACTCGTTCTGCATCTCCTTCAAGTCGGCTTCCTTGTAGCCTTCCACCTCTTCGCCGTCGTACATCCGCATCTTTTTGATCAGATCCATCCCCTGCTTCTTCGATTCCTTGAGACGGGTCAGAATCGAGAAGATCGCGGCGGCGCGCAGCGCATGCGGCGCGATATGGATGTGGCTCATGTCGGACTGGCCGATCAGCTTCGTGTAAATCTTCTCTTCCTCGGACACCTTCAGATTGTACGGAATCGGCATGACGATCATCCGCGACTGCAGCGCTTCGTTCTTCTTGTTGGCGATGAACGCCTTGTACTCCGATTCGTTCGTGTGGGCGATAATCATCTCGTCCGCGCTGATGAGCGCGAACCTGCCCGCCTTGAAGTTGCCCTCCTGCGTCAGCGAGAGCAGATTCCACAGAAACTTCTCGTCGCACTTGAGCATTTCCTGGAACTCCATCAAGCCCCGATTCGCCTTGTTCAGCTCTCCGTCGAAACGGTAAGCCCGCGGATCGGATTCCGAGCCGTATTCCGTAATCGTCGAGAAGTCGATGCTCCCGGTCAAGTCCGCGATGTCCTGAGACTTCGGATCGGACGGGCTGAACGTGCCGATGCCGACGCGGTTTTTCTCCGAGATCAGCACGCGCTCGATCGGCACCTGCTCGATGTCGTTGCCGAACTCCGTCTTCAGCCTCATCTGGCAGGACGGACACAGGTCGCCTTCAATCCTTACGCCTAGCTCCTTCTCGATCTCCGGGCGGAGCTCGTCGGGAATCAGGTGCAGAGGATCTTCCTGCATCGGGCAGCCCTTGATTGCGTAGACGGCTCCCCTCGACGTTCTGGAATACTGTTCGAGCCCTTTCTTAAGCAGCGTTACGATCGTCGATTTGCCCCCGCTGACGGGTCCCATGAGCAGCAAAATCCTTTTACGCACGTCAAGTCTTCTGGCAGCGGAGTGGAAATACTCCTCCACCAGCTTTTCCATCGTCTGATCCAAGCCAAAAATCTCGGAGTTGAAAAACTTGTATTTTTTGCTTCCGCCCGACTCTTCCACCCCATGGGACACGATCATATCGTAAACCCGGGCGTGAGCGGTCATCGCCGGAGAATTGTCGCGGCGAAGAATGTCGATGTAATCCCGAAAAGTCCCCGACCAGCTTAGCTTCTCACTCTCGGCCCGATACTCTGAGATCCGACTGAAGATGTCCATGCCGCTTCCTCCTCGCAGCTTTCTCTACTCTGAACTTGACGTAATATATTCTTATGCGGGGAGAAGGACGAATTTGACCTGACATTCGCTGTCATGGCTAAAACCCTATGTCCCGTGTGCTATAATGGCGATAAATCGAGAACACGAAGCTCTGATCAGGAGGAGATTACGCCTTGGCCGTCAAATTGGAAACCGAATTGTACCCGCCGGTCAAAAGCTTCTTCGCCTCCCGAGGGTACGAAGTCAAAGCGGAAATTCGCGGCTGCGATCTGGTCGCCTACCGCCCCGAAGAAGAAGGCGATCCCGTCCCCACGATCGTCGAAATGAAAAAAACGTTCACGCTGCCGCTGCTCCTGCAAGGAATAGACCGTCAGAAGACCGGAGCGTCCGTCTGGCTCGCCGTGGAGAGGAACCGTGTGAAAAAAGGGGCGCACAACCAGAGGTTCAACGAGATCACTCATCTATGCAGAAGGCTGAACCTCGGATTTATGACCGTCACCTTCTATCGCACGAAATCGCCCGTCGTCGACGTCTGGTGCGAACCTGCGGAAATCCGCCGCGCCTCTCCCGTCCCCGTCTCCCTGACCCCCTCCGCGACGGCGGCGGAGACGGGAGAGCTCTATACCCTCCAGCCGAGAGGGAGAAGCAAGGCCAAAGCCAACAGGCTGCTCAAGGAATTCAACGCGCGGAGCGGAGACTACAACGTCGGAGGCAGCTCGAAGCGGAAGCTCGTTACCGCCTACAGGGAGAAGGCGATCCAGTGCGCGCTTGCGCTCGTCTGCCACGGTCCCTCCGCCCCCCGTCAAGTCCGGGATTGGACGAATTGCCCGAATGCCGGCACGTTTCTGCGCGACAACCACTACGGTTGGTTCAGAAAAATTGCCAAAGGCGTATACGAAGTGACGGACGCGGGGACGGCGGCTTTGGAGGAATACGGGGAAGTGACGCGCGTGTGGGCACGGCAGTTTCCGTGGGCAAGCGCGTATGCGGCGGACCCGTCGGAAGAACGTTCGGAAGGAGCGGCATCCCAATGAATGAAGAGCGCTATCCGATCGACCTCGGTCCTTCGTCCCTGTATGCCTCCTTGCCCGCGGAGATAACGGTAGAAGGCTCGCCCTATTGGCTTGTCCGCGACCCCGAAGGGGAATATCGTCTGCTGATGGCCGTCTGTCCCCATGCGGGAGGAGACGTACGTCCACATGAGGACATCTTCTATTGCCCGCTGCACTTCTGGACGTTCCATGGGAAAACCGGGGTTTGCCTGAGCGACCCCGGCTATCGATTGGCTTATCGTAAGGTCGCCGTGAACAACGAGCGCCTCTACGCGTCAGCCGAGCTGCATTAATTGCGGGACCAGCGTCCCGTAAATTCTTCGATGCTCTCGGCCAGCCTCGCCACTCCCTGGCGGATCTGCCGCTCGTCGGCGAAGGCATGGGTAATTCTGACGGTGTTCGGCTTCGGATCTTTCGTAAAGAACGGAGCACCCGGTTGGAAAATAACGCCTTTCAGCCATGCGCCCCGCAGCAAAGCCTCTCCGTCCAGTCCCGGAGGCAGCACGAGCCAGAGATGCAGCCCTCCCCTCGGTTCCGCCCAAGCCAACTCGTCGATGCCTTGACGGGACAACTGGTCCGTCATCATCCTCTTGCGTTCCCGGCATTGAATTCTCAGCATATCGAGCAGCGGCTCCAGCGGCTGCTCCTCGATCAACCCGGACAACGCCCGCTGTTCGATCGGGCCTAACGCGTGTTTCCTGGCATTCTCTCCTGCAGAGAACAAAGGGCGGTTGACTGGCGCCGCGGTTCCGGCGATCCAGCCGACGCGCGAGCCCGCGATCAGCCCCGGAGGCAGCTGACCGATGGAGAGCACGCCCGGTTCCAGCAGCCGCTGGGCGGAAGCCGGCTCTTCGGCCTCGTAGAGCAGCATCTCCTGCCTGTCGTCGACGACCAGCAGCACGCCGGCTTCCCGGCACCGATGGAAGACGGCGGCCTTATGCTCCACGCTCCACTTCGCCCCTTCCGGCTCCGTGCAGGACGGAGCGACGTACACCATCCTGGGCCGATAGCGGAATAGAGCTGTCGTCAGCGCTTCCGGGTCCATCCCTTTCCGGTCTCCGTCGACCGCTTCCACTCTCATCCCGGCTTTGCGGAACGCTTGCAGCGCCGTACGCGACGTAAGGCGTTCGGTCAAGACGGTGTCGCCGGGCTGCAGCGCCTCCCCGATAATCCAGCTTAGCGCTCCGTCCGCCCCTTTCGTGAACTTGATGCGGCTGCCGCTGCCCCCGGTCTTCCCGTGCAGCAAGCCTTTGGCGAATTGCTCCTTCAATTTCTCTTCCCTGACACTGCCGGATTCCCGCCGCCCCAGGCCGAACTCTTCCGCCGCCAACTCCGCTGCGGCGGCTTCCACGCGCTCTTCCCAATCCGACGAGGAAACGAGTCCTTCTTTCGGCCACCCGCCCATCCAGTTGATGATCGAACTCACGGCGACTCCCTCCCCTTGCGATGTTGACCACGGTTTCATTTATATGCCCGGCGAGCGAAGATCATCAACCATTCCGGTTTGTTCACAACATTTTGCGTTTTCTTTTTGACAAGGGTTGGTTATAATAAGGGGTAGTTAATCGGAGGTGTAGGATATGTTCCTTTCGGCAGCTGGCGAAGCGGCGCAAGAAGTGATCTTATTCGGGATGTCCCACAAGTTTTGGATTGTCGTTCTTGTCATGGCGTTGTTCATCGGCGCAATTTTGACCTCTTCGTATAACGATGATAAAACCAAAGGTCTCTAAAATAGCCGCCAACAAAGCCGGAACCCAAGGGTTCCGGTTTTGTTTATCCGCATAACGACAAAAACGACAAAAACCGTCCCCGATCGGGACGGTTTTGTCGTGCCGGTATCTTTACAGCCCGTGCATCTCTTTCACGCAAGTAGCGCACACGTAACGCTCCTTGAATTCTCCGACGGATTCCATCGAAGAGCAGAACACGCAACGGGGCCGATAACGTTCCAAAATGATATGATCGCCTTGAACCAATATTTCTACGGGATCCCCTTCATTCATCTGGTACCGTTTGCGCAACGATTTCGGAAGAACAATCCTTCCCAATTGATCCACTTTACGAACTACGCCTGCAGGTTTCAATGCAGTTCCTCCATTCATACGCTAGTCTAGCTGGTTATCTCGAAACCTTTTAGCCTAATTGACCACTTTATACGGTTCTATACGCGTCGCTTATTCCCTTCCCTTTAACCAATTTGCTTAGGATTATGCAATTTTCGACATTTCATATCGAATCGATGAGAATAATGTCGAAATAAGAGATCAGGACAACGGGAAATCATTTTGCCGCAGCGCCTCGAACACGACGATCGCGGCCGAGTTGGCCAAGTTCAGCGATCGCACCTTGTCCGTCATCGGGATGCGCATGCACGTATCGAGATGAGCGTCCAGCATGTCCTGCGGAAGCCCCTTCGTCTCCCGGCCGAATACGAAGAAATCCCCTTCACGAAACGCGAAGTCCGTATACCGCTTGGTCACGCGGGTACTCGCGAAGAAAAACCTCGCTCCCGCATGGGCCTCTTTCACTTCTTCGAACGAATCGTAATAGGTGATGTGAACGGAATGCCAATAATCGAGTCCGGCTCTCTTCAGCACTTTGTCGTCGGTGGAGAAGCCGAGCGGGCGCACCAGGTGAAGATGCGTACCGGTGGCGGCGCAAGTTCTGGCGATGTTGCCGGTATTGGCCGGAATTTCCGGGTTCACGAGCACGATGTGAAAAGGCATATCGTTGTGCCTCCTTGTTGCGAAAAAAATCGAAATAGCGGCTTGACGCCGCTATTTCCGTCGTTCGTTATCCGTTGTGACTAGGGCGTGTATGCAAACCCGCTCAGAGGCATCTATCACCGCCTTTTCGCCCCCTGCTTCGTCACTTTTGCTTGACGTACCTCCGGTACGCCTTCACAAAAGTTCCTTGCATGGAACGAAAATTCGGCAACATCTGCTATCTTCGGAGTATGCATACACGCCCTCGCCGTTTAATCTTGCGTTTCTTCCGGTCGTCGCGCCTTGACCTTTTTTTGTCGTTGTCCGCAGCCCGGACGTGCCGCGCGCTCCCGACATTTTCGCGAATCGATGCAAGGAGCTTGGATTGGCGGCAAGAGTCATAACCACCGGCTTAGCCGGTGGCTTCCATCAGCCCTATAAGGGCATGGTACTAGCAAGCGCCTAAGAAAGGCGCACTGAAAGTCTGCCAACCGCGAGCGGTCTCGGGCTTGCCCC
>Ga0065721_10051582_pt1 | contig 14198 bp, 14 predicted proteins | sample Mesricmetagenome_FD_59108 | JGI IMG/M metagenome (GOLD analysis project Ga0065721, IMG submission 59108) | Mesophilic microbial community from rice straw/compost enrichment Sample: eDNA_1 v2 (version 2) | ecosystem: Engineered > Solid waste > Grass > Composting > Bioreactor | place: USA: Davis... | reverse complement strand
CCCCCGCAGCGGCTGCAGCGGCTTCCGCCTGTTCCCAGGCATGTCTTGCACCGTTCGGCCATCGGTTTCCCTCCTGTCGAGGGAATTGTCGCCTCCGCAGGGGGTCTGGGGCAAACGCCGGCCGTTAAGGCGGCGCTGTCGTCGATGCCGAGCAGGCTTGCGTGCCGGAGCCTTTCCTCTCCCCGAAGGTGCCGTACCTTAGCCTTCAGGCCCGGGGCGAGGCGCACTGAATTCGACTTCCTAGGCTTCAGGGGCGTGTCCGTCTTCAGCCTCTCGACGGCGCGCCAGAAGCGCTCCTTCTCGCCGCGCCTCAGGGTGACGAACGCGGATCCGGCGTAAAGGTCCGTGTCGGGAAACGCCAGGAAGGCCACGTTCTCGCCCCTGCCCGTCATCCCGACCCCGATCACGTCGAAGTCGTCCACCCGGTAGCACTTCGCCTTCAGCCACTGCCGGGCGGGGCCTGCCCTGTATGTCCCTTGTGCGCGCTTGGACACCGCCCCTTCCAGTCCCATCCTGTCGCAGGCGTCGAAGAACGCCTTTCCGTCGCCTTCCCAGTGGTCGCTGAACTGGAGCGGCCCGCCTTCGGTCCCGACTAGCCGCCTCAGCAGTTCCTTCCTTTCCAGCAGCGGCTTCAGCCGCAGGTCCTTGCCGTCGAGATGAAGCAGGTCGAAGGCGCCGAAGACGAGGTTTTCGGGGGCGTGCCTGATCGCTGCGGGAAGGGCGGCGAAGTCGGACCGGCCGTGCTCGCCGAAGACGATCACCTCGCCGTCCAGGGCGGCCGACCTGCAGCGGAGCCCGAGCGCCGCGTCCGCGATCAGGCGGTACTTGGCCGTCCAGTCATGCCCTGACTTGCTGTACGCCCGTGCCTCGCCGTCGCCGATGCAGAGCTGGGTCCGGTAGCCGTCGTGCTTGATCTCGTGAATCCACCCCTCTCCCGTCGGCGGCCTCTCGGCGGCGACGGGCTTCATGAACCCCATGAAGCCGGGACGGGACATTTACGCTACTCGCGGCACTCGTTACTCGCGAGTCATATGGGGCGAGACTCGCGGAAGTGGAGTCCGGTCCGTGGGCATTCGGGCGTTGCGGGGCGCGCATGGCAGGCATGCTTTGGCCAGGGTTGCCGGCGGGGAACCCTGGCCTTAAATCAAAGCCATCGGCAGCTTTCCCCTCCTCCCAATAGGCTGCCGCCGAAGCGGCGAACCTCCTCCTCCCATTGCCGCCAAGGAATCAAGGCCCGCCGTTCCTCCCTCGGCGGGCCTTCGCTTTTCATGGCCTGCGGCGGAGCGCGCATTCACCCATAAGGAAAAGGCCGCGTGATATTCACGCGGCCTTTCGTTTGATCGGAACAGGGCGAGCGCCCTGTCCGGGAATGTCCTTAGTAAAGGACCTGGACCGGGGCGTTGCCGAGGCCCTGTCCCCAGCACCACAGCTCGCCGTTGTCCTTCAGGCCGCAGGTCGAGGCATCTCCTGCCGCGAGCGACTTGAAGGTATGACCGCCGGCGACCTTCACGTGGGCGGCGCTGGTCGAGTTTGCTCCGTTGCCAAGTTCTCCACCCGTCCCCAGACCCCAGCACCAGGCTTCGCCGTTTGCCTTGAGGGCGCAGGTGTGCTGGTCGCCTGCCGCCACCTCGACATAGTCCATGGCTCCCGGAGAAGTGCTCTTGTTCCCGGTGACGCCGTTGCCAAGCTTGTAGTTGTCGCCGCTGCCCCAGCAGAAGACCTGACCCGCCGTGGTCGCGGCGCAGGCGTGCGACGAGCCAAGGCTGACTTTCTTCGCGTTGCTTACGAGAAGGACGGGGGTGTCAGGAACGTTCGTCGTGTTGCCGGCGCCGTTGCCGTGACGGCCCCAGCTGCCGAGTCCCCAGCAACGGACGTCACCTCCGGTCGTAACGCCACAGGTAAACTCGGAACCGCCCTGGATGTCCTTCCACTTGTAACCGCCCGACACCAGGGACGGCACGTAGCTGTCGGTATTCGTGCCGTTGCCGAGTTTGCCCGAGCTGGAGCCGGAGTTCTGTCCCCAACACCAGGCATCCCCGGCGGTGTCAATGGCGCAGGCGTGATACTTGCCCTTTCCAAGCTTCGTGAAGTCATGACTGCCCACGACCGGGGTCGGAAGCTCGCGGTCATCCGTGGTGCCGTCGCCAAGCCGTCCGTTGCCGTTCGTGCCCCAGCAATAGGCCTGTCCGTTGATGTCGAGGCCGCAGTTGAAGTTCGCGCCCGAGATCACGTCCACAAAGCGCCAGCTACCGTCCCCGACCTGGGTGCGGCTCGTGCCGACGCCGCACAGGGGCTCGCCTGTTTCGGTGAGGGCGCAGAACTTGCCGGCGTTCCCCACCGAGGCCTTGGTGTAGCCGTAAAACTTCGGATCGAACTCCAGACTGAAGGTCCTGTCAGCGAAGTTGCCAGACGGGTCGGTCGCGCGGACGTGCACCTCGAAGCTGCCGCCAGGTTCGGGGATCGCGCCAGAAATCTCGCCGCTCTCGCTGTCGATCGAGAGCCATGCGGGCGAGCCCGGAAGAAGGCTATAGGCGACCTCGCCGCTGTTGTCCGTCGCTTCGACCGTCGCCGACCATGCGTCGAGGCCCATGCCGCCCGGGAGCGCGTTGGTCGCAGTCACCCACACCGGATCGGTTTCGTCGACCGGGAGGACGTTGAAGGAGAAGGTGCGCAGCGCGAAGTTGCCAGCGCCGTCGGTCGCCCTGACCGTCACCTCGATGGCGGCGGCTTCATTGCCCGGAGTGCCCGACAACTCGCCGGTGGAGGCGTTGATCGAGAGCCAGGAGGGAGCGCCGGATTCCAGCGAGTAGGTCACGGGGCCGACGTTGTCGGTGGCCGTGACCGTGGCCGACCATGGCTGTCCGCCGGTGGCGTTGGAAAGCGTGGCCGAGGTCTGCCACACAGGGTCGGTTTCGTCGGATGCCGGGACGCCCGTGACGGATACCGTGAAGGTCCGGTCCGCATAGTTGCCCGAAGGATCCGTCGCGCGTGCCGGAACCGGGAAGGTGCCCGACTCCTCGGGGGCGACGCCCGTCAGGACGCCTTCGTGCGACAGCGACAGCCAGCCGGGCGCGCCTGCACGAAGGCTGTAGGTCACCACGCCGCTGTTGTCCGTGGCGGAAATAGTCGCCGTGTAGGATTCACCCCCGGTTGCACCGGGCAGCGACGTCGGCGTCTGCCAGGTCGGAGCCGCGAAGTCGCCGTCAACCACTCCCATGGGCGACATCACCTGCGGCTTTGGCCGGTAGACGTAGCGGTTCTCATCCTGTTGCGCCGATGCGGCGGAGATTGCGAATGCGGAGATCGCGGCGGCTAGCGCAAGCTTCAGTGACGGAAGTCGCATTTTGAATCCTTTTCCGGGCCTTTGTCATCGGAAGGATATGCCGGGCGTGCGGCCGGCGGAAAGGGGATGGACAGGATTCTTTATGAATTCCATGGGATTAGCGACGTCGGGAGATTCCGGCTGGTGCTTGATGCCGTAGGAAAAGGGCTGCACGAGAAGCCCGCGCGGCCTTCGAAACGCAGGATTCGTAAGGTTTTCGGATCATTTTCTGCAAATCTCCCGGGATAAAGAAGGATTCGCCAGGGAGGCGTCACCCCGGAAAGCCGAGCGTCCTGGCTGCCTCGACAAGGCGGCCATGGTCAGGAGCTTCGAGAGGCATGCGCATCGCGGCTCTCAGCCAGGGAAGTTCGGCGGCCAGGGCGAAAAGCGACGCGGCCTCTGCATCTTCCATCTCCGCTTGCCCGATCGGATCGCCGATGCGCGGGGTCACGGGTCCGGAAATCGACTCGACCTCATGTGCGACCTCCGCGAGCCTGCGCCTTCCAAGGATGTCGACGGCCCATCCCACGAGCCTCGTGCCATCCTGCGGGGAGCAAGCCACGACGGCGTGGGCGAGGCGGCCGTCCGCGCGCTCGAAGGCGACGAACTGCTCCCGGCCCACCCGGTGGGCGATGACTGAGGCAAGGCTCGCGCACCTGCCGAGCGCGAACTCGTCGATGAGCCATCCGACGAGGTTCGACGCGGCATCGGCGCCGAGGCCGCTTTCCCTCAGCTCGAAGGACAGCGCCACCAGGTCGCTTTCGGCGATCCGGCGCGGGGAAAGGAGATGCTCGGTCTCGGACTGCATCCCGCCATCTCGCATTGAAGGGGCGGTCCTGGCAAGCCGGGCGCGGCGCCTGTCAGCCTTCTCCTGCCCACTCCCGAAGAGCGGCCTCGGAAACGGCCTTCGCAACGAGCGACGTGTCGCAGGCATAAAGGCCCGAGCAGGAAAATGCGTTGAGTTCCAGAAGCCTCGGCCCCTCGTCGGACAACGCCACATCGCAGGTGTAGACGCGGTCGGCCTGCCATGGCCGCCCGGCGACCTCGGCCGCGAGTTCCTCGCAGCCCGGATGGACGTCGGACCGAACGTCGAGCTTCCGCTCCCAGCTATAGGCGCTGCCCGTGACGACGTCGCCGTCTGCGATCACGAACCTGAACTCGCCGAGGATGGACTTCGGCCTCGCCACGACGACCATTTCTTCGGGCTGGACGTGAGACAGGCGCTCCAATGAATTGAGTTCGTGGGCAAAATCGTCCTTCTTGATCACGAGGCCCGTGAAGGACTTGGTGACTGCGTCAGGCCTGACGAACGCGGCGCCGCCCCAGGCGTCGACGCCTCGTCGCTTGAATTCGCCGTAGGGCAGGATCACGAAGTCGTCGTTGAGCATGAGGTCGCCGAGCCAGGGTGACCAGGCCGAGTAGGAAAGACGTTCGGGACGGCAGAAGGAACCCGGCTGCCATGACCCGGCGCGCGCCTTCGCGACGGCCCGGACCATCTGCACGGAGCCGTAGGCGACGACGCATTCGCCTTCCCAGGCAGGCAGGTCTTCCGGCAGCCGCCTCGAGGAATAGTCCATGACGAAGGTCTCGTTGCCCTGGCTGGCGAGCGCCTCGGCGAGGTTCGGCCTGCCCGTAGGCAGGGCGCGCTCGAGCAACAGACGGTCGATGACCCATTTGGCGGAACCAGGCTTCATGCCGTCATCGGCGGCTCTTCGTCCGCAGCGCGTTCCAAGCGAGGCAAAGGCCTAGCGCGGCGCCGAACAGTGCCGCGGATCCCTGGTAGCCGAGCGTGATCTCGGCTCCCGCCAGCGGGGACATCGCTCCGTAGAGCGCCGCCGCGGCGGCGGCGCATCCGATCGCGGACTTGAAGACCAGTTCGGCGGCGTAGCCGCCATGCCTGCCGTTCATGCGGTTCTCCCAGGATCGCAACATCATTGCCCGTCACGCATCTCCGTAAAAGGGGTTTCGTGGCCTGCCGAACCCGCAGTCCGGCTGTATCGCAGTCTAGCAGGCACGTGGTTCCTCAGACTGTCGGCATGATCGCGGCGGACCTACCCGTGGGCGGCCTCAGGCGGACCCCGGAAATCCTTCAGCGCGAAGTCGCGCTCAGCGTTCTTGTCGTGGTCGAAGGCCCTGAGGAGCCATTGAGGTTCGGGATGCCAGTCGGTGGAACCGAACCAGACGCGGATCGGCGTGATCGTGCGGACCGAGGTCTCGCCGCGCCAGTTCGTGTAGACGAGCCTTTCCTGCGAGCCTTCATGGACGATGTCCTTTGCGGCCTTGATCGCGGCCTTGAGCGCGCCCGGGGGAATGCCCCTGGCAGGGTTGCCGTGGATCAGCAGTTCCTGGACGTCGGTCGGTACCCCTGCCTCCGCCAGCGCCACGAGCGCAGCCGTCGTCTCCATGAGCCTATCCATCGCAACTAAGCCTTTCGATCTATTCGTCGAGGTTCGCATGCGTTTTGGGGCCGCGCCAGCCGCCATTTGTCCGGAGGGAGCGACGCAGGAAATCGTTGGTGTTCAATTACACGTGAGGACACGATGACGAAGCGAGTGAGGAAGGCCGTTCTCCCGTTGCCGGCCCGTCATCCGTTATGTCGTCGATGCCTGCGAAGGATGGCGAGCATGCTTGGGCTTCGCTTGATGCGCGGCCGGAAGGTCAGCGGTGGTCGTTGGCGTGGGGAAGGCATAACAATTGGCCACATTGGAGGACGGCATGGCTGGCAGCGCTGAAAACAGGTTCACGGACGAACAGCTTCTCAGGGCAGCGCTCGCGCGCGGGCTTGCATGGGGAGCAAGGGAGGTCCGTCTCGGGGACCAGGGCGTGGCGGTCACGGACGCGCTGGGGAACAGGCGAGACCTGACGCGGCACGGGCAGAAGGTCAAGGCGGACGCGGAAGTCCTCAAGGACCTGCTCGGGGACAGCCGTTTCCTGAACTGGCAGTCCTGGAAGCATTCCGCGAACGAACGGGTCATCGACGGCCTCGGCGTCTGGATCGAGTCGCCGGGCGACGGGGAGGTCGTCCTGAAGCCGAAGAAGCCGCGCGCCCCTTGCGTCGATGCAATGGTCCGGCCTGACGGCGACGGCCTTGCCAGGCTGAGGTCGCTCTACAGGCGCGGCGGCATCGACGTGTTCGTCTTTTGCGAGGGCGACACGAGGGCGCGCGACTTGGCGCTGGCCATCTCGTCAGAACGGAAGATGCTCGGCCTGCCGACGGCGGTGGACCTTGCCGTCGAGCAGCCGGGCTATCGACGCGAGGCAAGCCGCGAAGGCCAGTATGGACCGCCCGTTTTCGACGACGAGGGATCGGAAGCCGGCGAGGCATGGGCCGTCACACAGGTTCCCGCAGAGAACATGTCCGGGCTGTTCATGGGCAATGACGACCCCGAAGGGAGCCGCGTCTTCGTCGCATCGTCCAACAGGCACGAAGTCTGGCGCTTCATGCGCGCGCAGGCCCAGCTAGACGCGCGCGAGCGACCTGCCGTCCTCGTGGCGGTCGGCCTCGAGAAGTCTACCCCGGTCCTCAGGGCGATCTTCCAAAAAGGCCTCCAGCAGGAGTCCACGCCCGAGGCCGTCTTCCGGGACGCGCCATGGGCGGTCTTCGCCGAGCGCAAGGCGGCCCGCGAGAAGTCGCGCAAGCCTGCGCCGAAGACATGGCACCCGACCAGCGAGGCAGTGGCGGAGGCTTTCGTCGCGCGCGAGGCGCCGCGCGGCTACGTCTCCGGCAAGAACCTCTACTTCCATGGTCCCGTGGCCTTCTCCTGCTACGACCGCAACCCGGTGGCCGCGATCGTCGACCTGCCAGGCAAGCGGACTGCCGTGTTCATCGGCCGGGACGACGGCATCGGCGGCACGATGGCCGGAACGGTCAGCATGGCGCAGAACGACGTGGTGCTGGCCGCGCGCGCGAAGGGCTACCTTGTCTTCCACGTCGACAGGCTCACCGACTTCCTGACGCTCGGCGGCAGGCAGCTCGATGAGTTGGCCCCCGTGATGCGCAACAGGAAGAACGAGGCCGAATACCCGGCGGCCTGCCGCGTCGACCGCCGCAAGCTCAAGTCCTGGTTCCTGCTGAAGCGCAGCGGGGCCATGGACGAGGTCGAGGCGGCCTTCAGGACCGGGTTCGCTACCTACAGGCGGGCCGACTCATACCGTGCCCTGCAGCACCTCGCATCGAAGCGTGACCGCCTGGCGGGGCTTCTTGAAGTCGATCTTCCCGAGATCGGCAGCGCGGAGGAGTTCAGGGTCTGGGCCGATGCGGAGCGGGAGGCTGCGGACCGCCGTCAGGCCGAACTGGCCGAGAGACGCCTGGGGCTGCAGGGCCGCGACGACGAGGTCCCGGGGAACCAGGACGATGGCGAGGTCCCTGCCCCGGCGATGTGAGGAAGCCGGGGCAGGGATCAGGGCCGCGGGCCAGCCAGCTGCTCCGGCTCGACTTCGCCGCCGATGATCGAGGCCTTGGTGTTCGACCGATAGCCCGTCTTCAGCTCGAGGTCGGCGATCCTGGTCACGAACCATCCCTGAAGGGGTGACGGGCGCAGCTCGTCCTGCTTCCTGAGGAACGCCAGGGCCGAGGCCTCGTCGTCGAACGTCTTTGCCTGGTCGATCCATGCGGAAGCGAGCGCATAGGGTTTTCCGTATGCGGGAACCCTGTCGGTGAGGAAGCTGCAGACCTGCCTGCCGCCTGATCCCTTGCCGATTCCGTTCCACCACGCGACCACGAACCTGTCGCCGTGCCGATCGTAGAATTCGTCCCTGATAGCTTCCCAGCCCATGCCGTCCTCCTGTGCCGTTTCCCTATCCTGCGCGGCGGCATGGCATCGGACAAAGCGGCTCAGGCCGCGCACCAGTAGCGCGTCAGGCGCTCCTCGTAGCCATGGACCTCCTCGCCTGTCTCGGGATGGACGAGGAATCCCAGTTCCTCCGCCTCGGCAAGGTCCTCGTCCGAAAGGTCATGCTCCCCGCCGTCGGCGTCATGAAGGAACGCCCGGCGGCTGAGCTTCGCTCCCTCTCCGTTCGAAAGCGCGTGCAGGACGTGCGCGAGGGCCGGCTCGGATGCAGGGCAATCCGCGACGGCGGCCAGCGCGGGCAAGGAAAGCATCCTGAGCTCCCCGGCGGGAGTGTCGTTCAGGAATGCCTCGATCCTTGACTGGATCGCGTACGTTTCATGCGCCATCGTCCTGCCCTCTTCCCGGTCCATCGCGACGAGAGTGGACAGGCTCTTCAGCCTGCGTCAACGGTTGATGGACCGGTGGCGGGGCTTCACCATGTAGGCATGACAGCCAAGCGGGGAATCCTGTGACAGTCCATCTCGTGAAACTCTGTGCCGGCGTCGGGTCAGTCGACGACCTCGAGGCGCGGATCGCGCAACGCCTCCGGCTCGTTCCGGAGGGGCAGGCCGCCCTGGTGGGACACGTAACAAGGTCTGTCCCGAAGCGCGCCGAGGAGCTGATCGGCGGCGGATCTCTCTACTGGGTGATCAAGGGGCAGGTGCAATGCCGGCAGCGGCTTCTGGGGATCGAGGCGTTCACGGACGGGGAAGGCGTGCAGCGGTGCAGGCTCGTGCTCGACCCGCAGACGGTGCGCACCGAATGGCGGCCGAGGCGCCCCTTCCAGGGCTGGCGCTACCTGGAGGCCGAGGACGCTCCGCCTGACCTGCCGGACGGGGCGGAGTCCATTCCCGAAAATATGCGCCGCGAACTGGCGGCGCTGGGACTCCTGTAGGTTCGAGTCCACGCGACATTTTCGGCGGAATCCCTTGAAAGTCGATGAAATCCGCTCCGGACCGTTTCCGCCGGCAGGATTGGGATTCACGATCTTCCCATCAGGGAGGAATCATGGATACCGCATCGGCAGCCCAGGGCATGTCGCGTTCCCCGGCCGCCATGCAGGGGCACGGGTCGTCCTTCGCCGAGAAGGTCGCTTCAGTCGTCCGGGAGGCCGACTACAGGAGGGCGGTCCCCGGGAGCCAGGAGTTCGAGGACGTCCGCCGCCTGCGCTACGATTCCTACGTGCGCTCGGGAATGATGGAGCCGGACGGGTCTGGCGGCCTCGACGACGCGCATGACGGCGCGCCGAACTCCTATACGTTCGGAATCTACTTCGACGGCGTGATCGCCAGCACGCTGCGCCTCCACCACCTCACGAAGGAAACCCCGCGCTCTCCGGCGGCGGGCGTGTTTGCGGAAGAGCTGTTGCCCCGCGTGGAGTCGGGCGAGACCTTCATCGACCCGAGCCGGTTCGCCGCGGACCACGACCTCGCCCTGAAGCTGAAGGTGCTGCCCTTCGTCACCCTCAGGCTCGCGGTTGCGGCGGGCGAGCACTTCGACGTGGACTACTGCCTGTCGGTCGTGAAGGAGGGCCACTCCGGCTTCTACCGGAAAGTTTTCAGGAGCGAGGTCGCATGCGGCCCCAGGAGGTTCCCCGGCATCACGCATCCGGTCTACCTGCTCCAGTCCAGCCGGGAGGACAACGAAGAGCACGCCTGCACGAAGTTCCCCTTCTTCCGCACGACGGCTGAAGAAAGGGAGAGGATGTTCGCGAGCCGCGCCTGAAGGCGTGCCGGGCCGCCGGCTCAGGGAGCCGGGGCAGCTCCGGTCGCCGCCCTGTATGCGGCGTAGGCGGCGATGACGCCCTCGAGCTTGGCCTCGTCGGCGGCTATGCGGGCCAGCGCCACGCCGTCAACGTGGCCGACGATCTTCTCAAGCTCGATCTTCAGCACGCCCTCGGGAGACAGGTTTCCAGCTTCTGGCGATGACCGGTCGGCCTCGACCAGCCGCCAGTCGCCCTTGGAATCGCTTTCGCACACGTAGCCGCCGAAGCGCGAGGCGAGGGCGTCCGCGATCCTTACGGAGCTGCCCCAGGCGCCGAGCATGCAGTAGGTGTGCCTTCCGGAGAAGACGTCCTGGTCGTCGCCTCCCCGATAGTCCGGGAATACCGTCAGCTTCCGCCCTTTGGAGATGTCCGCGGGATCGGGGAAGAGGATGTGGAACATGTCCTCGACCGAACTCGCGCGGACGTCGACCTCGACGTCGAAGGCCGATCTCAGCGCGGCGGCGATCTGCTGGGGGGACGGGGCTCCGAACAGCCTCACCTTGGTATCAACGCTCATTTGCGGGGCCTCCGTATCTCGTTCGGGACATCTGCCCCTGGCGGGGCGAAAGAAGCAAAGGCGTCCTCAGCAGCCAGCCATGCGGTGGAAGAACTCCCGCGCCCAGTCGGCCTTCTCGTCCTCGTGAAGGATCGGTCTCCACTTGCCGTCATCCTTCAGTTCCAGCACGGCTTTTCCGATGCCGTCGATGAAGGCCGGGGCCCATCGGCGGGACTGCCCGGGGTCGAAGTCGTCCAAGGAGGCCCTTCCGGTGATCCTGGTGCCGACCGGGAAGCGGCCGACTGCGGACATGATCTTCTCTACGGAGTCCGTCTGCATCGCCTTCACGAGCGAACATGGCACGCCGGACCAGGCTCCGGCATCGAGGCGCAGCCGGTCGAAGTCGATGGGCTGGCGCAGGTGCGGGGGATACTCCATCTCGACGAACGTGTGCAGCCGGGCCGGGACATAGCGCTTCCATTCATCGTCCCGGGTCTCGATCAGGAGGCGGACCTCGCGGCCGGAAGGCAGCCCGGTAGCCTCGCGGTTGACGATGTGCAGCTTCCGTCCCGTGTGCGGGTTCGAGTGGACGGAGGTGGAACCGTGCACGACCGCGGAATCCGTCACGTCGGCGAATGCGTGGAAATACCAACGCGCGTCGATGCGGCTGCCGCTGAAGCAGTCGGTCGGCTCGGGAAGGCCCGCCGCCGCGACCTTGGAGGCGACATAGGCATACCAGTCACGGATGTCGCGCCCGGCGTCGATGTCGTCGAGCGCGACGAAGTCGAAGAAGTCGCCGTGGATGGCGCGGATCATCTCCCGGCGCTGTTCGAAGGTGAACGGGTGACCGGGAATGCCGTGCTTGCGGACGGACCCGAGGCCGACGATCGCACGGTCGCAGGACATGCGCATCTCGTTCAGCAGTCCGTTGTGGCCGCGGTGCAGCGTCTGCATGTCCGCGACGGCGATGCCTACGCGGATGTCCCGTCTGGTCGATGCGGCTTCCATGGCGGCTCCTTGAATCCTTGGAGGGTCATAGCGGAATTCTGTATCTTGTCAACATTAAAGGATTCAGCGGGCCATGAGGCTTTCGAGGCCTGCCGACAGCGAGGCGACCCTTGCGTGTTCTGCCTCGGCAGCGCGCTGGACCCCGAGGAACCAGTCCTCTCCAGGAACCGAGCCGCTTGCGGGCTTCCCGTTGCGCGCGAAGAGGCCGTACATCCACGCGGCCTCCTCGATCGCCAGCGAGCGCTGCAGGTCCGAGCGGTAGCACTCGGCAAGGCCGGCGAAACGTTCAGTCTGGCCGTCGGGACCCCCTGACGGCCCTGCGGCCAGATCCGCGAGCCTTCCCGCGAGCCGGGCGAAGAAGGACTCCCTGCCCTGCCCGTCCATGGTCTCCCTGAGCCACTGCGCAGAGGCGTGGACCGCCTTCCAGTAGGAATGCCGGAGGTAGGCTTCGACGCTCGCGCCGTTGCCGTTGAGGCAGCACGGTCCGCGCGCCTCCGGCCCTGCCTCGACGAAGCCTAGTCCCTCGAGCAGCCCGAGGGACCTCCTGATGGCTTCCGGACGGATGGAATAGGCCCCTGCCCGCCCCTGGAGCGGCGGGTGGACGTTGATAGGGGCGCCGAGGTCGCCCGGGAATACGGCGAAGAAGTCGAGCAGCCTAAGCTCCTCGAAGGACAGCGCCTTGCCGTAGAAGGCGTAGAGAACGAGATGCACGCGCGCCGCGGTCTCGACGAGCCCGTTGTAGAGGAGCGGGAGCGGCGCCTTGCCCGCCGGATTTCGTTCCTGCACGCCTGCCTCCAGGATTCGCTTCCAGAGACGGGTATCAGGCATCCACCCGTGCGGCAACCGAATCCTTGCCAGTCTCCTCCCGGGGGGCCACGATCGGAGTCAACTGCATCATGCGTCAGGACAGGAGGGTTGCAATGCGGATCGAGATCGCGGGCGCGCTCGCGACCGGAAAGTCGACCGTGGCGGGCATCCTTCGCGAACGCGGCTTCCACCTCGTCAGCGAGAACCTCGCGAACAACCCCTACCTCGAGATGAGGAAGGTGGACCCGGTGAAATACGAGTTCCTGTGCCAGCAGCGGTTCGTGGCCGACAAGCTTGACGCGATCGAGAAGGCCATCGCCGAGACGTCGCGCCACATCGTCTCCGACTACTGCCTCGCCGCCGAGAAGGCCTACATCGTCCACTACCTGTCCTACAGGCCGGAATGGGTCGAGCGCCTCGTCGGCCAGATCGACGAGGGCGAGAGCAGGATCGGAAAGCCCGACTGCATCGTCCACCTGCGCTGCAGGCCCGAGACACAGGTCGAACGCATCAGGCGGCGCGGCAGGGACTTCGAGCAGGGCCACGACGTCGCCTTCGTCTCGGCGATCAAAGATCTCGTCGGCCGCCAGGTGGCGCTCGCCCGCGCCGCAGGGGTTCAGGTCGTGGAGATCGACGTGGACGGGATCGAGCCGTCCGAAGCGGCGGGGATTGTCTGCGGGCTTGTCGCCGGGGGCGCCCAGGAGCCTGCGAGGGAAGCCGCGCTGTCGTCGTAGCCGATCGGTCCAACGAAACTACGAGACAGCCGGACTGCGAGACAGCGGGACTGCGGGATTGCTGAACCGTGTTTCTGCGGGTCTGCGCGCCTGCGGGTCCGGGAGGCTGCCGATGAAGGGGACGGGCGCCCGTCAGCGGCGGGCGCCCTGTGTTGGTTCAGGCCCTGGCGGCGTGGCTGCGCGCGGCGGCGACGTAGAACGCGGTGGCGGCCAGCGGGAAAGCCAGAGCGCCGATCAGGGCGTAGCGCAGCGACTCGCCGTCAGCCTCCCCGAATCCGGCCGAGATCAGGAGGTCGCTGGCGACCCCGATGGCCGAAGGGCCGAACCCGTAGGCAAGCAGCGACGAACCGAGGACGCCGAGGGCAGCCATGGTGCCGCGGGTCTCGGGCCGGGAGGAAGCGATCATGCAGGCCAGAGCCGGGCCGAAGGAGCTGCCTGCGACGAAGTAGGCGCAGAACAGCAACGGGTAGGCGATGGAGGTCGTGCCGGCCAGGTAGAAGGCGAGAAGCAGCGGCACGGAAGCGCCCGACGCCACCGCAGGCCACAGGAATTCCCAGGACGCGCTCCGCTTGCGGAGGAAGTTCACGATCACGCCGCCTGCGAGGGTGCCGAGAACGATGCCGAGGCCGAGGCTGGCTCCGACATGGGTGCCGATCTCCGCCTGCGTCGCGCCGTGGGCGCGCTGCACGTAGGCCGGAATCCAGGTTCCGGCCCCCGCGGCGAACATCAGGCACGGAAGGCCGAGCAGGACGAGGACGGCGGTCTTCTCCGAAAGCAGCGACTTCACGGAGTCCAGCCAGCCGATACGGCCGAGGGAGCCTTCGTCGAAGGCGCCGCGGCGGGGTTCGCGGGCGAGCAGGAAGACGAGCGGCACGATCAGGAGCGAAGGGACCGCGAGGATGACGTAGGCGGTCCTCCAGCCGAACGACTGGGAAATGAGGCCTCCGGCCACGGTGCCCACGAGGGTGCCGATCGTGCCGATGCCGCTGTAGGTCGCCAGCGCGAGGGAGCGCCGCTCCGGCGGAAAGGTGTCGGCGATGAGGGACTGCGAGCAGGGCGAGCAGGCGGACACGCCCACGCCGACGGCCGCCCGGGCGGCGACGAGCTGTAGGAAGCCCGTGATCACGCCGCATGCGGCCGAGGCCACGCTCCACAGCGCCATCGCCCAGGAGAGGGTGGACACCCGGCTGCGGGTGTCCGCGAGACGTCCCATGACCAGGCAGGCCCCGCCATAGAA
>Ga0065721_10006392_pt1 | contig 14198 bp, 14 predicted proteins | sample Mesricmetagenome_FD_59108 | JGI IMG/M metagenome (GOLD analysis project Ga0065721, IMG submission 59108) | Mesophilic microbial community from rice straw/compost enrichment Sample: eDNA_1 v2 (version 2) | ecosystem: Engineered > Solid waste > Grass > Composting > Bioreactor | place: USA: Davis... | reverse complement strand
GGCATCGTCACACCCGACTGGATGGCACCGAGAACGATCGGCGCCTTCTCGATTTCAACCAACGTCTTGGCTGCGTCGACGCCAACGTTCGGCGAACCCTGGTCGTCGCGAAGAACGTATTTGGCGGTGCAGCCAGCAACACCGCCGGCTTCGTTGAACTGGTCAACGGCGAGCTGGCCGGCGTCGCCGATGGCCTTGCCGATGGCGGCGATCGAGCCGGTGATCGACAGCACGGCGCCGACGGGGATTTCGCAGGAAGCGGTTTGGGCAGCGGCCGGCATGGCGCCTGCCATCAGGCCGAGACCGAAGACACTCGATAGAAGCATTTTCTTCATGGTTGCTGTTCCCTTGCTTTTATGAAGCGGTTGATGATGCTGGCTATTCTTCTTGAAGGTTGGGGGTCGGCGCAGGGCAGTTGTCTCTGAGGGAAAGACGGGCTGCGTCTGCGGGCCGACCGGTGGCACGTGTCAGGACACGTGCCGGGAGACGGACTGGGCTTCCCCAATCAGACCGCGCGGACGGAAGAGCAGTGTCAGCACGATCAGCAGGCCGATGATGATGACCTGGATCGCGCCCCCCTGGCTCTGGTACTCCACCGGCAGCAGTCGGCTGATTGCAAAGCCGCTCATGGTCCATAGCGCCCAGACACCGACGGCTCCGACAATCGCGCCGCGGTTGTTGCCGCTGCCGCCGACAATCAGCATCGCCCAGATCTGGAAGGTCAGGATCGGCAGGAAGTCCATCGGGCTGACATAACCGATAAAGCCGACGTAAAGACCACCAGCGAGCCCCATCAGGGTAGAGCCGAGGACGAAGGCTTGCAGGCGGACCATTGCCGGGTTCTTGCCGAGCGACGCCGCGGCTGTTTCATCTTCGCGGATTGCCTTCAGCAGCCGGCCCCATGGAGAATGCAGTGCTGCCTGAAGCCCGAAGTAAACAACGGCGGCAACGGTGGCGACGAGGCCAAGGTAGAAGAGGTTATATGCGCCCGGAGATCCAAAGGTTGCAAACAGCGGTCGCGGGATACCGGTGAGGCCCTGCGCGCCACCTGTCAGGGTGTCGAAGTTGAGCGCCACCAGCTGAATGCTGATCGCGATGCCGAAGGTCGAGATCGCCAGATATTCCTCGCGCAGTCTCAATGTCGCGAGACCGACGACAAGAGCCGCCAGTGTTGACAGGATCATGCCGCCGATGACGCCGACGGGGAACGGCAGCCCAAAGCCGCCGATGAGTTCAGCACGGTCGGGCCCGGTGAGCACTGCCGTACCGTAGGCGCCGATCGCGAAGAAGCCTACAACACCGGCGTTGAAGAGGCCGGTGAAGCCCCATTGCAGGTTCAATCCCATCACGACGATCGAATAGGTCAGCGCGACGATGAGAAAGAAAACCAGGTAAGCGATGTAACCGCTCATTTCGCACCTCCGCGCATTCCGCCAAACAGACCGCTCGGCCGAACATAAAGAACCGCCAGCAGGATGATGAAAGGAACCGCCATCTTGTAACCAGCCGGGATGAAGAGAACCGAGAACGACTCCGCCAGGCCGACAATCAGTCCGCCGACGACGGCACCGAAGACATTGCCGACGCCACCAAGGATCGCGGCGGCAAACAACGGCAGGAGCAGTTGGAAGCCGATTTCCGGACGAAGCTGAACAGTCATGCCGTAGAGAACGCCGGCAACGGCGGCGAGAGCGGCGCCAATGATCCAGGTCCAGCGAACGACCGTGCGGGTGTCGATACCGTTGATCCGGACCAGGTCAGGGTTCTCCGCCAGAGCACGCATGGAGAGACCAAGCCGCGTCCTCTGCAGGAAGAAATGCAGCGCGATCACGATTACCAGCGTCAGGCCGAGCGTGAAGAGGTGGTCCGGCATGACGCGCAGCCCGGGCATCAGCCGAACTGCAATCTGCAACTCATCCGAATAATATTCAGCGCTGCCGCCGAAGATCAGCAGGATCACCATGCGCACCAGCAGGGACACACCGAACGAGGAGAACACCACGGTCATGTGGTTGGTGTGGCTGCGGAGCGGCCGGAACACGAGGTAGTCTACGACTAACGCCAGCGCTGCGGTCAGGACCGCGGCAATAAGCGTCGCCAGGATCAACGGGAGACCGAAGGAGAAGGGCCCGATCGGGCCGGCGAAGACCCCAGTGATGGCGAGGACGCCGAGCGCCATGTAGGCGCCCCAGGTGATCAGTTCCGCATGCGCGAAATTTGCGAAGCGGAGAATGCCCATGGTGAGCGTGAGGCCGATTGCGCCAAGCGCGATGATCGATCCGGTAAGGATACCGTCTGCGAGAGCCTGCAGCATTAACGTTTACGCCCCCCAGCGCCGAGATAGATGGTGGCGACCTGGCTGTCGCCTGCAAGTTCGGATGATGGTCCGTCGATACGGTTGCGACCTTCGGCCAGCACATAGGTGCGGTCGGAGATGGCGAGCGCCGCCTTGACGTTTTGCTCGACCATCAGAATGGCAACTCCGGTGGAAACGAGAGACTTCAGGCGCTCGAACACTTCGCTCACCATCAGCGGAGAAAGGCCAGCACTCGGTTCGTCGAGCATCAACAGTCGAGGCTCGGTCAGCAGCGCGCGCGCCACAGCGAGCGTCTGCCTTTGTCCCCCAGACAGCACCTTGGCCTTGTGGCTACGGTACTTCTGGAGCACCGGAAAATTGTCGTAGGCCATGGCGACGCGGCGCGCACCTTCCGCCTTGGAAAGCGTTGAAGCCCCAAGCTTCAGGTTCTCGTCGATCGTCAGCGTTGTGAAGACGTTTGCCGTCTGTGGCACGTAGGCGATCGAAGCGGTCGCCAACTTGTGGGTCAGCAGGTTCGTGACGTTCGACCCGGCAACACTGACCGTACCGGACGAGATTGGCACGAGCCCGGAGATTGCCTTCACGAGCGTGGATTTACCCGCGCCGTTCGGACCGATGATGGTCACCATTTCGGCTTCCGATACGGAGACGGAGACACCGTGAAGGATCGGGAGGTCCGGGCGATAACCTGCGGTGATGTCAGAGACTTGTAGAAGCGCGGTCGTCATGCGGCTGCACCTCCCAGATAGGCTTCGACAACCGTCTTGTCGGCGCGGACGTCTTCCGGCAGGCCCTCGGCGATGACCTTGCCTGCCGCCATGACCACGACCTTGTCACACAAGGACATGATGAAATCCATGTTGTGTTCGATGACCAGAAAGGTCATGCCCCTCTGATTGAGCTCGACGATGCGATCCACGATCGTGTCGAGAAGCGCGGGATTGACGCCAGCGCCAGGCTCGTCGAGCAGGATGATCGCCGGATCCGCCATCAGCGCGCGGGCGAGCTCCACAAGCTTCTGCTGGCCGCCAGAAATGGCCCCCGCAAGCTGCCGCTCAACCTTGGTCAGACCGCAGAATTCGATTATGGCACGCGCCTTCTCAAGGTTCTTCTTCTCTTCCCTGGCAACAGCGCCGGGGCGCAGCCACGTATTCCAGAAGCGTTCGCCAAGCTGGGCTGGCGGAACGAGCATGACGTTCTCCAGTACGGTCATGCCGCCGAACGGGCGCGGGATCTGGAATGTGCGCGCAAGGCCTTTTGAGAATACTTTGTGCGGCGGAAGGCCGTCGATCCGTTGGTCGTCCAGACGGATCTCGCCACTGTCAACACCAAGCTCACCGGCGACAGCGTTGAACAGCGTCGTCTTGCCCGCTCCGTTGGGGCCGATAAGGCCGGTTATCTTGCCCGGTTCTGCGCTGAAGCTTACACCATCTACAGCGCGTACAGCGTTGAAGCTTCGCACTGCATTTCGGATGTCGAGGCGACCGGATCTCCTCTTGCCGCCAGGCGACAAGGCGTCAATGCTCATACTGTTCCTCTTTTATGTTCCTTGACTGCAGACACTAAAGCTGATCTTTTGATCAAACAAGATGCATGGAGAAAAAAATGTCGGATAAAACGCGGTGGACGATCAGCTCCGGTTCTAGGTTCGAGGAAATGGCCGGATACTCCCGGGCCGTCGTGGAGGACCCGTGGGTGTTCGTGTCAGGCACCGCCGGATATGATTTTGCAGGCGGCGGCACGATCTCGAGCGATCCTGCCGAGCAGGCCCGCCAATGTCTGAAGACGATCGCAGCAACGCTTGAGAAGGCTGGCTCGTCACTTTCGGATATCGTGCGCGTTCGCGTCTATGTCGCCAGCCGCGAGGATGTGATGGCGGTCTCCAAGGTGCTTGGCGAGACCTTCTCCGACCCGCGCCCCACCAACACGACCATCGTCTGCGGCTTTGCCATGGAAGAAATGAAGGTCGAGCTTGAGGTGACGGCGCTCAAGCAGAAGCCCGCCTGATTTAGCGGGCTGTTTGCGCTGAGGCACAACGTGCCTCAGCTACCATTGAGCACCTTCAGTAGGTCCGTCCTGACGGACCCAATATGAAGTTTAAGAAGTTCCGCTGCTTCATCGGAACGGCGGGCCTTGATCAGGCGGATCATCTCAGCATGTTCTGACATCGCCTTTTCCATGGCCGCCCGGCTTGAAAGCTGGAGGCGGGTATAACGGTCGCTGGTCTGCAGCAGGGACGCGACAATCTGCTGGCTCTTCGGCATCGTTGCGCGATGGTAAATCGCCATATGCAGTTCGGCATTCAGGCGGCCGTAATTGTCCCTTTGCCCCGTTGCAATTGCCTTGACGTAATTGTCTTGGCGCACATCAAGCGCGGAAAGATCAGCTTCATCGAGAAGCGGAGCAGACGCCAGCAGCAGACGCGGCTCGAGAATCATGCGGAGATCGAAGACGTCATCGATATCCTCGCGCGAAATCTCCGAGACCACCGCTCCCCGCTGCGGCAGGATCTTGACCAACCCCTCGGCCTCGAGTTGCAAAAGCACTTCACGCACCGGGATGCGGCTCACGCCATAAGCCTCTGCAAGCGCATCCTGCCTCAGCTGCGACCCGCTGGCGTATTGCCCGGACAGGATGGCTTGGCGGATCTCATCCAGAAGCGCCCCGGACAACGTCTTGTGCTTCAGTTTCGTCACCATCTTCCAACTTCCAAAGCGCCAGAAACCGCTTGACTCCCAAAATGTATAAAATCTACATTATACGTCTACTGCCGCAATGACAACGCTTAAGCTTGAGGACGAGAGATGAAAGCAAGTATCTTTTCAGGAGTTGTTCCGGCGCTGATGACGCCCTGCACTGCCGATCGGAAGCCGGACTTCGACGCGCTCGTCACCAAGGCCAAGGAACTCATCGCAGCCGGCATGTCGGCCGTCGTTTATTGCGGCTCAATGGGGGACTGGCCGCTCCTGACTGATGCGCAGCGCATGGAGGGCGTAGAGCGGCTGGGCCAGGCCGGCATCCCCGTCATCGTGGGCACCGGCGCCATCAACTCGGCCTCCGCAGTGGCACTCGCAGCACACGCCCAAAAAGTTGGCGCACAAGGCTTGATGGTCATTCCCCGCGTTCTGTCGCGCGGCTCCGTCATTTCGGCACAAAAGGCCCATTTCAAAGCGATCCTTTCCGCAGCGCCCGATCTGCCCGCCGTCATCTACAACAGTCCGTATTACGGCTTTGCCACCCGCGCTGACCTTTTCTTTGCGCTTCGGGCGGAGCACCCGAACCTCGTAGGTTTCAAGGAATTCGGCGGACCGGCAGACATGCGTTATGCGGCCGAACACATCACCAGCCGGGACGATGACGTCAGCCTGATGATCGGCGTCGATACCGCAGTCTATCACGGCTATGTCAATTGCGGGGCTACCGGTGCCATCACCGGCATCGGCAACGTGCTGCCAAAGGAAGTGCTGCACCTCTGCAACCTGGCGAAGGGCGCTGCCGGCGGCGATGCCGATGCACGGCTGCGGGCAAAGGAGTTAGAAGAAGCACTCGGTGTGCTGTCCTCCTTCGATGAAGGTCCGGATCTAGTTCTCTACTTCAAGCACATGATGGTGCTGAAGGGTAACCCGGAATACGCCCTCAACTTTGTCGAGACGGATGTCCTGAGCGACAGTCAGCGCGGCTATGTCGAAGCGCAGTTGAAGCTCTTCGATACCTGGTATGCCGACTGGAGCAAGTTGCCCGGAGCGGTGCAGAAATATAAGGCTTGACGCACCGCCAAAGCTCTCGCGGCGCGGCGCCTGCAGGTCACTGCCGCGCCCACCTCACGAGACGAGCATGTGAGCAAACAGCCCGACAACCAGGCCCGACACAAACAGCGCTCCACCCACCACATATAATGGCGATTCCGGAGCGCTGCGTTGACCGGGATCGACTGCGCCTGAAGTCTCAGCCTCCTTGGCCGCAACCAAGGGAGCCTTCAGTTCCTCCGCGGGGAGATCGGGAGTAACAGGCTTCGCCGGTTTCGGCCTATTTACCTTGATCTGATGAACCGAGCTCTCGTCGAACTTCACCGTGAAGTTGATGCTGCGCGCATTCTGCAAAGTGTCAGCCACCTGCCGTGCCGCAGCCACCTCATCATTTGCCTCCACAAGCGAGGTCTGCGTCACAAGATAATAAGGCATCTGCTCTCCGTCCCTGACGGCGCATAATGCCGTTGCGGCTTCGCTTGTCTAGAGTCGACGACAGAAGATAACCAGAGATTTGCGGCCTCACGCGCTCTTTGCCAACCTGGACTTAATTTTGGACAAACGGACCCGTCCTGGTCCCTTACATCACAAGACAACCTCCCCCACCCTCTCACAAAGTTCCATTTGATCAAAAGATCTCGCTCAGCTATGTCTGGGATTGACGTATCGCGTGTTGGCGCGTGAAGGATATTTCGATGCAAGCTCACCGACAGAAGACGCTTTGGACCCTGACTGCCAATCCGGCACCGGCTCTTGAATCCGCTTCCATTCCGACAACGGCGGATGTCGTCATCATCGGCGCCGGCTTTACCGGACTTACCGCCGCACGTGAAATCGCCAAGAGCGGCAAGACTGTAGTGGTGCTTGAGGCGAGTTATATTGGCGCGGGTGCGACGGGCGTGAACGCCGGTTTCGTCGTTCCGAACTTCGCAAAGGCGGATCCGGCAACAGTCTACCAGAAGCTGCCCCGCAACAAGGCGGATGCGCTTCTGAGGCTGGTTGGCGAGGGGGCGGACGCCGTGTTCTCCACCATCCGCGAAGAGCAGATATCCTGCGACGCCAACCAAGTCGGCTGGCTGCAGCCGGCCTATGGCACGGCAACGGCCGATCTCCTGCGCAAACGTACGGCGGACTGGCAGGCTCTCGGTCGCCCTGTCAGGTTTCTATCGCCCCAGGAAGTCGAGCAGCAAACCAGCTTGTCGATCTACTCCGGAGGACTTCTGGATGAGTCGGGCGGCACCATCCATCCGTTGAACTATGCGATGGGCCTCGCCCGGGCGGTGAAGCGCCACGGCGGTGTGATCCGCGAAGGCGCCGAGGTGCGAGATGTTCGTCAAACCAGTGGCGGCTGGACAGTCATCTTCACCGGCGGCGTCATCCAGGCTGGTGCGGTCCTTCTTTGCACCAACGCATTTACGACCGGTGCCGCGGGTCGGCTCGGTCGCACGACTGTGCCCCTGCGCGTTTACCAGGTCGCAACGCGTCCGCTGCCGCGCGAGACGGTCGAGCGCATCTCGCCAAACCGCCGCCCCGTTGGTGACACACGCTCCAACCTGTTCACCTATCGCCTGGACCGCGACAACCGGCTGATCAGCGGCGGCATGGCCGTTATTCCAGTCGGTGCCTTCAAGCGGATTGGAAAGGCGGTGGTGGATCGCCTGGTATCCGAACTGAGACTGGAACAGCATCCGGGCGTGGAAATCGTCTGGACCGGCGTGGCAGCCATGACGCCGGACTTCCTGCCGCGCCTCCACGAGTTTGGTCCTGGCTTCTTCGGCGGCATCGGCTGCAACGGCCGGGGCATCGCGATGACGGCACAGCTCGGTCGTGTCCTGGCGCGCGCCGCACTCGACGAGCCGCTCGAAACACTTCCCGTTCCCACAGTCAAAGCCCGACCGCTACCCTTCCACGCCTTCACGCCGATCGTCGCATCCGCCGCGCTCGCGCATGCACGCTTCAAGGACTGGATGATGAAGTAAGCCTTTTCGTCAGGCCGGAGCGGCTTCCCGCACATCATCCAGAAGGAAATGCACCACCACATGCTTGGTCACCGGCAGCTTGACCGGATCTGCGGTTTCGCCCTTTGATTCATCGTCTGCCGGATGCCACTGATGATAGAGCGGGTTGTTGACGATCATGGTGATTGCCTTGCCGGCAAACCTGCCTCCAAGCCTAAAGCGTGTATCAGCCAGGGGCCAGATCCGCTCGTAGTCCTGTTGGAGCAACCGCACTCTGAGCGCCTGTCGCCGCGTTGACGGATTGCCTGAACCACTCGCTTCGGGAGTGTGAGGAACATCGATCGTCACCTCTTCAGCATGATCCAGTATGAAGTTGAACTCCTCCGGCCACATCCGTCTCATGAAATGCTCCTCCCAAGCTGGTTCATTAGCCGGTTTCAATGTAGCGGGTTCAACGCCGGGTGCAACTTACTTCAGCACCGGCACGCGCGGGTCGAGCAATGCGCAGGTCACATAGCTGCACTGCACAATAAATGTTTTCCTTCTGGTCAAAAAAGGAGCACAAGGCCCTCAGCAGATGCACATCAGCGGTTTCCTCCCAGTGCCGCTATCTGCTGTTCCCCTCTGGAGGTTCTTTAACCTTCACACTTTATGGGCTCCGGGCAACCGTGAGCCCTTTTTTTTTGCGTTCCCGCCCGTCATCGGGCTCTAGTACGGCCACGGCGCCTGAGTGAACAGGCCGCCATCCACCCAGATCGTCTGTCCGGTGATGAAGGACGCAGCGGGTGTTGCCAGAAACAGAACAGGTCCTGCGATATCTTCTGGCGTGCCGACGCGACGGAGCGGCGTAATCGCACTCCAGGTCTGCGGATAGTCGGGCGCTTCCTCCAGAGTGCGTTCGGTAACGATCGCGCCGGGCGCGATGCAATTGACGGTGATGCCGTAGGGACCAAGTTCGGCGGCGGAGACCTTTGTGAACTGCTCGATCCCGCCTTTGGACGCGGTGTAGTCAACAAGCTTCGGAAACGCCAGCTTGTTGCATCCAGACCCGATATTGACGATCGCCCCTTTCTTGTTTTCCGCGATCATCAATCGGGCCGCCAATTGTGTGTTGAGGAAACAGCCCTTGAGATTGGTGCTGATGACGCGGTCCCAGGACGCTTCATCGAGTTCCAGCAGCGAAGACCATGTCTGCACACCGGCGTTGTTCACAAGCACATCGGGAGCGGCGCCGAACCAGGACGTCACCCTTTCGAAGAAGGCGTTAACTTCCTTGGCCAAGCCGACATCACATTCAAGCCCCAGCGCGTGACCACCNTCTTCTTCCACCTCGTGAACAACATCGGNTGCAGCGGCGCCGGTGGCGANATAACTGAACGCCACTGAATATCCCGATGATGCAAATGCCTTGACGAGGCNGCGACCTATTCCTGTACTCCCGCCCGTGACCACTGCGAGCCTGTTCATCTGCCCTCCTCCTTTCGAAATCAATATTTTCTCACAAAGATCCGGCCTTGCGACGTTCGCGCGAGCCGGAAACGGTCTGGTCGAGAAGCGAGAAGGCGTAGCTGAGGTGTCCCTCGAACAGCAGCGACTGCTCGTCGGTCATCACCCTCAGTTCCGGCATCCCGCCGAGCCGAACCGAATGACTTTCGGCCAACCCCTCGCGCAGGCCTTCCTCAAGCAGATCGTAATATCGAACGCCGGGACCGGTGATCACCACCGGCATGTGTCCATGAAGGCTGAGCAAGCGCGACAGGCCNTTGCCGATCGCGACGCCNGCCTGCCGGAAAGCGAACTTGGCGTTGCGGTTGGCTTGNCGAGCATGCCCCGCGATCTTGTCNATCTCGTTGAGCGGCACGAACTTCGCCGGCACCGTGTCGATCGGCACCTCGAAGGCCGTCCGCAGAATTGCATAGAACCCCGCATAGGCCTCGACACAGCCTTTTGAGCCACAACGGCAGACGGCGCCATTCGGCACGTGCAGCATGTGACCAAAGTTGGGAGCGCTGACCTCCCGGCCACCGGTCGCGCCCGCGCGCCCAATGCCGAGTCCGATGCTATGGCCAAGCGACAGCGCCGCAACCGCAGCCTCGCCGCTCGCTGACGTCCGCGTCTCGCGCTCCAGCAGTGCACTCGCGACAAGCAGGGTCTCGTTATTGAGGATGACCTTTGCCGACCAATCCTTTGCCAGAGCTTGCGCGAAATCGATCGCATCAGATCCATAGACAGGCGACCAGGTCAGCACCGGCTCCGTGCGATGCACGAGGCCCTTGCTGCTGATCGAAACAAGCATGACGTTGTCGGCACTGATGCGGGAACGCTGCAGAACCCTGTTGATCGCTGTCGACAAGGAGGCAACAAAGGCGCTCGGCCCACCCTGCTCCCGCGGCTCGCTGAAGCGGTCCAGCAAAGTGCCCGCGTAATCTACCAGCGAGTACTGCACGGCATCAGACGAGATGCTGATGGTGATGACATAACCGCAACTGCGCCGCGGACTGAACAACACCCTCGGGCGCCCGCGGCCACTTGGGGGCTGCTGTTCGATCTTCTCGATAATGCCGCCGGCTTCGAGTTCATTGGTGATGGCGGAGATGGTCCCGGATGCGAGGCCTGTCGCGTCCGCGATCTCGGTATGGGCAATCGGACCACGGCGACGGAGTGCCGATAGCACCAGCGCGCTGTTCTGCTGACGAACCAACTCAGTGCTAGACTTCGCCAGCATCCTGCCTGCTGTGCCTCCGATTCACCATCTCGATAAGGCACCGGATTGTGCCCCACAAGCCCTGATTGACAGCGTTATAAATCTCTGACATTTATTTTCTCGACTGTCGAGAAAAAGCTTTCTCACAGCGAACTTGGCGCGGGGGAGAGCGCGGAGGCTGAAGCCCCATCGCCGTCAATCGGGAGGACATTATGAGATCATTTGTGAAGCTGATGGCCGGCGCGGCCATGCTTGTTTCCATGCATACGGCATCGATGGCAGCCGACACGGTCGTCGGTGTGTCCTGGTCAAACTTCCAGGAAGAGCGCTGGAAGACGGATGAAGCTGCGATCAAGAAGGCCCTTGAAGCCGCCGGCGCGAAGTACATTTCGGCTGACGCCCAGTCGTCCGCTGCCAAGCAACTGACTGACGTTGAATCGCTTATCTCGCAGGGCGCAAACGCGCTGATCATCCTGGCGCAGGATTCCAGCGCCATCGGTCCGGCTGTTGAGAAGGCGGCTGCGGAAGGCATCCCGGTGGTCGGTTACGACCGCTTGATCGAAAATCCGGCCGCCTTCTACATCACCTTCGACAACAAGGAAGTGGGCCGCCTGCAGGCGCAGGGTGTCTACAAGGTCAAGCCGGAAGGCAACTACGTCTTCATCAAGGGCTCGTCATCGGACCCCAATGCCGACTTCCTGTTCTCGGGCCAGATGGAAGTCCTGAAAGAAGCCATCGACTCCGGCAAGATCAAGAATGTCGGCGAAGCCTACACCGACGGCTGGAAGCCTGAGAACGCTCAGAAGAACATGGAGCAGTTCCTCACCAAGAACAACAACAAGATCGACGCGGTCGTGGCATCCAACGACGGTACGGCTGGTGGTGCGATTGCGGCACTCGACGCCCAGGGCCTGGCTGGTTCGGTTCCGGTTTCCGGACAGGACGCCGACAAGGCAGCGCTCAACCGCGTGGCACTCGGCACCCAGACGGTTTCCGTCTGGAAGGATAGCCGCGAGCTTGGCAAGAATGCTGCGGAAATCGCGCTCGCGCTCGCCGGCGGCAAGAAGATGACCGAGATCGATGGGGTCGAAACCTTCGACGGTGGTCCGAACAAGGTCCAGATGCAGTCGGTCTTCCTGAAGCCGCTTGCAATCACGAAGGACAACCTCAACCTCGTGATCGACGCTGGCTGGATCAGCAAAGCTGAAGCCTGCCAGGGCGTCAAGGCCGGTTCTGTCGCCGCCTGCGACTAAGCGCCAGCGTAACCCACCAGCGTCGCTGCTCCCGCAGCGGCGCTGGTTTTGGCTTTCGATGACGATATCTGCAGCGCTGCTGCGGCGTTACCGAGGTGGTTCATAAGCGAACCGGATGCCTCGACACATGGTAGGGAACGGCAACTCATGGCCGACACGATACAATCTACGACCAGTTCCGATGCATCCGCCGGACAGCCAACCGGCAGTGTAATCCGCCGCTTTTTCCGCGCGACCGAGATCGACACCCGTATGCTCGGCATGGTCGGCGCACTGCTGATCATCTGGGTCGGCTTTCACGTCCTGACGGGTGGTCTGTTTCTGACCCCACGCAACCTGTGGAACCTCTCCGTGCAGACAGCATCGGTCGCGGTCATGGCGACGGGCATGGTGCTCGTCATTGTCACCCGCAACATTGATCTGTCGGTCGGGTCGATCCTTGGCTTCACCGGCATGGTGATGGGGGTGATGCAGGCGCGTTTCCTACCCGAGATCTTAGGCTTCAACCACCCGGCGATCTGGATCCTCGCGCTTCTCACGGGGTTGGTCATCGGTGGCTTGATCGGCACGCTACACGGCGTGATCATTGCATTCCTTGGCGTACCTTCCTTCATCGTCACCCTCGGCGGCCTGCTTGTATGGCGTGGCGCGACCTGGTTCGTCACGAGCGGCCAGACAGTTGCACCAATGGACCCAAATTTCAGGCTGATGGGTGGCGGCACGGAAGGATCGATCGGCGCGACGTGGAGCTGGATTGTCGGCCTTCTGGCATGCGTCGCCATCGTGGTGGCCATTGTGAATGCTCGTCGCCAACGCAAACGCTTCCATTTCCCGCGTCGGCCGGTCTGGGCTGAATACGTGCTGGCTAGCCTGGGCTGCGCCGTCGTTCTGGGAGCCGTTGCAGTGGCCAACCAGTATTACTGGCCGGTCAATATCGCCCGCCGTTATGCCGAAGCCAACAACATCGAATGGCCGGAAGGCGGCCTGCTGATCTCGCAGGGCATTGCAGTGCCCGTCCTCATGGCCATCGCCGTCGGCGTCGTCATGACCTTCATCGCCACGCGCCTTCGTTTTGGCCGCTATGTCTTCGCGATTGGCGGCAACCCTGAAGCAGCGGAACTTGCCGGCATCAAGACACGCTGGGTGACGGTGAAGATATTCGCGCTCATGGGTGTGCTCTGCGCCATTGCTGCGGCCATCTCGACCGCACGCCTCAATGCGGCCACCAACGCGCAAGGCGAACTCGACGAGCTCTACACTATCGCGGCAGCCGTTATCGGCGGGACCTCGCTTTCCGGTGGCATGGGTTCGATCGCTGGTGCCATGCTCGGCGCGCTTGTCATGCAGTCGCTCCAGTCAGGCATGGTCCTGCTCGGCATCGACACGCCCTTCCAGCGTATCGTGGTCGGAGCGGTGCTCGTCACCGCCGTCTGGCTCGACACCGTCTATCGCGCCCGGTCCAAGTGACCGGCGGAATTACAGGAGTTTCATCGTGACGGACCACACCACTCCGCTCGTGGAAATGAAGAACATTTCCATCTCCTTCGGCGGGCTACACGCTGTGGAGAGCGCCTCCGTCGATCTTTATCCCGGCGAAGTTGTGGCCCTTCTCGGCCACAACGGCGCGGGCAAGTCGACACTGATCAAGATCCTTTCCGGCGCCTACAAGCGCGACGAGGGCGAAATACTGATTAATGGCGAGCCAGCCGACATCCGCAACCCGCGTGACGCGAAGAAGTATGGCATCGAGACAATCTACCAGACGCTTGCCGTTGCCGATAACGTCGACGCCGCTGCCAATCTCTACCTCGGCCGCGAGTTGCAGACGAAGTGGGGCACGCTGGACGATGTCGCCATGGAGGCCAATACTCGCGAGGTGATGGGGCGCTTGAACCCCAACTTCAAACGCTTCAAGGAACCGGTAAAGGCATTGTCCGGCGGCCAGCGGCAGTCGGTGGCAATTGCACGAGCGATCCTCTTCGATGCGCGCATCCTCATCATGGACGAACCGACGGCCGCACTCGGACCGCAGGAAACCGCACAGGTCGGCGATCTCATCAAGCAGTTGAAGCGCGAAGGCATCGGCATCTTCCTGATCAGCCACGACATCCACGATGTGTTCGATCTCGCTGACCGGGTCTTCGTGATGAAGAATGGCAAGGTTGTCGGTCATGCACGCACGCAAGATGTCACCAAGGACGAGGTGCTCGGCATGATCAT
>Ga0065721_10051581_pt1 | contig 14201 bp, 11 predicted proteins | sample Mesricmetagenome_FD_59108 | JGI IMG/M metagenome (GOLD analysis project Ga0065721, IMG submission 59108) | Mesophilic microbial community from rice straw/compost enrichment Sample: eDNA_1 v2 (version 2) | ecosystem: Engineered > Solid waste > Grass > Composting > Bioreactor | place: USA: Davis... | reverse complement strand
CCTCATGACCTGTACAAGGAAGTGTCTCCACAGACCGTCGTGAAGCATCACGGCGATGTCTACTCCAGGACACAACTTCGCTATGACGAGATAAATCAATCTATCTGGTACCTACGCCGATTGATGCGAAAGCTGCCATCCCGTGAAGAAGCGAAACCTCTTGAAAACCCCACGCGAAATGTTTTGGCGCTTTCTCTCACAGAGGGATGGCGAGGCGAGATTTGTCACTGCGCAATTACCAATGGGAGCGGCGAACTGATCCACTATTCCATTAAAGATCCATCGGTTCACAACTGGCTCGCGCTCGCAATGGCAGTTCGAAACAACGAGATATCTGACTTCCCTATATGCAATAAGAGTTTTGATCTTAGTTACTGTGGCCACGACTTGTAAGAGATGATAGAGAATATTGAAATACTGATCAACCAAGGGAGACAATCAATTCCAGATCCGACGCGCGCCGAAGTTCCTGGTATTTTCCGAGGGGTTCCCGAAATCACCACAGTGCCGATCGACGAAAAGAAGTTGGTATCCTTCTGCCCGTTGGGAGCCATCAATGGCAACCCGCTTTCGATCGATCTTGGAAAATGTTCTTTCTGTGGTGACTGTGCGCGAGCTTTCCCTGAGAAGATTAAATTCTCAAAGGACTACCGTATGGCGACGAACGATCGAAAAAGATTGATCATTGCAGAAGGACCTCGCAATCCAATCACTCTTGATCCGTCCCTGATAAGGAAAGAAATCACGTCCATCTTTCGGGGATCGTTGAAACTCCGACAGGTTTCCGCTGGCGGAGACAATAGCAGTGAGCTCGAACTCAACGCGAGCGGCAACGTCAACTTTGACATGGGGCGCTACGGTATCGAATTCGTTGCATCCCCGCGGCACGCAGATGGCATTGTAATCACAGGTCCGATTTCGTCAAATATGGCAGAGCCTCTTCGATTGTGCTACGAGGCAATCCCATCTCCTAAAATTGTTGTTCTCGCCGGGACTGATGCAATCAGCGGTGGATTATTTCGCGAAAGTCCGGCAATCGACAGGACATTTCTCGACAAGTACAGTGTCGACCTGTACGTCCCCGGAAATCCCGTTCACCCTCTGACATTTATCAATGGCCTGTTGGACTTGATACGAATGAAATCTTTCTGAGAATTAAACACAAATGAGATTTTTGTCCCAAATAGAGAACACATTTTTTGAAAAGGTGGCGGAAAATGCGCAGGAAACGTGATTTTTCGAATGGCACGAGCTGTGTAAAGGCTTGTGCGTAATGAAACGTCAGATAGTAATGGTCACAATTCCTCAGATGAAAGATGCCCTTACCAGGATTGCAGGGTCGAAGTTGCCAATGAAGATTACACTTAGTAACGGAGAGGTCATGGTCAGGTATGTCCGCGGTTTCGCAGACGCACAACGCAACGTAGTGCTCGTCTCCGAAAACGCCCATACACTAGCTCTCAAAATCGTGGAGGTGAAAGATATCTTGAAGGCCGAGTTCGGTGCTGAAAATACCGATGGCGAGTGGCAGGTCTTGAGGGCAAAGTGGCTCCGAAACATAAACTAAGAATTTCGCCAATTTCATTGTAGACAGAAGAATAGGCCAATGGGCCTATTTTTTCTTTTATAAGCTGCTACGCTTATATAAGCCCTGTAGCTTATATTTAGCTTTATAAGCCAATAAGCTTATATTTTAAATTATAAGCTAAAAAGCTTATATTCGTAATTATAAGCCAAATAGCTTATATTTGCAGATTATAAGCAAAAAAGCTTATATTTCGTAATTATAAGCTAAGCAGCTTATATAAGATATGGCTTCTACAAAAATTACCAGTGTCATCACAGGGGATATCATTGCATCACAAGCAATCCCTAATTCAATCTGGCTGCCCCGGCTAAAAAAGGTGTTATCCTCTGCAGGAAAAAGCCCGAATACATGGCAAATCTATCGCGGTGACAGTTTCCAGATAGAAGTAAAAAATCCAGCCGATGCTCTGCGTGTAGCCATCCAGATAAAAGCTGCCATAAAAACGGTTAAGACTCTAGATGTACGAATGGCGATCGGCATTGGTAACAAGGCCTACAATGGCAGTAGTGTTATCGAGTCAGACGGAGAGGCCTTCGTCCGTTCCGGCCAGACTTTCGAGAACCTCGGCAAACTCAAACAGACGCTCGCCATCAGCAGCGGATGGCCGGAGTTTGACCGCGACATGAATGTCTTCCTTCGCCTTGCATGTATTCCGATGGATGAATGGTCTACTAGTTCTGCGGAACTCGTTCTACTCCTCCTCAACGAAAAAGAACTCACTCAAGAGGAGGTAGCTAAAAAATTGGGTGTCTCGCAACCAGCGGTGAGCGAACGTCAAAATCGTTCACATTTCGACGAAATCACAGAACTTGAGCGACTGTACCGGGAAAAAATCACCTCTCTAACATCAACGAAATGATCCTCTTCGTCAAACTTCTTCTCGCCCACCTTATAGGAGATTTCCTGCTACAGCCCCAAAGCTGGGTGGCCGACAAGGAAGCAAAAAGATTTAGGTCAGGGCGACTCTATCTCCACGTTCTTATTCACGCACTACTGACCTCGATAGTCTTGTGGGACATCAACCTCTGGCTGCCAGCACTAGTCGTCATGGGCACTCACTACCTCATCGACCTGGCGAAGGTGTTATTTCAAAAGGCAAGCAACCGACCTGCGTGGTTTGCAGTTGATCAATGTCTACACATCGCAGTGCTCTTGTTGATCGTCTGCCTATGGGGAGAAACCAACCTCTCTTCTATCCACTTACCCGCGGAACAAATACTCATTATCACTACTGCCGCAATTCTTTTAACTAACCCTGCATCGGTCATCATTCGCATGGTAATTTCTCAGTGGACTCCAGATACCCTCTACAGCATTTCAGCTTCGCTCCCGGACGCCGGGAAGTTTATTGGTTATCTCGAGCGATTGCTGGTCTTGGTCTTCATACTCTACAACCATTGGGAAGCAGTAGGATTTCTCCTCGCGGCAAAATCGGTTTTCAGATTCGGAAATCTCAAAGAGTCTCGGGACAGGAAACTCACCGAGTACGTTCTCATAGGAACGCTCCTTAGTTTCGGCATATCAGTCGGCGTGGGCCTGATCACATCCTATTTGCTTGGCATCGTAAAATGATCATGATTCGGATCGACAACGTTACCGTACTGCGTGGAAACAAGAAACTATTCGAGAACTTCAGTTTTGAAATTCGCCGAGGAGAACATTGGGTTATACAAGGAAAGAATGGTTCCGGAAAGACTACATTGCTTCAGCTAATCGCCGGCTCATTAACTCCCTTCGATGGATCCGTGCATCACTCATTCATCGAAGGAACTGACTGGGATGCGCGTTACCGCAAGAGACAAGAGACCATACATTTCGTCCCGACCCTTTGGCTTCAGTCAGCACTGAGTGGCACAACCGATCGATTCTATCAGCAACGCTACTACTCGATCGATGAAACCGGTATTCCGACGGTTTCTGATATCTTCGGAGAAGACCTCCCCGCTCTGAAATCCATTACGTTTTCCGGAAACTTCGACATCCATCGCTTACTGGATCTCCACGTCACTCGTCTCTCCAATGGCCAACTCAAAAAAGTTGTCATTCTCCGGCAACTTGTGAAGAATATCCCTAAGGTATTGATTCTCGACTATCCATTCGACGGGCTTGACGCTGACAGTCGGCGCGACTTGGCAGCGTTCATCGATGATATTGCGCGGCGCTTTGACATACAGATCATTCTAAGCGATCATGGAACGTCACTCCCCCCGATCATTAATCGAAGGCTCGTATTGGATAAATTTCAAATTGCCGAGACATCCATTATACAAGCCGAACCGTTCCGCCCGGTAGATCCCCCAACTTCTTCTGCCGACGTTCCATACGGCGAGCCTATTGTGGAGATGAAGGATCTGACCATTCAATACGGAAGCAAAAAGATCATTTCAAACCTGAACTGGCGCGTCAACAGAGGAGAACGCTGGGCACTTACAGGCAAGAATGGATCCGGCAAAACAACACTGTTCAGCCTAATCTTTGCCGACCACCCGATGGCTTATAGTCAAAAGGTATTCCTCTTTGGAAAACGTCGTGGTTCCGGAGAATCAATCTGGGATATAAAAAACCGGATCAACTACCTCGGTCCTGAGCAGATTCACTTCCTGGACGATTTGTCCGGAAGCATTACCGCGCGCGAATATCTCGCCGGAAAGGAGAACCAACGCATTGATGATTTAATCAACTTCTTCCATGCGCATAGTTACATGGAGATACCCATGCGATCATTGTCGTCCGGCCAACTTCAAATGGTGCTTCTGATGAATATGTTCCTCGACAACAAGGAACTCTTATTGTTGGACGAGCCATTCCAATTCCTTGACCCAGAGAATCACGCTTTGGTCACATCGCATCTTAACCACTTCCTCGACGACAAAGTGACTTTGATTCTGATTACACACGACGAAAGAGACGTAGAACGATGGACTCGGTTCAGAAAAGTCATGTGATCCGTGTGGTCATGATCGATTCAACCCATTCTCTCTTACCACACACGGGACACTGGTGTTCACCCGGACCAAATGTGTCGGTATAGCCACAGTTCGCGCATGAATGAAGCCCGTCCTTGCGGATAACTTTGTTCCTCTGGTCATACAAATGAGGTAACAAGGGTAAACCTGGCCTTACATTTTCTCCGGAAAAGAAGTAGACACTGATATTCCCCGACGGTTCCAGGTAAGCATACCGGATTTGACCGAGATGCTCAATGGACTTAAGCCTCAACTCGGAAAAAAACTCATCCTGCGCAATGCCTTCCTCCTTAAACTTCAGCATCGAAAACACACCCTTTTCAATCAGCAGATGCACTTTCCCCTCAAGCATATTCTCGACGCGCTTGCTCCTTCCTGTCAACCACGTGATCATTCGGTAAAAAGAAATCACCACCGTAAACACCACAAGAGCGGGAAGAATACCGACATCCTCATAGAACATCGGGTCTCCTGCGGCAGACCCCAGGGCAATGATGATGACAACTTCGAAAACAGATAACTGTTTGACACCTCGTTTTCCCGTCAGCCGAAGGGCAAAGAGAAGAAAAGCGAACATAACCGCTGTCCGGAACACAACCTCCAGCAGGTACAAAAGGGGTAGATCATTCATGATCATGCGTCCCCAATCAAAGACTTTTTCCATTTTTTTGATGTAATTTAAATCCTGCAGGGCCTGTGAACTAATAGAAAATAGACATGCCCGGACGGAACAATTAAATAGACCACGGGCCGTTATCAGTCATCTCACCCTAAAAACCCGACATTATGAAAGTCTTGATTGTGCTCGCACTACTCTGGGCAGTCTCGGCACCCAGCAATTCACAGGATGCTCCTAAAATTATAATAACCATCGCTGGGGTGGAAGGCAAGAACGTGATCGAAGAAGGAGTTAAGCCTGAGGAACTCGGCCCACTAACCATTACAGCGAACGATGGATCATGGAATGTGGAGTCTTTTGAGATTGTCCATGCTCGCGGCCAGAGTCCAGTGAGCTACGCTAGTCCTATTAAGGGAAATACTTTCGACGCGAGCGCCATGAAGAGCAGCGCCAAGTCCGGCGACCGACTTGTAATTGTTCTCAAGCAAGTTACTAATGCACGACGACAGCCCGTTACCTTGCAAAACAAGACTGTCGTCGTTCCTATTAAATAGATGTCGGAATCAGGCTATTGGATCTTGCCCATCCAAAAGGCAATCTTTTCACGATTCCAGGTGTAGGTCACCGCAACGGAATCTCCCCAGGAAATCACGGATGGGTAGGAGAACTCATCATCCTCATGACCTCTGTCAAGTTCGATGATCGGTCCCCACGTTTTACCATTGTCTTTGGAGACGCCTAATGAAATTGGACTGCGCGAGCCCCAATTCTTGTCATCGGGATTGAAGATCAACACGAGTGTGTTGTTCTCCAGTTTGGTTATGTCGATCCCGCTATTCGGATTTGGAAGGTCAGTCTTATACACCGGAGACCAAGTCTTGCCATAATCCTCCGAATCGCTTCGGCAAATCACCCCTGCCGAACTTCTAAGCAACATGTGAACTTTGCCAGGTTCGGATTCCCACAAAGTGGGTTGAATAACACCTTCGCCGAAAGCAGAGTCGCGTTCCAGTTTAACAAACTCGGACTCCGTCCATGTTTTACCTCCGTCTTCGCTTCGATCAACGAATGCATTCCAGACCTTATTGAGTTCATTCGAAGCAGGTGCTAACCATGTTCCGTTCGACAAAATGATTGGTTTATTTCTGACCGGACCGCGTCCTCCTTTATCGCCGGGGACAAGTTCCTTTGCCTCACTCCATGTTCTGCCATCATCCGTTGAAACCTTGTACCATGTCTCCCAGAAGTCAATGGTCTTCCCAACCTTGAAGAAGAGCGTGATTGTCCCCGAAGGATCGCGGAACAATACCGGATTCCAGTGAGCATCTTCACGAATCTTTGCCACCTCTTCAGGCGTCGACCAATTGCCTGGCTCTCCTCTTGATAACCAAATCCCGACGTCGTCATGCTTTTCGTATGTTCCACCAAACCAGGCAACTAAAAACTGTCCGTCTTCGGTCCGAATAATCGTGGAGGCATGACATTGAGGAAACGGTCGATCATCACCGAATATAAAGTCGCGCTTAATCTCCACGACCTTAGCTTCAGTCATATCATTGGCTGTTTCTTTTTTGGGGCTACACCCTGTGAAGGACAGCAATACAAGCATTGCAATTAATAAATTCGAATACTTCATTCCGAAAACCATTTGTTTCTGCGGAACAAGGTAAGGCCATTCCCAATGAAAAGGAAGGTGTTTTACGCATGTGAAGTCGTAAATTGCGTAGACGGCAATCGGTCGCTAGCTAAAGAGATACTTAGTGAGCAACTCCTTGCCCTTCTTGATCGCCTCCCTGCCAGAAGATTCAATACCATACCACCCTCGATAACCGGAATCCTTCGAAAGCCTGATCATTTTTGCGCTTAGCTCCTCCGTGGGTTGATTGCGATATGACATTCCTTTTGCAAAGGGAAGCATCTTCAACAAGTATTGGTAATTATCAAAATTTGCCGCAGGTTCCCTCCAATCGGGATAGCTTCCGAAGTAAAGGTTGTCTACCTGCTCGATAAGGGCTACCATCCAATCAGCGTCGTTCGACAAGCCCCCGTGATTTTCAATGACAACCGAAATCTTCGCCGGAATGGCATACTCCAGCAACATGTTATAAGACTCGACGGCCCATTTCAACGATTCTTCCTTGCTCACTTTCTGGGCTACCTGTGATCCCCGGCAATTGGTGCGGATAGCGTGACATCCAAGGTATTGCGCCGCGTCAATCCACTTCCGGTGATTAATAGCGAACTGTCTCCTCCCCTCCTTCGAATGCATGCAGCCGTCGCCCTCGTCATCTACCATGATCAAAACGTTTGTGACTCCATGGTCTTCCGCTGCCTTCTTCAACCTGCGCAGATATCCTTCAGTCGGAACTTCCATCAAAGTATTTACGTACTCAATCCCATTTATTCCAAAATCTTCCTTCGCGACGCGAGCAAAATCAGTAGTCTTCCACTTTCCCGCCCGCACCTCGTCAACAAGTGCCCACTGTGCAAGAGAAATGTCGTCTTTGATCATTCGCGGTAGAGGTTGAGCGTTGCGTTCACTTGCATTCGACATCGTCGGCGCGACGAGTCCGGCAAACCCCATCGCTGCAGTTTTTTCAATGAAACTTCTTCTGTCCATAGGTATAGTGGTCGTAATTATAAACGTCTTTGCCAAGATAGTGAATTCGAGTAACGGTTCAGTCAAAAATTGTACGGAAAATCGCTGCCTAAAAATTTTGAATAGGGCGGTGTCCGACACCAATTTTGTCGAGTAACTCAAACGAACCTTATATGCGAAGACCCTCTCGCCAAGGTTTGGCGGAGCATTGTACTCCGTCCGATCTGACACGTGCTTTCGCCAGCGCATTAACCACCTGTCTGGCATTTTCGTTCGTCAACATTTCAGCGCAGGAGACTCAACCTAACAAACCAGTTGACAATTCTCTTGATGCTATCACCCGGTATGCTGATGCCATCCCACCACAGGCGACGAGCGAAACTGCCTCGTCACGAACTCCCCCATTGATCCAAAGGGATAACTCGCGCAAACGTGCGAGTCAGTGTCATCACGCATTCCCTATAGATTTCCGCTTACATGGCCGGCATCCCTGTCAACGCCGGATTCTCTTCTGGAAGCCACGTCGTCGATACTCTGAACCAAAAACATCCTTCTAATTGAACATGTATAATTATCATCAGATCATACTCGCGCTTAGTCTGTGCATTTCACCAAGTATTTGTGGTGCATTGCAGTTCGATATTCAGGATGAAATTGCAGACACCGTCACCATTAATAACGTCGAAACGCAGTGGAGAATTGGAGTCAATTCTTCCGATTCCTCCGTCCGGACTAAGTGTGTTGAATATCTCATTAACGCTTGCAATAAGGCAGACCCGATCATCAGCCGCAGAGCCATCAGTTATCTGAGCACTTTCTCTCCGGCTGATTTCAGCGATGCAACGTACCAGGACTTGATCAGACTATTGCGTGACGACCATCCTTTACTCTCGTCGGTGATGAAAATTGTCGCCTATCTCCAACTACGGTCGGCTGTCCCGACACTACGCGAACTCAGCAATGCTGAGACGACTTCGATTCGGTGGGCTGCTTTGATAGCCCTCGCTCGCCTGCGTGACGAGTCAGCTGTTGAAACAATAATGAAAGAAGTGCAGCGCTTCCCGGTAGACGATGACATTGTCTACTACATTTTCCCTGATCTCATTTTCACCAGAAACCGAGAGTTGATTGCGCTGGTGGTCAAAGCTGTCTACAGCGATGAAGAGCTCTGTTATCCTCCTGATGCTGAACAAAATTTGAGGATACGATGCGCATATCGGATCATCGAACAGCTCGCACCGGTGATTAGGGATTTTCCCTTAAAACTCGACGCATACGGAGACCTCGTCGCTAACGATTACTACCAGGCCTTGGATAGTGCGCGGAAGTGGTTGACGAAGCATCCTGACTTTGAAATCATTACCGATACGTTCTAAGAATGTCTACTCGAAACCATATCGCCGTAGTAATCATCATGTGTAGCCTTCATGCGACCGTGATACACGCTGAAATTACGTGTGACTCTCTATGGCAAGTTCCAGCCCACACTGACGATGATTCCACGCACAATAGAGTTGCGTCTAGCTTTCCAACTAACGATTCGATCTCAGCCAGGAGAACCCACGCACACGCATTACTTCAAGAGGTCTTGTCTGCTCAGCGTTTTCTAGAATCTCTTGACGCGATGTCGGAGATCGAATTGCCTGTCGGGATTGTGAAGGCAGGCGGCTCGCTCGACTATACAGTCTTGGTTGACCGAATTGTATTCTCGAAAGAAGGCGCTCTGATGGATGTGTATCTGTCACTTGCGCTGCCACAAGCAGGCACGCGGCTCGCTTTCCACGGAAGAGTGCCGCTCTCCGCCACTGGCGGAGTTGGCGGAGCGGCGAAGGCTTTTCTGATTGGGGACCACAGAGTCAATATCGATGCCAACACTACCGTCACAATCATGGGCAACGAAAGAACATTTGTTGAGTTTGACTGTGATGGATTCCTCGGTGTGAATATCGACGCTGAGTTAGAACTTCCATCTGACTTATTTCTCCCGGAAGACAATCAAGGCAACATCCTTGACGAGCGCCTGAGAATTTCACTTAGAACATACACTCAATCCCTCAACGATATCCTCGTCACAGTTAGCATTCCCCCGTTTCAGATAAAGGGGCTAAGGGACTTTAGTTTCAGTGCTCTACAGGCATCTCTCGATTGGAGCGACGTCAACAATCCCGAAGGAATGGTCTTTCCCGAAAAGTACTTTTCACCATTAGCTTCTTCCGGGTTCCCTGAGCTTTGGCGGGGTATCTACATACGTGAATTCGTCGTGCAACTACCACGTGCATTTGCCCGGCAAGGATCGGATCAAAGGATATCCGTCGGAGCCAAGGACTTTCTAATCGATGATATGGGTCTTACTGGAGAGCTATACGCTTCAAATCTGTTCAGGGATGGTGACATGAATGGGTGGCTATATACACTTGATAGGATGTCCCTGTACCTGGCAGGTAACAGAGTCGCGGGCTTTGCATTCCAGGGTGACATCGTAATACCAATGATAAAGGCACGCGATGGTGCGAACGCGCACTTCGGTTATACGGCACAACGCGATGCCGATGGTAACTACTTGTTCGCCGTGGATGTTGAAACCAGCCTGCGGATGGATTTATGGCTGGCCGACCTTAAACTATCCAACGGATCACGTGTTATCGTTCGGCAAAAAGAAAGTCGCTTTTATCCATCAGCCATCTTGAACGGCGAACTCAGCATACATCTGACCGAAAAGGGACCTAAGGCCCGGTTTAACAGCATACGCTTCGAGGGCATGGTCATCAACAGCGAACCGCCATACTTTCAACCTGGAACGTTCGGCTTTGGACGAGAAGATGATCCTTCCACGTTAGCAAAATATCCGGTAGTCCTTACAGAGATTGCCTTCCGTGGCGAAGACCGCCGGGTCGGAATCGCATTCGACCTACTGGTGAACATCACCGGAAATCCCGATGAAGACTCATTCGCAGGAAAAACCCGTCTCACAATATGGGGCGAGCAAGATAAATACCCGAACCGTAACGAAGAAGGAAAAATAATTGGCATCGATCAATACAGCTGGCATTTCGACGAAGTTGAGCTCGGGAGTGTAAAGGTCAGCATCACTAAGCCAAAGATTGTTGAACTCACGGGAGAAGTAAGATTCTTTGACGATGATCGGATCTACGGCGAAGGATTCAAAGGCAGGGTAAAAGGAAAGATTCATAGGATAAGTGTAGAGGCAGAGGCGCTCTTCGGAAGAACAGAGACCTTTCGATACTGGTATGCCGACGCGCTGATTGAAATGAAGCACGGCCTTCCTGTTATGCCGGGAGTCCTTTCAGCCTTTGGGTTTGGTGGTGGGTACTATTCGCGAATGAAGCAGACGAACGAAAAGATTGAAGGTACTCTCGGTCGCGCCCCTTCCGGACTTACGTACGTCCCCGATGAGAATGCAGTAGGCGTGCGGGCGATCGTACTTATCGGAACACCGAGACCCGAGGCGATGCGAGGTGACGTCTCGCTCGAAGTCTCCCTGAACCGACATGGAGGCATGAAGTCAGTTACGTTCACGGGCAACGCTCTCTTCATGAGTGTTGACATGCCCAGCACAACTCAAATCCGCCAACTTGCATCAGACGCTGTTGCCGGAACGCTGACCGAACAGCTGACCAGTCTGCGAAAGGGACAAGTATTTGGAAGTGTGACCTTGCACTTCGACAATGTCAATGATGCATTCCACGGCAACCTCGAAATTTACGTCAACGTGGCTGGTGGCCTTGTACGCGGCGTCAACCCCAATAACAAAGCGGGATGGGCAGTCATGCATTTCGAAAGAGACAATTGGTATATCCATATTGGCTCGCCTGCTCAACCAATTGGTCTCGAAGTCGCAAGACTCTTCAAGGCAAAAAGCTATTTCATGCTTGGGCACAACCTGCCCGGCAGTCCGCCCCCTCCGCCGCAAGTCAGCGAAATACTCGGCAACATCAATCTGGACTATATGCGTGATTTAAACGCGCTTCAGTCAGGAACGGGTATCGCATTCGGCTTACACTTTCTCGTCGACACCGGCGACCTGCGATTCCTCATGTTCTATGGGAGGTTCAGCGCCGGAACTGGTTTGGACTTTATGCTTAAAGATTATGGGACACACTACCACTGCGCAGGTTCCGAACCACCGCTTGGAATCAACGGATGGTATGCCAACGGACAGGCCTATGCGTTCGTCTCCGGCAAGATAGGTATCCGCGTCAACCTGCGTTTCTACAAAGGCAGATACGAGATACTCAGTATCGGCGCAGCCACAATACTTCAAGCGAAAGGTCCGAACCCGTTCTGGATGAGAGGTACTGTAGGTGGCACTTACCGTATCCTCGGCGGACTTGTCAGGGGGCGATGTCGGTTCGATGTGACGATTGGCAAAGACTGCCAACCAGTCGGTGAAGAAGAACTGCTCAGGGATATAAACATGATCTCGGGTATCACCCCGACCGATGCATCAACAGACGTAAGTGTATTCAATGCGCCGCAGGTGATCTTTAACATTCCTGTGGAAGAAGTCTTCAGAATCAATGACATGGAAAACAAAACTCACGTTTTCCGTGCAGTCCTCGATGAGTTCGTGGTCCGCAAAGGCAGTGGTGTGCTGCCGGGAAACCTTGTGTGGAACTCTGAACGGGATGTCGTCGTGTTCGATGCACACGACCTTCTGCCTGCAGAAACGCCCCTGATAGCAGAGGCCACGCTATCGTTCCAGGAATTTGTCGACGGAGACTGGACTCCTGTTCGGTTTAACGGGGCGTTGGTCACCGAGCACATCTCAACGACTTTTACAACAGGAAAGGCACCAGAGATCATTCCACCCAACAACGTCGCATTCTCTTACCCGTTACGCGACCAATTGAATTACCATCCCCTGGAGTACACGCATGGTTTCATCCAGCTTGTCGATGGTCAACCATACTTGTTCAACCCTCCGTCGGATTGGATGCAGAAGGTGAGGTTCACTGAGACAACATCCGGGCACACGTTAGAGACCTCCCTGACGTATCAACCTGAGAACAAAACCATCTGGTTTGAGATCCCAAGGGGACTACCGAGAGAAAGAATCTTCCGCCTGGAGATCGTCAACATTCCAAAGAATGCTCATCAGGTAGATGAAAATGTCTACGCGATAGAAAAGGTGGTCCTTGCTGATCAATCCGGCAATACCGTAACAGCGTCGATCAAAGGTGCGGATGAGAACCTCGAAATCCTCGAAACAAAACCTATTTACTCTTCTCTGTTTCGCACCAGTCGATACAACACTTTTGCGGAGAAGATGAAAAACATCCGACTTTCTAATGCCATTCGTCTCGCCTCGGGCATCAATACATTCCGATTGATATCGTCGTATCAAGGTGATGAACTCTTTGACCTTTCAGAGATTAATCCGCTCAACAATGGGACGGTAAGAATAGAGGCAATCTTGTCCGGAAACAAGTGGTACGAGCGACATGTATACCCCTTGGTATACGAAGGATATCCCCTGCTTGGCTGGATGACCACTGATCGACCTAACGCCGGACGCACGGGAATTCCTCCGACAAAAGATGTTTTCTCCGAGAACGCAAGGACAAATCTCCTGCAGGCAGGAATCTCCTCTGCGCTCTCATTCACGGACGAATACCTGACCTACAACCTTGGAGAATCGGTTGCGTTTGATTTCCATTCCCTGCAGAGACGCGCCGTGAACTACCTTGTCGATAACGGCAGTGCGCCACCACGCATTCAAGCGTTGATCTCTGCACCTCTTCCTCATATACGGAAGGGTTCTTACAAACTCAGGTTCAGCTACACCATTCCTGGAATAGACAAAACGACTTCAACCTATGATTTCGAAATACACAACCATACTCCGGATGCAGACTGAGTTCCGCTTTGTGAGGCTTTACCTATCTCTACTACGGATAATCCTTGTGTGGATACCTTCTGTGATTCCAGTTGATGCCCAGGACGACATCCATGAATCGATTGCCGTCTCCGCGCGTCCCTGGCGAGATTCTATTACACTTCGCTGGGCACCGAAGGACTACTACACATGGCGACTCGCCAATGAAAAAGGATATTGCATTGAGCGGTACACGATCACATGTGCCAAAGGCATGCTTCTGAGCGCTCAAAAATCAGTGCTGTTCGACACGTTGAAGCCATGGCCCTTCGATCAATGGGAATCACTACTCGAACGCGATGCCTATGCGCCTATTGCGGCACAAGCATTGTATGGAGAAACGTTCGAAATCGACTTAAATGAAAGTGATTTTACGTCGATTATTGACAAAGTCAAAGAAAATGAACAACGATACGCGTTCGCCCTGTTCAGCGCAGATATGTCGCCCACGGTTGCAACAGCAAGTGGAATGCGATTCACGGACCGAACGACTGACCTCGGTTGTAAATATCTCTATCGAATTATTATCAACG
>Ga0065721_10005560_pt1 | contig 14205 bp, 12 predicted proteins | sample Mesricmetagenome_FD_59108 | JGI IMG/M metagenome (GOLD analysis project Ga0065721, IMG submission 59108) | Mesophilic microbial community from rice straw/compost enrichment Sample: eDNA_1 v2 (version 2) | ecosystem: Engineered > Solid waste > Grass > Composting > Bioreactor | place: USA: Davis... | reverse complement strand
CTCTTTGGGAGAATTGCGGCGCTGTCGGTCAAGGGGAGTAATCCGGTTCCTCTATTGGATAGTAATGCGGGCACGCAGCCATTCTCATAACTCTTATTTATCCCTATTGATTTCTTGATTTATCTATTGACAAATAATTATTATTATGTTATAATGAATTATTTATCTATTTACATATTAAAGCATCTCCTTTAAGATAGTCAAACAGACCCCGGCCGGGTTCCTCTATCCTCAAGGAGTGTGAACCGCATTGCTTATCGATCAAGGAATTGCCATGCTGACCATCCGCGCTCAGGTGATGGGGCGAACGGATACGGTCCATCCGGTACTGCTGTGGGACGAGCAGGACGTTATTCTCGCGGACACGGGATTCCCGGGCCAGCTCCAACAGCTTCGCGAGGCGATCCAGTCCCTGGGCGTCGATCCCGCAAGGCTGAACCGGATCATTCTCACGCATCAAGACATCGATCACATCGGCAACCTGCAAGCTCTTATGGAGAATTCGTCGCCTCCGATCGAAGTAAGCGCTCATGCCTTGGAGAAGCCGTATATCCAAGGAGAACGAAGGCTCCTTAAATTCACGGACGAAGCGATCGCCAGCGTCGACCGGATGCCCGAGCAAGTTCCCGAGTCGTTCCGCCGGGGCCTTAAAGCCCTCATGCTGAATCCTCCGAAGGCCGTCGTCGATCGCGTCGTCGCTGGCGGAGAGCGCCTGCCCTGGTGCGGAGGCCTCCTTGTCATCGATACGCCCGGGCATACGCCGGGGCATATCAGCCTTTACCACGAGCCTTCGCGCACCTTGATCGCCGGAGACGCGCTAGTCGTACGGGACGGCCAGCTCCATGGCTCGGAACCGGAAACGACGTTCGATATGGAGGCGGCCAAAGCTTCCGTGGCCAAACTTACTGGCTATGCTATCAAGAACCTTGTTTGCTACCATGGCGGCATTTACAACCATAGGATCATGGAACGGCTTGCCGAGATTTGAAAAAGCTTCGAACGGGGGGAGAATCTCCCCCGATCCATGCCAATACCCTCTGCCGCTGCTTCAGCGGATCAGAGGGTACCTTGATTAACTGCTATCGTGCCTGCCGGCCGTTATGAAACAGGATCAGTCAGGAGCTGAAATCAGTTCACGCTGAACGAATAGTTATAAGCGGTGCTGCTGTAGAAGCTCGCCACGACATACAAGGTACCGCCGCCGAAGAAGGAGACGCTCATCGTTCCCGCCGGCTTATACGCAAGCAGGCTGCCGCTAGAGTTTCGCACTTCCATCGCGGTTCCGGAATTTCCATATAACGTATGGGTTCCGTAGCTCGCGTCGGTCAGCTTCCAGTAATCGTTCACGTCGCTGCCGCTGACGACTCCCCAGTTAAATTCGCCCAGGGATGTGGCGCTTGCCGCAGTCAGCGAGTCGTTCGGCTCGGTTTCTCCGGCTGCGGACGCGGTCGCCGAGAATGCCAGCGCCATCGCCAAAACCGGCAACGCGACTCTTGCGAATCTTCCCGTCTTCTTTTTCATCATTTACACCCTTTCTTTACATATTTTTCCGGCAGGCGAATCTATTATATCACGCGGTCACCCCTTCTTGTCTCCGTCCTTTTTCCTCGTACGCCGTCTCCCCCGTTCGGACAAGAACCTCGCATAACGAAAATCGATTTGTAATATACCGACCGTTTGGGTAAATCCGGAATAGGGAGGTATCGAAGCCGTTTTCATTCCGGTCTGATTTTTGCCGCCATTCCGGGAAGAATCGCGAGTATTATTTTCATCCGGGGAACTCATCTTAAATGCTGTCAACAGCGCAAGCGACAAAACCTCGTTATCCTCTTGTTGCCGGTAGATTCGGGATTGAATTACGATAGCAATTGCCGACGGCAAGAAAAAGAAAGCGATTACTTAAAACGAGGAGGAACCCTCAATGGCAGAAGTACGAAGCAATTCTTCGGCCGAAGGAATTCGGGTTGGCGTCCAGAAATTCGGCCGCTTCCTCAGCGGCATGGTGATGCCCAATATCGGAGCGTTCATCGCTTGGGGCATCATAACGGCGCTGTTCATTCCGACCGGTTGGATTCCGAACGAAGAAATGGCCAAGCTGGTCGACCCCATGATTAAATATATGCTTCCGCTCCTGATCGGCTATACCGGCGGAACCATGGTCCACAAGCAGCGCGGAGGCGTTATCGGGGCGCTGATGACGATGGGCATCATCGTCGGGACGGACATCCCGATGTTCCTGGGAGCGATGATCTGCGGACCGCTGGCCGCCTGGGTGCTGAAGCAATTCGACCGGTCGATCGAAGGCAAGATCAAGTCGGGCTTCGAGATGCTGGTCAACAACTTCTCGCTCGGCATTATCGGCGCCATTCTGACCTTGATCTCGTTCAACGGGGTCGGCCCCCTGATCGAGCAGATCACGAAGTGGCTGTCCTCGGGCGTCGAATTCCTGGTTAACCAGAACCTGATTCCGCTCGCGAACATCCTGATCGAGCCGGCCAAGATCCTGTTCCTGAACAACGCCATCAATCACGGCGTTCTCAGCCCGATCGCGGTCGAGGAAGCGGCGCGCACGGGACAATCTCTGCTGTTCATGCTGGAAGCCAACCCGGGTCCGGGACTCGGCGTCCTGCTGGCCTACATGATCGCGGGCCGCGGAAGCGCCCGGCAATCGGCGTCGGGCGCGGCCGTAATCCACTTCTTCGGAGGCATCCACGAGATTTACTTCCCTTACATCCTGATGAATCCGCGCCTCATTCTGGCCGTGATCGCGGGCGGGGTCACGGGAACGTTTACGTTCTCCCTGTTCGGAGCCGGCCTTGTCGCTCCGCCTTCCCCAGGCAGCATCTTCGCCTTCATCGCGATGGCGCCGAAGGGCGGATTGCTGGCGGCGCTGAGCGGCATCGTCACCGGGGCGGCGGTATCGTTCGCGGTAGCGGCGCTGCTGCTCAAGACGAGCAAGCAGACCGCGGAAGAAGGCGATCTCGAGGAAGCATCCAGCCGAATGAAGGAGATGAAGGCGGCCGGCGCGATCGGAGTCGCTACCGCGGGTCCGGCCGTCTCGAATGCCGTCGCTCACGCGGCCGTGTCCTCCGGGAACGCTGCGGGCAAGACTAAAGAGGAAGTCCGCAAGATCGTCTTCTCCTGCGATGCCGGCATGGGCTCGAGCGCGATGGGCGCTTCGATTCTCCGCAAGAAGATGCAGGCGGCCGGTTCCGGCGTGACGGTCATCAACACGGCCATCAGCGACATTCCGGAGGATGCCGACATCGTCATTACGCACAAGACGCTGACCGACCGCGCCAAGCTCAAGGCGCCGGGCGCGGAGCATATCTCGATCGACAACTTCCTGAAGAGTCCGGAATACGACAAGCTCGTCGAACGGCTCGCCTAATTCGAAGCACCAATCATAGGTCGCTAACGCCGGGGATAAATATCCGGCGTTAGCGCTATTCTGTCGTTATGGGGGCATGCCCGTGATCATGTCTAGTCGAACTCAACGGATTCTGGAGCTTCTGCTCCGCAGCGAGCGGGATCTCACCGCCGCCGAGATGGCCGCCGCCGTACAGGCGAGCTCGCGAACCGTTCACCGGGAGCTGGCGGCCCTCGAGGAATGGTTGGCGGGGCAAGGCGTGGAGCTGCAGCGCAAGTCGGGCTCGGGCATCCGTCTTCGAGCCGATCCGGCCGATCTCGAGAAGCTCCTTCGAACCGTCTCCGCTTCGGAGGCGATCGCCTTCTCCCCGGACGAGAGGCAGATGTACCTGCTCTGTTCCCTGTTGGAGAACAACGAGCCCGTCAAGCTGTTCGCGCTCGCGAGCGAGCTGAACGTCGCGGTGCCGACCGTGGTCGGCGATCTGGACGAACTGGAAGCTTGGATAGGCCGGTTCGGCATCCGAATCATACGCAAGAGAGGCTACGGCATCGAGCTGGAGGGCTCGGAAGAGCGGTTCCGAGAAACGATCCGCCAGCTCACCAAGCGAAGGCTGGACGATGCCGAGCTGACGGCAGGCGGGCTGGACCCGCCGCCCCATCCGCTGGACCGGGAGCTGTTCGAGCTCGCGGGCAAGTCGGAGATGGCCGCCGTCGAGACGGTCCTCTGGAGCTGGATGGACAACGCGGACGTGGAATTGAGCGAGTACGCCTATACCGATCTGCTCATTCGCCTTAGCATCGCGCTTAGACGAATCCGTTCGCAGAAGAAGATCGAGAGCGATCCCGCGAGGGAAAAGGAAGCCGGGCGATTGCCCGACGGGCGGGAGGAAGAAGAAGCGCTCGGACTCGTCGGCCGGCTGTCGGAACGTGCGGGAATCGATTTGCCTCGCCCCGAGATCCGTTATATGGTCGATCTGCTAAGACGCATCCGCCTGTCGGACGAGGAATTGCTCCAGGGAGACGATCTTACTCTGGCGGAGACCGTCCGTTCTCTGATCGAATCCATGCAGGCCGCGACAGGCGCCGAATTCTCCCAGGACCGCTCCTTGCGAGACGGCCTGTTCTCCCACCTGAAGCTGGCGATCCAGAGGCTGGAAGAGGGCCAGCGCATTCGGAACCCTCTGCTGGCTCAGATTCAGAAGAACTACGGAGGCCTGTTCCGGACGGTTCGGGAAGCGGTCAATCGCACGCTGTCCCGGCTGAAGGTGCCCGACGAGGAAATCGGATTCCTGGTGATGCATTTCGGAGCTTCGCTGGAGAGGCTCAAACAGCTTCAGCGGCCCGTTCGCGCCATCGTCGTCTGCACGAGCGGGATCGGTTCCTCGAAGATGCTGCAATCCAGGCTGCAGAAGGAGCTGCCGCAGCTTGAGATCGTCGATAGCGTCTCGTGGTACGAGGCGTCGAGGCTCCCTAAGGATTCCTATGATCTCGTCGTCTCCACCATCGAGCTCCCGTTGAATCCGGCGCAGTATATTAAAGTAAGTCCGCTGCTGTCCCCGGAAGAGGCGGACCGGCTCCGCTCGTTTATCCAGGGCACGACGCTTGCTCCGGAACGTTCCGGGGGCGCGTTCAAGGAAGAGCCGGCGGCGGTCTCTCCGGACGGATTCGCGAAGCTGCAGAGCCTGAAAACGACGCTTGACGAAATTATGCGCCTCGTCGGCCGGTTCCGGGCGATCCGCCTTCGGGTGCGCGGCGGAAGGCTGGCCGACGTTCTGGAGGAAGCCTGCCGCTGCGAGCAAGCTGCAGGCGCGCTGACGGGCAGTCCCGGGCGGATCGTGGAACGTCTGCTCGAAAGAGAGCGGCACGGCAGCCAGATGCTGCCCGGCACCTCGCTGGCCTTGTTCCATACCCGCAGCGCGGACATCGGCCAATCGTCCCTGTCGCTATATATTCTGGAGGATCCGATCCCGATGGACGCGGAGCCCCATTCCCGGCTTAGTCGGTTCCTGCTGATGCTCGCCCCGCAGTCCTTGACGAAGGAAGGGCTGGAGGTGCTAAGCGAGATCAGCGCCATGCTTCTGGACAGCCGGATGATCGAGCTTCTGGAAGCGGGAGACGAGGCGGCTATCCGCTCGTTCATGACAGCCAACCTGAAAGACTACTTTAGATCGATTACCGAAAGCGAGTGATTGGGCAATGACTATCTTATCCACCGATAAAGTGAAACTAAACGCGAAGGTTCAAGACAAATACGAGGCGATCCGAATCGCCGGCGAGCTCCTCGTCCAAGCGGGCCATGCGGATCCCGGCTACGTCGACAGCATGATCGAGCGCGAGAACTCCCTGTCCACGTTCATGGGCGGCGGACTGGCCATCCCGCACGGAACGAACGAGTCCAAGGGAACGATCAAGTCGACCGGCCTGTCCATCGTGCAAATTCCGGAGGGCGTGGACTTCGGCGGAGGCGATATCGCCCATCTGGTCATCGGAATCGCGGCGGTCGGCGACGACCATCTGGATATTCTGACCAACGTGGCGATGATCTGCTCGGATGACGACAATATGGAGCGGATATTGAAAGCCTCTTCTCCGGAGGAACTGATCGCCATCTTCGAGAACGGGATGGATTCCTGATGAAGGCCTTACATTTCGGAGCGGGGAACATCGGACGGGGATTCATCGGACTGCTGCTGTCCCGATCGGGATATGAAGTGACGTTCTCGGACGTGAACCGGACGCTGGTCGACGAATTGCGCAAGCGCGGCGAATACACCGTCACGTTGGCCGAAGACGAGAAGCGGCAGTTCCGCGTGACCGGGGCGACCGCGATCGACGGCGCCGACGCGGATGCCGTCGCCTCCGCCGTGGCGGAAGCCGATTTGGTCACGACGGCCGTCGGCGTGAACGTTCTGAGGCATATCGCATCGGGCATCGCCAGGGGAATCGAGAAGCGGATCGCCGGATCCGGAGGGCCGCTGACGGTCATCGCCTGCGAGAACGCGATCGGCGGGAGCACTCAGCTGAAGGAGCACGTCTACGGCCATCTGAACGAAGCGGCCAAGACGAAGGCCGACGAGCTGGTCTCCTTCCCGGACGCCGCGGTGGACCGGATCGTTCCGATCCAGCGCCATGCCGATCCGCTCGCCGTAACGGTCGAGCCGTTCTACGAATGGGTGGTCGATTCCTCGGCCTTGCCCAAGGGCTACAAACCGATCGAGGGCGTCCATTACGTCGACAACCTGATTCCTTATATCGAACGCAAGCTGTTCACCGTCAACACGGGCCACTGCGCCGCCGCCTACCTCGGCAACCTGAAGGGCTGCGAGACGATTCAGCAGGCGATGGCCGACGAGAGCATCGTCGCCGAAGTGAAGGCGACGCTGGACGAGACGGGCGCGGTCCTGGTGAAGCGGTACGGCTTCGACCAAGCGGAGCACGACGCTTATATCCGCAAGATCATCGGCCGTTTCCGCAATCCTCACCTGACGGACGAGGTGTCGCGCGTAGGCCGCTCGCCGATTCGCAAGCTGTCTCCGAACGATCGCCTGGTGAAGCCGGCGCTGCAAGCCTACGAACTCGGTATCTCTCCGAAGCAGCTGGCGAGAGTAATCGCCGCCGCGCTCTTCTTCGACGAGCCCGAGGATCCGGAATCCGTCGCCCTTCAGCAGGACATTCGGGCGCTCGGAGCCGGCGAGGCGGTGGCTAAGATCACGTCCATTCCCAAGGACCATGCCGTGTTCCGGTCGATTATGGACCAGTACGAATCATTGGAGGCCGCTCTATCTTCCCAATGACAGAATAGAAAGGACAGACCTTTATGGCTAATATACTGACAGGCATCGCGGCTTCGCCGGGCATCGCCATCGCCAAGGCGTTCCGGTTCGGCCATGCCGCTCCCACTCCCGAGAGAAAGACGATCGAGGAAGCGGAGACCGAAGCCGAAGCCGCGCGCTTCCGCGAGGCCGTTCGGCTGGCGCAAGGCGAGATCGAGGAGATTCGGGCGCAGACGGAACGGCGGTTGGGCGCGCAGAAGGCCGAGATTTTCGAAGCCCACCTGATGCTGCTGGAAGACCCGGATCTCGTAGACGTCACTCTGGATAAAATCGCGGAAGAGAAAATCAACGCCGAATACGCGCTGTACGAAGTGACGAATGCGGTCGTCGACATGCTGCAGGAGATGGAAGACGAGCTGCTCCGGGAGCGCGCGGCCGACGTCAAGGACGTATCCGGCCGGGTGATGGGCCACCTGATCGGCCAACCTTACGCTTCTCTCTCCGGCCTCTCCGAGGAATCCGTGGTGATCGCGGAGGATCTGACTCCGTCCGATACCGCTCAGTTGGATTTGGAATACGCGCTCGGCTTCGCCACGGCCGTCGGAAGCCGGACGTCCCATTCGGCGATCATGGCGCGCTCCCTGGAGCTTCCCGCGATCGTCGGAATCGGGGCCGAAGCCGCTTCGATCCCTACCGGAACCGTCGTCATCCTCGACGCCGCTGAAGGCAAGCTGATCGTCGATCCGAGCGAGGAGGAGCTTCGGGAGTACCGCGGCAAGAAAGCCGCCTACGAGGAGCGCCGGGCGAAGCTGAAACAGCTCTCCGGGCAGCCTTCCGTGTCGGCGGACGGAGTCCATCTCGAGCTGGCCGCCAATATCGGCAGCGTCGAGGATCTGGCGAAGGTGCTGGAGAACGGCGCCGACGGCGTCGGCCTGTTCCGCACCGAATTCCTGTACATGGGCCGCAGCTCGTTTCCGTCGGAAGACGAGCAATATCGGATCTATAAGCACGTGTTGGAGAAAATGAACGGCAAACGCGTCGTCATCCGGACCCTCGACATCGGCGGAGATAAGGAGCTTCCTTACCTCGAGCTGCCGAAGGAGAGCAATCCGTTCCTCGGCCTTCGCGCGCTTCGGCTTTGCCTGGACCGCCAGGACTTGTTCCGTACTCAGCTGAGGGCTTTGCTTCGGGCCAGCACGGCCGGGAAGCTGAACGTCATGTTCCCGATGATAGCGGTGCTGAGCGAGCTGCGGGAAGCGAAGCGCATTCTGGAAGAAGAACGCGAGAAGCTGCTGCGGGAAGGCATCCCCGTGTCCGACTCGATCGAGGTCGGCATGATGATCGAGATTCCGGCCGCGGCTCTGAACGCGGACTCCTTCGCCAAGGAAGTCGACTTCTTCAGCATCGGCACCAACGACCTGATCCAGTACACGATGGCGGCGGACCGCATGAACGAATCGGTCGCCTACCTGTACCAGCCCTATCATCCCTCCATTCTGCGCCTGGTCGGCATGGTCATCCGGGCAGCTAACCGGGCCGGCAAGTGGACGGGGATGTGCGGCGAGATGGCCGGCGACCCGACGGCCATTCCCTTGCTGCTAGGCATGGGATTAAATGAATTCAGCATGAGCGCCGGTTCCGTGCTCCCCGCGCGCGAGCTGGTCGGCCAGCTGTCCAAGCGGGAATGGGCCGCCTTCGCCGAAGAAGCGCTCGCGATGGGGTCGCAGGAAGAAGTCAAACAATTCGTTGAAGACAAAAGGAGTTTTGCCTAAATGTTGACCCAAACCTACACCGTCATTCATCCGTCCGGATTCCACGCGCGCCCGACGAAGGTTTTCGTTCATGCGGCGACCCAATTCCCTTGCAAGGTTAGCTTGATCAAGGGAACGAAGAAGATCAACGCCAAGAGCTCCCTCGGCTTGCTGTCCCTCGGTCTGAAGCAAGGGGACGAAGTGACGCTGGAGGTCGACGGCGAACGGGAAGCGGAAGCTCTCCAAGAACTGGGGGCTCTGCTGACGAAGATTTACGAGGAATAAGCTTCGACCATAAGAAACGTCAAGCGCGGCGCAGAGGCTCCCCCCTCTCGCCGCGCTTCTTTAATTAAAAAAAGCGCCGAACCCAACGTCATCAGACGCGAGTTCGGCGCTTTCGCTCATTCTTTAAGCTTTGCGGCGGCGGGCCAGCGCGACGATGAGCGCCAGGGCGCCCAGCACGACGCCGGCGATGCCGAGACCGAGAGACAGACCGTCGTTGTCGCTAGACTCTTCAGCGGTCGCACCTCCGGCTGCGGAGGCTCCGTGCCCATGATCGTCGCCTTCGACTTTAGCCGTAACGGCCGTTACCGAAGCCGGCTTATCCGCATCGGGCGCTCCCGTCCACTCGACCACGCTTCCGTCGGAGTAGGTCTGGTAGGCCTTCCAGCTCAGCTCGGCCGCGTCGTCCGCCACCTTGCCCTGGAAGTTGAACTGCCCGAACTCGGTGCCTCCGAGACCGCTCCCTTCCTCCGCTTTCCAAGTGAAGGACGTGATCTTGCCGTCGGCATTCTTCTCCGTCTCGTACGTCCAGCCGGCCTTCGGCTCGAAGCGGGACACGTCTACCGCGTCGGGGACTTCAACCTTCACCTGCGTCGTCGACAGAGTGTCCGATTCCGTCGGCACGCGCAGCGTGAACACCTGGTAGGAGCCCGCCGGCACCGAGCTCGGCAGGACCGTGACATGCGCGCTCGCGACGCTCGCGAAACCTAACGCGAGGAAGAGAGCCAGCAAAATAGATACGCTTTTTTTCATCCAAATCTCAACCTTTCTTGATCCCCTCGGGACTTATCGAATACCTCAAGTATAGGACCGGGCAAGGGGACGGACATGACTACAAAGGGCTATGCCCCGCAACAAATTTGTGACGATTTAGTCGACGCTATCCCGAGAATGGACCAACCCCCGCTCGTACGCGTACCTCGTGAGCTGGACCCGGTTGTCGAGATGCAGCTTCTGCAAAATGTTCTTGAGGTGGTTTTTGACCGTGTGCTCGGACAGCTCGAGCACCGCCGCCACCTCCCGGTTCGTCTGCCCGCGGGCGACCTCTTGGAGGATTTCCTTCTCTCTCGCGGTTAACGGCTCCCGGTAATCGTCCTCTTCCGTAACGCGCGCTTGGGCTTGGCCTTGATTCGTTTCCGTCGGCGCCTCCCGCCGCGTCCTTCCGGCGAACTCCCTCAGGATGGACAACGCCAGCTCCGGGTTCAGCGGCGCTTCGTCGTTCGCGATGGCCCGCAGGTACTCTCTCCAGGACGAAGGATTAAGGTTCTTGAGCAGGAAGCCTTGCGCCCCCTTTTTCAAAGCCTCGAATAAATGCGCGGGATCGTCGGAGACGGTGACCATGACGATCTTCACGGGCGGATACGCGCCTTTGATCGCCTTGGCCGCCTCCAGCCCTCCCATCCCCGGCATCTGAACGTCCATCAGCACGATGTCGGGATTCGCCCGCTCCATTAGCTCCAGCGCTTGCTCTCCGCTTGCCGCCTCGCCGGCGACGACGAATTCGCCGCCTTCGGAGACGATCTCCCTCATTCCCTGGCGCGCATGTTTATTATCGTCGACGATCAGAACCCGAAACGCCTCTGTCATGTTTCCGCACCCGCCTTTCTCAGCTCCACTACCGTCCGCTCTCCTCGCCTCTCCGCCGCGAAGGTCCACCCCATTTTGCCGGCTCGCTCGCGGATCATTTTCAGCCCGAATCGGTCCTTCGCCTCCATCGGATCGCCGCCGAAGCCCACTCCGTTATCCTCCACCGAGCAGCGGAAGCCGCCGCCCTTCACCGTCTCGCCGACGACGAGCACCTCGCTCGCCCTGGCGTGCTTGCGCACGTTGATGAGCGCCTCGCGGAGGCAGGCATGCAGCTCCACCTTCTCCTTCCCGGTCAGGCTGCTCTCCGGAATGCTCCAGCGGAACTCCGCCTTCGCCTCGATAACGCCCGCCGTGTCGCCCAGAAGCTCGCGCAGCGGCACCACCCAAGCGTCCCCCGCCGGAGAAGGCGGCTGCTGCAGGTTCGCGATCGCCTGCCGTACGTCGTCATGGATGACCCGAACGGTCTCGCGCAGCTGCCCGGCAAGCTCCTTCACCGCGTCGTCCTTCGCCGCCCGGTCCAACCGATCCAGCTTGACCGCGAGCAGGAACAACGATTGGGCGATCCCGTCGTGCAGCTCCCGGGCCAGGCTCTCCCGCTCCTCGAGAGCGGCCGTGGCGGCCTGTTGGCCCCGAAGCGCCTTCTGCGACTGCTCCAGCCGCCGGAACAAGCCGAGGACGAGCGTCAGCGTGACGGCGAGCACGATGAACGGTGCCAGGAAATTCCCCAGATCCATCGACAAGTACGGCAGCAGGAACGCGTGACGGATATATTCCCACAAGCCGATCGTAAGCGTCGGGATGAGCAGGATGAGCCATTTGATTTTCTGATCGCTCAATGGGACTTCACTCCTCGCCCGGTCAATAAATGCGGAACGTCGTCTCTCTCACCAGCTCGTTGTCTTCGGAGTCCATGACGCGTATCTGCGCCTGCCACTTCCCGGCGAACGGCAGATAAGGCCCTTGCGCCTCGTAAGCCGCCTTCACGAAACCGGGGAAATCGTCGAGCTCTTGGTCCTCGTAAGGCTCCAGAGGCACGTCGAAATAAGCCACGTCCTTGCGGTCGATCGGCTGCAGGCGAAGCACCGTGGACTTCGGTTGTCCCAGCGATTCCGGCAGCCACACCTTCAGCTGGATCGAATTGTCGCCCGGCGCGTTCGGGGAAATTCTTAGCGTGACGTGCATGTCCTCGCCCATATCGTGATAGTGGAGCGCTTCGTTCGCCGGCAAGGGATTCTGGTATGTCAGGATGCCGACGACGACGACGATCGCGGACAGCAGCCCGATATCCGACCACAGCAGGCTTTGCTGCGGGAGATTGCCTTTGCGAAGCCTTAATCGAATGAAGAAGGCGACGATGACGACCAGGAAAGAGACCGCGGCCTTGACGATCAGCCACGTGCCCCAATTCGTATACAGAACGTACTTCCACGACGGGAGAAAATTCAAGGTGCTGAGCACGCCGGTTACCCATAGGACGAGGAACGAGATCAGCGCCCACTTCGAGAACAGCAAAGCGAACCTCCCCGCCTCCGGACGTTCCTTCCGCCAGATCAGCGCGAGCAGCACGAGCCCGCCCGTCCACAGCGATGCCGCGACTAGATGCGCGTAATCCAGGACGATCGAATACGAGAGCGGATCGAACGCGGCCGCGTGGCCGTTCCACGCTTCGACGAACAGGGCGACCGCAACCCAGAACAAGCGTCCCGGAGCGGTCAGGCTCGTCACGAGAGGAGCCGCGAGCGCGAGCAGCAGGCTGGCGGAATACAGCTTCCCGACCGTCGTCTCCGACAGAACCCGCCACCATTCGGAGAGCGGCTCCCCTTGCGTCAGGTTGTTGATGCTCAGCACCACGTAAACAAGAGTCGCGCACAGAACGAATTTGCCGCCGAAACGACTCACCGTCTCGCGAACGTCCTTGACGACCGGCGAAGCGGAACGCTGCAGGCTCCAGAGCAGCAGCCCGGCCAGGGCAAGCAAGCCCGCGTAATAGGCGATCCGGGAGGCGTAGAGCAGGAAACCCATTACCGTAAGCTGTTCCGTGTCACCGTGCGAATGGTCATGGCCGACCTGGGCGTGCGGGTCCAAGCTGCTCGAATCGGGCAGCGGCGGCGGATTGCCCACGGTGAACACGTAAGCCCCCGACACCGGATGGCCGTCTGCCGAGATGACGTCATAGCTGACCGTATAGTGATCTTCCTTCAAGGTCGGCAGCGCTAGACGGATGCCTTTGCCCTCCGAGAATTTCTCGACTTTGCCGTCGGCAACCTTCTCGGAGGAGCTGTTCAGCACGATGACTTTCGGCGCCGAAGAGGAATCCAGCCGCTCGTTGAACAGAAGCTCGACGACGCTCGGGCCGGTCTCCAGCTTCTCGTCCTGCGAAGGCGTCGCCTTCTCCAGCACCGCGTGGGCGGACGCTTTGCCCGGAAGAAGGCTGATCGCGAGAAGTGCCGCCAGAAGCGCGTAAAGAAGCCATTGAATGGTCTTGTATTTAGAATAAAAGGGTTGCCCGTTCTTGACTCGAACAGCATGCATGATGTAAAACCTCCCACCGCGACTTATCCAACTAACTAATCGTAACCAAAACGGCAGGCATGTTCAACTAGACGTAAGGCACAAGCAGGGTTCGACGAACAATTCGACGTAAACATGTCACATATTGATTCGGCTTCGAATCTCTTCGATTCGCTTCGATTCCCAATCGTTCGGACACAAGACTTCTTTCGTTATAGTTTATGGCTATATCTAGATATAATTTTTTGAAATTATCGATAAGGGATTGCCGCGTGATAAGGTTTATACAAGATTTATGGTTCTGCCAAATTCAAGCCGTTGATCGGGAGATACGGAAAGGTGCGTGGGAAAGCAATGGCAAAGGTCAAAACAGCCGGACTCGGCTATCCGCGAATCGGAGAGAAGCGCGAATGGAAGCTGCTGCTCGAGAGCTACTGGGGCGGCAAAACGAACCGCGAGGACTTTCTCGCCCAGATGAAGGAGCTTCGGATTCGCCGGCTTAAGCGTCTGCAAGCGAGTGGAATCGACTTCATTCCGGTCGGCGACTTCACCCTATACGACAGCATGCTGGATCATTCGGCGGCCTTCGGGCTTATTCCGGACCGCTTCTCCGGCCTCGCTTCGCAAGATGCGCTCGACGCGTATTTCGCCATGGCGAGAGGCGCGGCGGGGGCGCCCGCTTGCGAGATGACGAAGTGGTTCGACACGAATTATCACTATCTCGTTCCGGAGTGGACGGCGAGCAGCGCTCCATCCCTGGTTCGCAACCCTTGGCTGGAGGCTTTCCTGGAAGCGAAGCGGGAGCTCGACATCGTCGGACGTCCGGCGCTGATCGGTCCTTATACGTTCGTCCGCTTGTCAAAGGGAATCTCCGCCGGCGCGCTGGCCGAGAAAGTGCTGGCTCTGGTCCCCGTCTATATCCAAGCGGTATC
>Ga0065721_10051579_pt1 | contig 14206 bp, 14 predicted proteins | sample Mesricmetagenome_FD_59108 | JGI IMG/M metagenome (GOLD analysis project Ga0065721, IMG submission 59108) | Mesophilic microbial community from rice straw/compost enrichment Sample: eDNA_1 v2 (version 2) | ecosystem: Engineered > Solid waste > Grass > Composting > Bioreactor | place: USA: Davis... | reverse complement strand
GTGCGCGATCCTGAACAAAATGACGCATCTGGGAATGCCGGACAGTTACCGAATCTGTACCTGAAAGCAGGCAGAGATTAAGATTCCAGGGGCAGGAGCGTCACGCAATCCGATTCATGCAACAAAGCCCATGGTTTCCACAAAGTTGGGGGGGAATCGCGGGGTGGGGAAGTGCTTTGATGGGTTACCTTGGATACGCGCTGGACAAATCTATCCCAAAGCCGCATACCACCACATCATCGATTCACGAACTGTGGCTCGAGCCTGCGTCGACGCCGTCGACCGGGCGTACACCTGAAATCTGGAGTGCGGGGCTGTGGGAACTCACTGGCGTCCATGTTATGGTTCCGTATAACGTAACCCCTTATAAAGGAGAACAGTGGGGCGTGAATGGTTACCAGGGTAAGACACCTGCGACTGCGGTAGCGGAGAAACTTTCCATCCGTGGGGCGGTCACCGGGGATTTCACCATCCTGCAGCCGTAACCGCTCCACAGACTGGCCGTTTGAGCGACATCGTATTGCTGACTCCTCTTGCTATTGGCTTCTCATCGGATGCCAAGAGGCAAGAGGAGTATAGTTGACATGAAATCACAGTAACAGCGCGAGCATGAGGAAAATGGCAGAAGGTCCGCCTTTCGGAGGCTCTGTAATGATGAAGAGAACGCTGGTGTTCACGGCATTAGTAGGTACCATAGTTGTATGCGCTACGGTGCATACCTGTCCGTCCTCGGCCTCCCCGCAGAAGAAGGAGCGGCCTAAACTGCTCCTTGAGGTCATCCCGCCGAAGACAGCATGGCCCAAGCCAGACTATCATTGGATCGAGGATGCTTGGACCGGTGGCGGGGGCAAATTCGATGCGGTGCGTGCCGCCATAGATCATCAGATCGCAAAGGGAACAAATCCCCGGGTTCTCTGGGAAGGCTACGCTAAGCGGCTTGATTCCACTCCCGACGACCCTGTGGCGCGAGCGGGATGGGCGTATAGTGTTTTTTCCGGATTCGCAGGAAATCGGACGGAGCTTTCCCATCAAACGCTGTATCAGGATCTGGACCGAGCGCTCTGGATATTGCGCCGCACATCAGTGGAAGGTAGCCCTGAGCTGTACCGGCTACGGTTCTTGGTGGAAAGCGCAGCCAATCCCTCTCCTGAGTTGTTGCCTGCGGGGCTTCGCCTTCTCGGAGCGTTCCCCAACGACCCCCACGTCAAATGGCGTTACGCGTTCTTACTTGGCCTCTACGGTAATAAGGCGGACGCTTTGTGTCAGTCCATCCGCTTGCTTGATGAGCTGATTCATTCGCAGGACAAAAATCCGAATTATTATTCCGCCCAGGCATCAGCATATTGGATGTTGATGGGGCAGACAAAGCAAGCCGCGGATGGCGAGAAGGCGATCCACTTGTTTCATAAGGCGGAATCGCTCTTTAAAGATGAGGGATCTCGCTCCGTGGTGCGGCGGTCCATTGAAAGAGTGAGAGACTTCATGAAAAGGCTTAAAGTCAATTACATCCTATAACAGAATTCCGGCCTTGCTCTGAAGTCGGTGTAGTCTCCGGAACCAGAGCAGGGCGCAGGCGAGCTTCACTTGCGCCAGGTAGCACTCAGCCTTCTTGTCCCAGCGGATCAGGATGCCGCGACACCGCGACAGCCAGGAGAAGGTGCGCTCGACGACCCAGCGGCGCGCCGGGTACTTCTTCTGGCCCGATGCCGGGTCGATCTTCTCCTCGCCGATCCGGCGGATGTGGGGCCTGTAGCCGAACTGCTCGCAGATCGCATAGCCCGTGCTATTGTCGTAACCCTTGTCCAGACACAGGTGTTGCGGGGCGTCTTCGGTCGGCTCTGGACGCTCGACAACTACGGCGTCGAGCGTGTCCTTGAGCAGGCTGATGTCGGCGACGTTAGCTCCGGCGATGCAGACCGCAAGTGGTCCGCCGTCTCCCTCGACAAGCAGGCTCTTCTTGACGCCCGCCTTGCCGCGATCGGTGGGGTTCCGGCCGACGCAGTCACGCTTGCGTGACCGCACTCGCCGGCATCGCACGCGCCCCCTTTTCCACACGCGGCACGCCGCGCGCCTTGCCCAAACACCCGTCGGCGGCTTGCGCGTTCACGTCAGCGTGAACCCATCTCCAGTCCACCCCGCCCAACTCCTCGCACTCGATCAGCAGCAGTGCCCAGAGGACGTCGAAGATGCCCTTCTCCTCCCAGCGGCGGAACGTGCGGTACACGCTCATGCCCCAGCCGAACTCGGCCGGAAGATGGTTCCACTGACAGCCCGTGCGAATCCGGTAGATCAGCGCGTCCATCGCCCGGCGCTGGTCGATGCGCGGCCGGCCGACCCTGGCCGGCGGGTCATAGACCGCCAGTACCTTGCTCATGCGCTCCCACAGCGCGTCGGGCACCCGCCAGATCGTTTCCAGGTCGTCTCCACGAGAATTCATGACTCTATGGTCGGTTGACAGGGAGTTCTGTTATAGGATGTAAGCTGGGTATTCTTGCCGTCCCGGGGGCATCGCGGGATGGCGCGCCTGTTGACGCAGTTTCGGGACGCGCGCCTGACGGGGCACTGCCTCGACGCCTTCGTACTGCCCTTTGTCCCGGGCGGCAGTGAGGAGTGGCGCAACGCCCTGCGCGCCCGACTGACGGACCTTCTCCCGCAGTACGCCTACACCGACGCCACGCCCTTGAACGCACACCAGAGGGGTGTCCTGCTCCAGATGGTACGGCGCCACGCCCGGAAACTGCGCCGCCAGCAGGAGTTGAGCGACGAGGAGACGCGCTTCCTGGTCGCGACCCTGAACGCGCTCGCATGGGAGGCCCTGCGCCCCGAACGTCAGGAGAAGCGGCCGGACCGCAGGGAGGAGCGAGCGGTGAAGCAGATCTCCGAAGCCGCCACGCAGTCGCCGGACGCCCTCCGGATCGCCAACCTTCGGGAAGTCGGTCAGGCGGCGGAGGACTGCCTGCTGCGCCTGCGCGCCTGACCGGCCGATTCACTCCCCGCCGGCCACCTGGGACGGTGTCCCCGGCTTCGTCAGAACCAGGTTCTCGATGAAGAACTCCATCATGCGGTCGTGGTTCACGCTGGAGTGGCCCTGGTCCGGCCCGACCTGCACCTCGAAGCTCTTGCCCGCGCGCTGGAGCGCCTGGATAAGCTGCAGGGCGTTCGACGGGTGCGTGTTGTTGTCCGCGGTGCCGTAGTAGATCATCATGCGGCCCTTCAGGTTCGCCGCGTAGCGCATGGCGTTGCCCGCCTCGTAGCCCTCCTGGTTCTCCTGCGGCGTCCACATATAGCGCTCGGTGTAGATGGTGTCGTAGTGATACCACGAGGTCACCGGGGACGATACGCACGCCGCGTGGAAGACGTCCGGGTGGCGCAGCAGCGCCAGCGCGGAGGCGTACCCACCGTAGGACGTGCCGTAGATGCCGACGCGCCCGGCGTCCACGTAAGGGCGCTTTGCCAACTCCTTCACGCCCGCCGCCTGGTCATCTATCTCCACAACCCCCAGCTTGCCGTAGATGGCGTCCAGAAACTTCTTGCCCCGCCCCGCGGCGCTACGCGAGTCGAGCGTGACCACCAGGAAGCCGAACTCCGTGATCGGGTCCGGCATGGTGAACGTTTCCCGCGCCCCGTTGGTCTCCGGGCCGCCGTAAACGCTCACCAGCACCGGGTACTTCTTCGACGGGTCGAAGTCCGACGGGAAGTGGATCATACCGTACAGGTCCGTCACGCCGTCCGCCGCTTTGAAGGTGAAGAGTTCGACCTTTTTAAGGCCCTTCTCCTCAAACTTCTCCAGGCTCGCACGGCCGATCTCCTTGAGGACCTTGCCGTCCGCGTCGATCAGGCGGGTCACCGGCGGCGTGTTGTGGGTCTGAGCGGTGTCCAGGAAGTGCCGGCCGTCCGGCGCGAGGTTGACCGAGTGGAAGAACGCCGGATCGGTGAGCCGCCGGTCGCCCTTGCCGTCCAGTCCGACCCGGTGGAACTGCAGCTTCATCGGGTTGTCGCCGCTGCGCGCCGTGTAGTAGAGCAGCCCCGCCTCCTCATCCACGCGCACAATCGCCGCGACCTCGAACGGGTGGTTGGTCAGAGTCGCCAGCAGCTTACCGCTCAGGTCGTAGAGATAGTAGTTCTTGAACCCGGTGCGCTCCGAGGTCCAGATAAAGCGGCGCCCGTCCTTGAGCCACTGCATCCGTGGCCGGTTCTCGGTCCAGCTTGCCGGCCACTCCTCGCGCAGGACCACGCGACACTTGCCGGTGGCGGGGTCAGCGGCGGTAAACTCCAGGACGTTCTGGCGGCGGTTGGTGCGGTGAAACAGAAGCTCTTTGCCGTCCGGCGACCAGGCAACGTTGTAGACGTAGTGCCCGACCACGGAGTCTTCGAACGGCTTGCCGTCGCGCACGTCCACCCGAACCGTCTTTTTCGTCTCCAGATCATACACGAACAGGTCCACCACGGGGTTCGGGGTGCCGGCCTTCGGGTAGGCTTCCACGTCCAGCGTGCTCTGGATCTTGGTCTGATCGGTCTGGAGGAAGTAGTCCTTGACCGGCATCTCGTCGAACCGGTAGTAGGCCAGCTTCTTGCCGTCCGGCGACCACCACATTGCGGTGTTCTGGTCCAGTTCCTCGCCGTACACCCAGCTTGCCGTGCCGTATTTCACCCGCTTCTCCACGCTGCCGTCGGTGGTCAGCGCGATCTCCGCGCCGCCGGCAACGGGGCTCAGGTAGACGTTCCTATCGCGGTAGCTCGCGCGCCACTTACCGTCCGGCGACTCCGCGGTGTCGAACTGCCGCCCACGCTCGGGGAACCGCCCCTGCGCGCCGCCGGGCCGACGACGCCCGCCGCCCGCGGCCACCGAAGCTGCCGCCGCGGGCGAGACCTCCGCGATGCTGCCCGTAGCGATGTCGCAGCGGTACGTTTTGTTATTCGCGCGGTAGGTGAACGCCTTGCCACCGTCCAGCCACTCCGCGCTAAAGGTGGAGGCAGGCCGCGCCTCCATCATCTCCCGGGCCACCTTTACATACCGGTCGTAGCGGGGCATGGTCTTCAGGCGGTCCTGCGCCCAGGCGGTAGCGGGCGGCGGGAGCAGGGCGGCGGCGCCCGTCGCCAGCGTCAAGGTCACGGCGAGCAGGGCGGAAGCGGCTGCGGGGCGTCGGGTCTTCATGGGCGGGGTTCTCTTCGCAGTCGGAATGATTTCCTTGTTTCCGGTTACGCGTGGCAAATCCCTCCGTGTTTCCGCGGCACGTCCGGGCAGGGCATCCGGCGGCATCCGGAGAAAGGGAAGCCATGAACCTCCTTATCACGGGCGGTCTGGTCTTCGACGGCACCGGCGCGCCCCCCCGGCGCGCAAACGTGCGCGTGAAAGACGGCCGAATTGCGGCTGTAGGCGCCTCTTTGAAGCGCACGACGGGCGAGACCGTTCTGGACGCGCGTGGGTTGGCGGTGGCTCCGGGCTTTATCGACACGCACTCACACGCCGATGGCGGGCTGCTGGAAACGCCCACGGCGGACGCCGTGGTGCGCCAGGGCATTACGACCGTGGTGGTCGGCCAGGATGGCGGGCACCGTTACCCGCTCGCCGACTGGTTCGGCAACGTGGAAAAAACGCGGGTCGCGCCGAATGTCGCCAGCTTCGTCGGGCACGGCACCGTGCGCGGCCGGGTGCTGGGCGAGGACTTCCGGCGCAAAGCGACCGACGACGAGGTGCGCCGGATGGCGGCGCTGGCCGCCGCCGAGGCGAAGGCGGGCGCGGTCGGCCTTTCCAGCGGTCTGGAGTACGAGCCGGGCCTGTTCTCCGCGGAGGCCGAGGTGGCGGCGGTCGCAAAGGCGGTCGGCAGCCTGTATATCAGCCACGTCCGCGACGAGGAGGACGAGGCACTGGAGTCGTTCGCGGAGGTGACCCGCATCGCGCGGGCGGCGGGCGTAGCCGCGCAGATTTCGCACATCAAGCTCGGCTCCGCGCCGGTGTGGGGCAAGGCGCGCGAGGTGCTGAAGCGCATGGCGGACGCCCGCCGGGCGGGCCTGGATGTCACCGCGGACGTGTACCCCTACACCTTCTGGCAGTCCGGCCTCGCCACCATCCTGCCATCGCCGGACGCGCGCAGCGTGGCGGACTGGGAGAAGGCTCTGGCGGGGATCGGCGGCGCCGAGAACGTCCGCATAACCGGGGGCGCGCCGGACGCCTCCTGGAACGGGCGGACGCTGGCCGAGATCGCGAAGACAGCGGGCAAGAGCGCGGCGCAGGTAGCAAGCGAAACGCCCGGCCTCGGCGTGATGGTGACGGCGATGCGCGAGGCGGATCTGGAGACCTTCATGCGCGACCCGCACGTCATGTTCTGCACGGACGGCGGGCTGCGCGGCTCCCACCCGCGCGCGGCAGGGTCGTTCCCGCGCATTCTCGCGCGCTATGTGCGAGAGCGGCGCGTCTTGCCGCTGGAGATGGCCATCCGGAAGATGACCTTACTCCCCGCCTCCCGCATGGGGTTTTCCGATCGGGGGAAGATTGCGCCCGGTATGTGCGCCGATCTGACGCTCTTCGCCCCCGCGCGGGTACAGGACCGCGCCACCGTCGCGACTCCTGGCGCACCGCCCTCCGGCATTCCGCACGTCCTGGTGAATGGAGCCTTCGTGGTCCGCAACGAGAAAGTCACGGGCGAGCGGCCCGGTCGGGTGCTCCGCCGCGGCGCCGCGGCAGCCCGCCGCTAATCCCCCGGCAAACGCTCCACGGAGACCAGCGTGAGGTGCAGGTCGCGCACCTTCATGAGTAGACCGTGGAGCGCGCACTGATCCGGCACCGCCCCTTCGATCACCGTTTCCGGTGCGTCTGCGTTCCGGCAGTCGCACCGGAGCGCCATGCCATCGAACCAGTCGGACCAGCGCACCGCATCGAGGCATCCCTCCACGCGGATCGCGTACCGCACTCCCCTATTGCCTCCATCGCTGCTGCTGCCGCTGTGAAGGCATGACTGTATCCGGTTATCCACGTTTTTATAATAGGCCGGAACCGGGCTGCGCGCGTGTATCCGCGGATACAGGAGAAGATACATTGGTCGGTTGATTTCTGAAGGAGTTCTGAAGAAAATTCCTCTTTCGCTCTCAGAACTTCTTCAGGGCTTTTCTCTAAGATGGGAGTCAGGAGGAAGCCACTACCATGAAGCACATGCATTTCCCGGCCATCCTGGCCGCAGTCCTGACGATCGGTGTGAGCGGCGCTGCTCTGGCGCAGGGGCCCGGCGGTCCGCCGCCCTTCCCCCCCGGCGGTGGTCCGGGCGGTCCCGGTTTCGGTCCCGGTGGCCCGGGCGGCCGGATGGGCGGGCCGCGCGCGGTGACCGTGGCTACCATGCCGCTTGAGGTGCTGGAAACCTACCTGGGCCTGTCGTCCGACCAGGCGAACCGAATCGAAAAGATCGTGGAGAAGATGCGCTCGCAGATGCCGCGCCCGCCGCAGCCGGGCGGACCGGGTGGACCCGGTGGCCAGGGCGGCGAGCGGCCCCAGCCCCCGTCCCGCGAGGAGATGGAGGCGCAGCGTACGAAGATGCAGGTCGCAGAGAAGGCGGCCAGCAAGGAGATCGAGGCGGTACTGACAGCGGGCCAGAAGGCGAAGCTGCCGCCCCTGATGAAGGCGTTCGGGGCGCTGCGGACAGAGCGCATTTCCCCTAATGGCATCGCGCAGATGAAGCTCACCGAGGCGCAGCTCGCGAAGCTGGCGGCGCTCGGGGAGCGCCCCGAGCGGGGCAAGGTGGCGTCCATCCTGACCGCGGAGCAGAAGGAGATCGCGGACCTCAACCGCCAGCAGTTCGGGCCGGGCGGACCCGGTGGCCCCGGATTCGGACCGGGCGGACCCGGTGGGCGGGGCGGACGGGGGGGCGGCGGGTTCCCCGGTGGGCCGCCCCCACCGGGTGGTGAAGGCTTCCCCCCGCCCCCTCCCGGAGCGTAAGCCGATGCGCGCCACCCGGACCCGCTACCTGCTGGGCGCCCTGGTCCTCTGCGGATTCGCACTCCCCGCCGCCACCTGGGGCGGCGGGGAGGCATCCGATAGGGAAGGCGGCGTCCCCCGCTTCGATGACAACGTCCGCACGACCGTGAGCAGAGACGTGCTGGTGGTGCGGAGCAACGGTCTGCCGAATCATCCCACGGCGACGTTCCCGAACCCCGACAACCCGAACCGCATCGTGCCACAAGACTATACGTTCTACCTCCCGCTCCGGCCCCGCCGGGCGGAGAAGCCGACGCCCCTGCCGATGGGCCCGATTGGAGTGGCAGTCAACGGCATCCCGTTCTACAACCCGTACAACGCCGAAGGACAGAACGCTGTGAGCGGGCTGTACGCCGAGGTGTTCGACTCCTGCTGCGGCCACCCCGACCAGCAGGGGCGCTACCACTACCACAAGTACCCGGTGTGTCTGAAGACGCCGTTTCGGGACAGGCCGGGCGCGCATTCGCCCGTGATCGGGTACGCATTCGACGGCTACGCCCTGTACGGTCCGCAGGGCGAGAACGGCCTGCCGCCAACGGACCTGGACGCCTGCAACGGCCACGAGGACAGCGAGCGTGGCTATCACTATCACGCCACCAAGCGCTTCCCGTACCTGCTCGGCGGCTACCGGGGTGTTGTGGATGGGCGTAACTTCGACCGGCCCGGCCTGCACGAGCGGCGGCGGCCGGGCGCGGGCTACCCTATGGACCACTCCGTGAGGGAGTGACGGGTGGGCGGCAGCCGTCCGTCAAAGGACGCAGCCGCCCTTACCGTTCTGCTTCGACGGGGAAATGGAGCGGCTTGCCTTTTGGCAGCAGCTTCTCCACCAGGGCGATCCGGTTGGGGATGGCCCGGGTGATCTTCGCCGCTTCTTCGCTGGGAATCCGGTCGGGGTGATGGATCAGGGCGTAGGCGAAGAGCGCGGACTCTGCCAGGTCCTCCCCTTCCGGGTTCTTCCGCGCGTAGTCGGTGATGAAGACGCCGTCTTTCTTCTGGGCGTCCTTCCACGGTGCCGACCTTGCATGTGCCTTATCCCAGGCGGCGTGCACCGACTCGTGGAACACCGTCTCCTCCAGGTCGTGCGTCCCGATGCGCCTGGTCATGTTGTCGGAATAAAGAATGATCAGCCCGGCGTCGCTGAAGGCCGTCACGTTCTCGCCGCCCTTGTGAACAACCACGCGTTTGACGCCGCGGCGCAGAGCGGTGGGGAGTTTGCCGAGTCGGGGCGTGCAGCGCAGAGCCTCCGCGCGGGCGCTGTCCTGGGTCTTGAAGTCGGCGTCGATCGCCAGGTTGACGCGCGTCCCGTCGCTGAAATGGGCCACGAAGAGGAACGCCGTCTGCACGAGCGGAGCGGTACGGTCCGACTTGTCGGGCATCTCGGCCCGGCCCTGACCCTTGTCCTCCAGGCGGACAAAGGTGTCGGGGTCCGATTCGGTGATGAAGTCGAAGTCCGTGCCGACGACGGACGAGCGGTAAAGCGTCTCCTCGCCGGCCGCGGCGGACGTTAACGCCGGCAGCACCACCAGCGGCAGGAGGGCAAACACGCCGAATGACACGGCGGCACGTTGTCGAAGAAGAGGCAGTCGTCGATCCATGGGACACTCCAGAGAGAGCCGCCGAACGATCAAGCAGCGCACCGGCCTTCGGAGCGAGCGAAGGCAGCAGTGGAGCGAGGAGCGAGCGCAGCTGCGTGGGTAGGTAAAGCATACACGAACCCAGGCAGATGGGTCAATACCCGATCGCAAGCCTGAGAAGCGCCGCCGCGCGGGGGTGTCCCATTCCCCCGGTCAAAGCGCGTTATAATGGATGCGAGGCCAGGGTGGCCTCGAAATCCCCCGCAAGGAACCCGCCTTGTCCCTGCCGCAGCGACGCGCCGAAAACGCCGACCGTCCCGCCGTCTCCGCCAACGATACCCTTTCCGCTTCCGGACTTCCGGATGACACCCCGCCGGGCCACGGCGCGCGGCGCTTCGCGGGCATCACCCCGCGGGCGTTCCTGATCGGCACCCTGCTGATCCCCCTGATGTGCTACTGGGTGGAGTACACCGAGATCGTGGCGCAGGGCACGGACCTGGCGGCCATGAGCCTCATCATCGGCGCGGTCTTCTCGCTGTTCGTGCTGATCTGCGTCAACGGGCTCCTGGCGCGCGTCGCGCCGAAGTGGGTCTTCAGCCAGGCCGAGCTGCTGTTCATCTACGTCATGCAGACGGTGAGCATCGGCGTCTCCGGCATCGGCATGATGCAGTTCCTGGTGACCACCCTCGGCAACGCCTTCTACTACGCGAACTCCGCCAACGACTGGAAGGGCCTGTTCCACCACGCCATCCCCCCGCACTTAGTGCCGGACTTCGCGGCGAGCGAGCCGGCGCTGCAGAAGTTCTACCAGGGCAACGACTTCCTGCGCCTCGAATACCTGGCGGTCTGGGCGCGGCCGATCTTCTGGTGGTCGGGCTTCATCTGCGTGCTGATCGGCTCCATGCTGTGCCTGAACGTCATCCTGCGGCGGCAGTGGATGGACAATGAGAAGCTTCCGTTTCCCATCGTCTACCTGCCGCTGGAGCTGACGCGCAACGACCCGGAGGCGGGGCCGATCTGGCGCAACAAGCTCTTCTGGCTGGCGTTTCTGATCCCCGTGGTGCTGGAGTCGGTGGCATCGCTGAACTACCTGTACCCCAGCATCCCCTCGGTCCCGCTGAAGCCCTCGACCCTGCCCGACCCGGCGGAGGGGCTGCGCGGCAAGCCGCCCTGGAGCGCCGTCGGCTCGCTGTCGCTGTCGTTCTACCCCATGGTCATCGGCCTGACGTACTTCCTCCCGGTGGAGGTCTCGTTCTCGGCCTGGTTCTTCTTCCTGTTCACCAAGGTGCAGGACGTTATCGCCACGGCGCTCGGCCTGCGCGGCGAGGGCGTCCCGGCGTCCCTGGCGCGCATCCCCTACCACGGCGAGCAGGGCGCGGGCGCGTTCCTCGGCATGGCGCTCTTCGGCTTCTGGAGCTACCGCAGGTACCTCTCCGCCATCCTCGGCAAGGCGTTCGGCGAGAAGGAGTTCCGGGACGTCCCGGACGCGGACGAGCCCATCCCCTACCGCTTCGCCGTGTTCGGCTTCCTGCTCGGCTTCGCGATGCTCTGGGTCTTCGCCCTGTCCGGGGGCATGACGTGGTGGGTGCCCGGGGTGCTCTTCGGCCTGTACTTCCTGTTCGCGGTGACGTTCACGCGCATCCGCGCCGAGGCGGGCCTGCCCTGGGGCTACGGCCCCTACGTGTCGCCGCATGGCCTGATGCTGGACGTGGCCGGGCGCGGCCACTACGACCTGAACACGCTCACGGGCCTGGCCTACTTCCGCTGGTTCGACATGGACTACCGCTGCATGGCGATGCCGCACCAGCTGGAGGCCATGAAGATGGCCGTTTCCACGGAGCCGCGGCGCATGAACCCGCGCCACCTGTACTTCGTGATCCTGTGGGCGACCCTGGTCGCGGTCATCTCCTCGTGGTGGGCGCTGCTCTCCATCTACTACCAGCACGGCGCGGCCACGGGCAACGTCAATAGCTGGCGCACCTCGGTCGGCTCGGAATCGTTCAACGCGCTGGCGGACTGGATAAAGAACGACCCGCCGTTCGAGATGGGCCGCGTTTACGGCGTGCTGGCGGGCATGGGCGTCACCGCGCTGCTCATGGCAATGCGGACGCGGTTCCTGTGGTGGCCGTTCCACCCCATCGGGTACGTGCTCGCGGAGACCAGCACGATGGGCTGGCTGTGGTGCGCCACCCTGGTGGGCTGGCTCATCAAGGCGATCGTGCTGCGCTACGGCGGCATCCCGCTGTTCCGCCGCGGCATCCCGTTCTTCATCGGCCTGATTCTGGGCGACTACGTCATCTCGTGCCTGTGGGCACTGCTCGGCCTGTACCTGAACATCCCAACCTACCGCGCCTTCCCGATCTGACGAAAAAGGCACGGCAGCGAGACCAGTCGGGGAGGAATGCGAATGGATTCACGCGGAGTTCTCGCCGTCGGGATCGGATGCCTGATGCTGACGGCCGCTTCGGCCGCCTACGGTCAGCGCCCGACCACCGCCCGGAGTACTACGATAGGTGGCGAACGCGCGCCGACGGCGAAGGCGCCCGCGCCCGCGCCCGCCGTGGCGGTGGCGTACTACGCTCCCTTCCAGATAATGTGGGGCGCTGCGATGACGGTGGAGCGTATCCGCGAAGGGGAAGTGGGCGTGTACCGGTTGCGTCTTTCCCAGGAGAACCTGAACTCTCTCCTGGCCAGAGTCCGTCGCGGGCGTGACGACAGGATACCGGCCGGGGCGGCGACGTTCTCCCCCTCCCGCGCGGGCCTCGTCATAGACCGAATGGATCACACCGGCGCGGCGCATGCCACACAGAACCAGCTGCTCCTGGATGCGGACGGTGGCGTCTCGCTGGATGGGGAGCAGTTTTCCCTCCGGCCGAATACGCTCCTCCTGATAAATGGATACCTGGACAACCTGGCCCGGCAGCAGGTGGCATTGAACACCGACGCCGTCACGAACGAGGCGAGCGCCGTCTTGCTGGCGAAGGGGTACCTCGCGGGGCAGAGCGTCGTCCGGTTTGCGGCCGCCCGAGGAAAGTTCAAGGCTCAGCAAACGGGCGGCGTGTGGACCGTCATCTGCGACGACGGCAAAACCCAGGTCGTCGTCAAGCTCTCCAGCAGGGACGGGCGGCGGATCACACTTTACGACACTATCTGGGATCGCCTGTAGCCGGCGGTGTGGAAGGAGTTGAGCCCATCGTGCGAAGTCGTGGCATTCCCCCTGGCGTTGGCATAGCCGCTGCGTCCGCAATCGCCCTGCTTTTCTTTCTCCTTCTCGGGAGGGCTCCCGTGTGGGCGCAAGAGCCACCAGCAGAGCCACCACAGGAGGGGAAATCCCGCATCCATACGGTTCCCTTCGAGCCGATGTTCAACCACGGTGGGCCGGTGCTGACCGTCACGCTCAACGGGAAGGTCAAGGCACGCTTCCTCCTGGACACCGGGACTGAGGGGCTCGGCGTGACCGAAGACCTCGTCAAGCGCCTCGGCCTCAAGCCACAGAAGCGAGCGCTGGCGCGCGGCACCTTCGACGTGGTGCAGTTCGACAGGATTCAGATCGGCACTATCGACGCTCATGGCCTCTGCACCGTCTTCCAGACGGGCGACCCCAGAACGGCGCAGCTTGCCGCGGGACTGAAGCGGGCGGGTTTGGACGGCATCATGGGCGCGGACCTGCTCAAGCAGTTTGCCCTGATCCTCGACTTTGAGGCCCAGACCTGCACCTTCCTCGACGGCGGCGCAGGCGAGGAAGACCTCAAGCGTTTCGGCTTCGATGTGGTCTTACCGCAGGCTCTTTCCACGCGTCTCGTGGTGCAAAATGAAGGCCGCTTCTTCGTTTCGCTGAACGTGGTGCGCGACGGGGCGAGCGGCCCGGGTGCGACATCAACGCAGGAGATGCTGGTGGACACGGGGGCGAAGTGGACCAACTTCCGCCCCGACCGCCTGCCTGAGGAGTTCCGAGGGCGGCTGCTGAGAAAGGGAGAGATCAACTCGTCGGGGGCGAACGTGGCCTCGGAATTCTACCGAGCCCTGGTAGGTGCTGAAGCCTACCCGCCGGTGCCCCTGTCCGTCGTCGTGGCTCCCCGTTCGAACAGCACGTTCGCCGGCAACAACCAAACGTTAGGCATCGACTTCCTGGCGCACTACCGCGTTCTGATCGACCTGAAGGAACAGCGGATGTACCTCAAGCCGATCCCGGCATCGCCGACGGGTGTTGTGAACCCCTCCCTGCGTGAATGCCGGGGACGCCTGGTACGCGGTCTGTCCTTCATCCCCTTCGAGGACGGCCTTCCCAGCCAAGACGGTACAGCGCCGCGTTTGCGTTTTCGCTGGCGCGTGAACGATGTGGAGTCCGGTTCGGCGGCGGAGAAGGCGGGGGTTGTCCGAGGAGACGAGATCCTCGCCATTGGCAGCGTGACGGACCTGTCAGAGCTTCTTCCGGACGAGGTTGGCGCCCTGCTGGACAAAGAGGGCGTCACTGTGCGTTTGAAGCGAGCAGAGGGCGCGGGGGAGCGAACCGTCACGCTGTAAAAACCACTTCATGAGGGCTACGGACTTGAATAGGTTGTTTTCGGGCATCGCTCCCGCCGCTGATAAACGCGGATGCTCCGTCGGTTGTGTTGCTCGGCCAGGATCATGAACCGCTCGGCGATGTCATCCACGATGCGCCGCG
>Ga0065721_10005852_pt1 | contig 14206 bp, 10 predicted proteins | sample Mesricmetagenome_FD_59108 | JGI IMG/M metagenome (GOLD analysis project Ga0065721, IMG submission 59108) | Mesophilic microbial community from rice straw/compost enrichment Sample: eDNA_1 v2 (version 2) | ecosystem: Engineered > Solid waste > Grass > Composting > Bioreactor | place: USA: Davis... | reverse complement strand
GGCTTGCGCAACGGTTATAGCGGTGCGGGAAAGATAATTTCAAATTCCACACCGGTCTGGTCCGTGCGATTGCGGGCACTGACCCGCGCGTGGTGCACCTCCGCGATAAGACGCACGATATGCAGGCCTAGTCCGAGATGAATTTTATCGCTGACTTTTTCTTTGCTGTCGCGGAGAGAAACCAGCGAGTCAAACAACTGGCTCTGCATCTTCTGCGGTAATAAGGGCCCGTCGTTGCTCACGGTCAAAAGAATCTGGTCTTTGCGTTTGCGCAGAGCAAAGGTAATGGTCCCATCAACCGGACAGAAATCGCAGGCGTTATCGAACAGCTTGTCGATCATCTGCACGATGAGATCGGCAGAACCTTGAATTACATATTCTTTATCCGCGGGATTGATGTCGCACACGATTTTCTGCGGTGCTATGTCCTGATAGGCCAGCGTCAATTCACGAAGGATCTGTTCCAGCGGAACGGCTTCCCGTTCCGTAGTGCGGATACTTTCCTCTACCCGTCCGGCAGAACTGATTGCGTTGAGAATTGCCGAGAGCCGCTGTGATCCTTCCTGCGCCCGCGTTGCATAAACCCTGGCTTGCTGGTCGAGTGTCTCATTGTCCAGATTGTCGAGCGAACTGCGCACTACTGCCAAGGGCGTGCGCAGTTCGTGGGATAACTTGTTCGATAAGGTCCGCAGATAATCGGTGTACTCCTGCAGGCGTGTCAGCAGCTGTGCATAACTGCGATTGAGATCGCCGATTTCGTCCTGCGCCCGGGAAACCGGGAACTGGTTTTCCAGTTTTCCATCTTCGCGCATTGCGCTGTCCGCCGCTTCACTCAGCCGCCGGATACGCAGCGACAGCCAGGAGGCATAGGCCACCAGTCCTGCACCGGCAAAGAAGGTGGCGAGCAGGGTGTAAAACATCAGCCGCTGAAAGGCATTATTGGTGAGTGAAAGGATGCTGGCGCTGGTCTGCTCGACCACTACCGTACCGATGATGCGGGTCTGGCGAACAATGGGCACCACGGCGCGACCGAGGTTGTGTACGCCGTAGCGATACCAGGTGCGCGCGTCGTCGCCGTTGAGTGCCTGTTGGATTTCCTCGGCGTCCAGTCGTCCGCTGAACTGCGGCGTATCCAGTGGAGGCAGATCATGATGAGTAAAAAGATGGCGCATCAGCCATGCCAGCAGACCGTTTTCCTCTACCGGTAATCTGCTGGGCGACTGCAGTTGTCCCGCCTCGGCAATGAGCCATTGATTGCGCCCGGTGATCCGCAGACGCAGATCTTCATCCGCGAAAACGTTCAAGGCTTCAGCGAGCACGGCGTTCTGCGTTACCAGCGGCTTGGGAGCATCAGCGGAGCTGATGGCGCCAAGCCAGACGTCGGTGTTTGAGCCATCGCTGTCNGGAATCTGGTTGATGACGGCCAGGCTTAAGTAACCGTGAGTGAGTGCCAGCGGCAATTGCACTTCAACCTGATAACCANCGCTTCGCTCCTGCCATGCNCCTTTGATGCGATGTTCGCGTACATAACGNGTAATGCGTTCACTGAACTCGTTGTAATCGGGGACGGCGGCGTGAACAGTGATCAGGCCCGGCGCGCTGGCAGTGAGCAGAAAGTCCTGTACCTCGCCATCTTTGTTGTACATCCGCAGCAGAAGGTGATCGCTCTGGGCTGGCGATTCAAAGCCCGGGTTGTAATAAAGAATCTGTGGGTCTTCAACGTGAATAAACAGGTACAGATCGCGATCGTGGCGCGCTGCCTGCAGCTGTACGCGAAACGATGGTGCAGCCCAGCGCAGCCCGTCAAATTCGCGATGCCGCCACTCATCGTCATAGCCGTCGATGATGGCCGGGGCCGCAAAGGGGTGCGCATAAATCTGATTCTCGGCATACACCTGGGCAGCGGGTTGTTGTAATTCCTGCAACAGCGCCGGTTCGTTACTGATGCGATTCGCCACTGCCTGCGCAGTCGCCAGCAGCGCAATGCTCTGACCCTGGCGCAGGGCATCTTCCATCTCGCGGATGTATTGGCAGCCCGCCCAGGGCAGACTCAATCCGAGCAGACTTACCAGTAACAGTTGCCGGCGCAGGCGCATCAGGATTGCTCGTCCCAGCGGTAGCCCATGCCGTAGGCTGTTTTTACCGCATCGAAATGTTCATCAATCCGCAGGAATTTTTTACGGATGCGTTTGATATGGGAGGTGATGGTGTTGTCATCCAGCACGACGTTGGCAGCGTCCATCAGCTGCTGGCGGTTTTTAACGTGACCGGGATGTTTACTGAGAGCGTGGACAATCCATAACTCAGTCACGGTGAGTTCCACCGGTTGTCCGTCCCACTGCGCGCTCATGCGGTCCATGTTGAGCAACAGTTTGCCGCGCTGGAGAATTTCTTCGCTGGGCTGGGCCTCGGGTTTGCGCAGTGCATCAATCCGACGAAAAAGCGCAACAATCCGCGCGAGCATGTGCGGCTGGCTGATGTCCTTGGTGAGGTAGTCATCAGCGCCCAGGCGCAGACCGGACACCACATCGAACTCACTGTCCCGCGCCGTCAGAAAGATGATGGGCAGTGCCGGCGCTTTCGCGCGCAGGTCCCGGCACAGCTCGAAACCGCCTTCAATGTCATCGCCCAGACCTACATCAATGATCGCCAGATCCGGCAGACTCTGATTGAACGCCGCCAGCGCATCGGGACGGTTATGGTAGAGGCTCACGCTGTAGCCCTGGCGGGTGAGTGCATCACGGTAGTTGTGGGCGAGGGAGATTTCGTCTTCGACGATGGCGATGTGACGGGCCATGGGCATCCTTTGGATTATGCGTCTGGTTTGAAGCGGATGGGCGGCTAGCGCCGTTACGCGGCTGCTCCGACCAAGGGGTAACGGAAGTTTAACGAAGAAAAAGCGCGGCGAAAGGCTTTGCCATAATTCGCCACAATTGATCATCAGTTTTACGATTTTGTGCCCCGGCAGTGCCGGAATGCTCGGGTTTACTGCCCCTGTAAAACGCCGTTCACGGCATTCACTTTTGCAGGGAATACTACCATGTGTTTTAACCGCCGCCGCATCCCCAAACATCTGTTGCTGCAACCCACACCCTCTTACCAGCCCCCGCGCCGCCTATGGAAGTGGGTGGTCGGGATTGTGGCAGTACTGCTGACTCTGACCGCTGCGGAGATGAGCCGGGCTGGACCCGAGCTGGAGCAGGCCAGCGCAGGTTCGCTCCTGTTCAAGACCGCGAACGGCTACAGTCCTGCATTACACCACCACAGCGAGGCCCAGGTGACTATCACCGGCCTGCTGGCGCGGGTGGTGTTGCGCCAGACCTTTGAAAACGTGACGGATGACTGGGTGGAAGGCATGTACGTGTTTCCACTCCCGGAAGGCGCAGCGGTCAATCGTATGGTGATGGAGATCGGTGAGCGCCGGATTCTGGCTGAGATCCGCGAAAAGCAGGCGGCGCAGCGGCTGTATGATCAGGCCGTGCGCGAAGGTCGGCGNGCGGCACTGACAAGGCAGGAGCGGCCCAANCTCTTCACCCAGGCGCTGGCGAATATCGGCCCGGGAGAAAAGGTNGTGATTGAGCTGCAGTATCACGAGCGGGTGAACTACCGCGATCAGACCTTCAGCTGGCGCCTGCCGACCACCCTGACACCCCGTTATATCCCCGGCGCCGTGAAACAGGATGCCGATACCCAGGTGATGCTGGAACACAACAGCGGCTGGGGCTGGGCCTTGCCCACGGAAGAGGTGCCCGACGCTCACCGCATTACCCCGTTTGTCCATCCGACACCTCAGCCAGACACCAACAACATTGCCATCACCATCAGCCTGAATGCCGGCATGCCCCTGGCGCAGATTCGCGGCAGCTATCATGAGCTGGATGTTCAGGCACTGGGCGAGACACACAGGATCACACCGTTGCGGCAGAGTATCCCCATGGACCGGGATTTCGAAGTGCAGTGGCAAACCCAGGCTGGCCGGGCTCCCGACGCCGCCTTCTTTACCGAACGGATCGATGGCGAAGACTATGCGCTGCTGATGATCCTGCCACCCCGGATGGAGCAGGGTGGTCTGGCACTGCCCCGGGAGGTTGTCTTCATCATTGATACCTCCGGGTCCATGGGCGGCGTATCGATCGAACAGGCGAAGGCCAGTCTGGAACTGGCGCTGTCGCGCCTGAGCCCCCACGACCGGTTCAACGTCATCGAATTCAATTCCTACCACCAGGCTCTGTTTCCCCGCCCGGTCGCAGCGGACGCTCACGCCCTGCGGCAGGCCCGGAGCTTTGTTCAGCGTTTGAATGCAGATGGCGGTACAGAGATGGCACCTGCACTGAACGAGGCGCTGCGTCATCCGGCACCGGAGGGCTATCTGAAGCAGGTGATCTTCATCACCGATGGCAGTGTGGGTAATGAGGCGGCGCTGTTCGAGCTGATTCACCAGCAGCTGGGCGATGCGCGGCTGTTTACCCTGGGCATCGGCTCTGCGCCCAACAGTTACTTCATGACCAAGGCAGCCGAATTTGGGCGTGGCACCTTTACCTTTATCGGTGATCAGGCCGAGGTGGCTGAAAAGATGCAGAGTTTGTTTACGCGGCTGGAAAGCCCGGTGCTGAGCGACATCAATATTCGCTGGCCGGTACCGGTGGAAGCCTGGCCGGCGCGTATCCCGGATCTGTATCAGGGCGAGCCGCTGCTGATCAGCGCGAAGATAGCAGATGCCCATGCGACGGGATGGCCAGCGCGGGCCGCCATTGAAGTCAATGGTCTGCAGGCCCAACAGAGCTGGTCGCGCAAGCTGACCACTCCCGGTGCTGCCGCGGGTAACAGCGGTATTGCAGCGCACTGGGCCGAACAGAAGATTGCGGCCCTGCTGGACGAAAAAGTCCGTGGCCGCCCCGAAGCGGAGGTGCGCGAAGCAGTGCTCGCGGTGGCTCTGCAGCACCAGTTGCTGTCGCCCTACACCAGTTTTATCGCCGTGGAGGAAATACCCACTCGTCCGCTGGATCAGGCACTGACACCGGCGCCGGTGCCTAATCTCCTGCCTCAGGGCCAGCAGGTGACTTCGCTGATGTACCCGCGCACGGCCACGCCGCTGTTGCTGAACTGGCTGATCGGCAGCTGCGCTCTGCTGGCGCTGCTGGGCCTGCGCCGTCTGGGCCGGGACTACGCCGGGAGGGCCGAATGATGAGCAGACGTTATCTTCGCCGCGGGCCTGCCGGTGCAGACGTCGCTGTGGCTCTGCAATCTGCCCGGCCGCTGGTTGAACCCGACTTGAGCGGTGACCTGCTCAGGACGCGCCGCCGGGTGCTGCGGCGTTCCGTCCGGCGGGGTAAGCCTGCGCGCCGGCTGCTGTCCTGCATCAGTGTTGCACTGGTGGTGCTGGTGCTCTGGCAATGGGGCAACGCGGGCTGGATTCTGATCAAGGCCCAGCTCGCCCAGTGGCTGATCGCCCAGGCCTGGGAGCAGGGTCAACAGACAGCGGGCAACGCTGAAGCGATAAAACCCTGGCCCTGGGCTGATACCCATCCGGTGGCGCGCCTGCGCATGCCGGAACAGGGCGTGGACCTGTTCGTCCTTGAGGGTGCGCAGGGTAACTCCCTGGCCTTTGGGCCGGGGCATCTGCAGGGTACAGCGCTGCCCGGAGATGGCATCAGTGTAATCGGCGGCCACCGCGATACCCACTTCCGCTTTCTGCGGAACCTGCACCCCGGGGATAATCTGCACCTTGAAACCCGCACGGGCCGTCGGCTGACCTATCGCATCGATCAGCGTCAGGTGGTGGATTCCCGCCATACCTCGCTGCTGCTGCCCGATTATCCGGCGACCGGGCTGGTGCTGGTGACCTGCTATCCCTTTGACGCCCTGGACCCCAACGGACCGCTGCGACTGGTGGTGTGGGCGAGGGAAGTCGATGGAGACCTGCTGGATCTGGCAGAAGTGCCGCTGGATATGAGGGATTCCCATCCCCTGAGCTTTTCGCTGTGACACGCTGTTCCCTACAGGGACAGCTGCTTTTTCTCCTGCTTAATACCGGTGTGGCGGCAAACTCACAAAAACACAATTAGTGAGTGCCCGAAGCCGGTGCAATGGGCTATTGTTATGAAGCGTGCCGGTGCCTTGAATTGGGCGGCTGGTTTGTGGTCGTAACAATGATTGTTTGACCTTTTCCCGCCCGACTCGGGTAAGTCTCATCTAATGAGCAGTAGGAGAAACCTATGTTGTTGCTGTCGTTGCTACTTATTCTGATTTTGATTGGTGTCCTCCTGTATCGCCGGGTTCCACTGCCGGCGGCCTCAGCCATCGTGGTCGTCGCCTGGCTGGTGCTGGGGGTGCTGTCTCCGGCCATGTGGTCATTGTGGCTGGTCTTTCCCCTGGCGGCGGTACTGCTGATCCTGAACGTACCCGCCTTGCGTCAGCCGATTCTCTCCAAGCCCGTATTTGATGTCCTGAAAAAATCCATGCCCAGCATGAGCGTGACTGAGCGCGAAGCCCTGGAAGCGGGAACGACCTGGTGGGAAAAAGATATCTTCAGCGGCAGGCCGGACTGGGACCGCTTTGCCCAGATCGGCCTGCCGCAGCTGACAGCAGAGGAACAGTCCTTCCTTGATAACGAAGTGACGGAATTCTGTACCCTGCTGGACGAATGGGATATTCACAACAACCGTAAAGACCTGTCTCCGGAAGCCTGGCAGTACCTGAAAGACAAAGGCTTTCTCGGGCTGATCATCCCCAAAGAATTCGGCGGTCGCGACTTCAGCCCCTACGCCCAGAGCNGGGTCATGAGCAAGATTGCCAGCCGCTCCATCACCGCAGCAGTAACCGCCATGGTGCCCAACTCCCTCGGCCCGGGTGAACTGCTGATGAAGTACGGTACCGAGGAGCAGAAACAACGCTGGTTGCCCGGCCTCGCCCGTGGTGAAGAAATTCCCTGCTTCGGGTTGACCGGTCCTGAAGCCGGCTCCGACGCTGGCTCCATCCCGGACGTAGGCATTGTGTGCAAGGGCGAATATGAAGGCAAAGAAGTGATCGGCCTGCGCCTGACCTTCAACAAGCGCTGGATCACCCTCGCGCCTGTCGCTACCGTGGTCGGTCTGGCCTTCAAGCTGGTGGACCCGGACGGCCTGCTGGGCGATCCCAACAAGAAGGAGTACGGCATCACCTGTGCACTCCTGCCTGCTAATCATCCCGGTGTAGAGATCGGTCAGCGCCACAACCCCGGCTCACCCTTCATGAATGGCCCGGTAATGGGCAAAGACGTCTTTATTCCAGTGGACTGGATCATCGGTGGTGCGTCAATGGCCGGTAAAGGCTGGCGGATGCTGATCGAATGTCTGGGTGCCGGCCGCGGTGTTTCACTGCCCGCACTGGCTACAGCCAGCGGTGAGATGAGCTATCGCATGGTGGGNGCNTTCGCGCGCATTCGTCGCCAGTTCAACATGGAAATCGGTAAATTCGAAGGCGTTCAGGAAGCTACTGCCGACATCGCCGGCGGTGCCTATACCTTGGAAGCCATGCGCCANCTGGTGACCAAAGGGCTGGAAGGCGGTGCGCCTTCTGTGATGACCGCCATGGCCAAATACCATGCAACCGAGATCATGCGCCGCGTGATCAACCACAGCATGGACGTCGTGGCCGGTCGAGCCATCCAGCTCGGTCCGCGCAACTTCCTGGCCTTCCCGTACCAGAGCATCCCGGTGGCGATCACCGTGGAAGGTGCCAATATCCTGACCCGCTCGCTGATGATCTTCGGGCAGGGTGCCATGCGTTGCCATCCGTATCTGTTTGAAGAGATGCAGGCTATGCAGGCGGACGACCTGGAAGCCTTTGACCGCCTGTTCATCCATCACCTGGGCCATGTCTTCGGCAACCTGACCCGTACCCTGGTGCTGGGCTTCACCCGTGGCCGCTTCAGTGACGTACCGGCAAATGCTGATAACTTCAGCACCCGCTGGTATCAGCGCATCAATATCCTGAGCGCGTCGCTGGCGGTTACTTCGGACTTCGCCCTGGCGATCCTCGGTGGCAACCTGAAACGCCGCGAACTCCTCTCGGCCCGCCTGGGGGACGTGCACAGCCAGCTGTTTATCGCCTGCGCCATCCTCAAATACCACTCCGCCCACGTCCGTACCCGTGAGGAAGACGCCCATGCGGAATACGCCATCAGCCAGGCGCTGTACAAAGCCCAGGAAGCGCTGCTGGACTTCTATGACAACTTCCCGGTGGGCATCGTGGCCGGCGTACTGAAGCTGTTTACCTTCCCCGCAGGCCGCATCATCGCCAAGCCCAGCGACAGGCTGATCCGCGAAATGGGCGACCTGATCATGGAAGACAACCCGGTACGGCAGCATCTGGGCACCTTCGTCTATCGCAATACCGACCCGGACGATGCCACCGGCCGGGTGGAAAACACCTACCAGCTGCTGCTGGCCCTCGGCCCACTGTGGAATACCTTTGCCCGTGCCCAGAGCAGTGGCAAGGTGACCGGGGATACGCTGGAAGAGCGTCTGCAGGATGCGGCCAACAAAAACATCATCCAGCAGGCCGATATTCCCCGGCTGCTGGAATATGACGCCCGTCGTTTCGATTGTTTGCTGACGGACGCCTTTGATTCCATCTAACTGTCAAAGCCCCTCTCTGAGGGGCTTTTTTATCCATGGGTCCGATGCTGTAGAACCTGCCCTGGGGGCGCTTTCGAAACCCTCAAGTCAGGGATGACTTGAGGGAGCTACAGGGATGTATTCATGCGTTTTCGAAAGCGCCCCCAGGGCAGGTTCTTACATAGTCATGGCATCCTTACCCGACCTGTATTCATCCCTGACCAAGATTCACGATCTGAAAAGGAGAAACCATGAGCTGGCTCCCCGATGCAGAACCCCAATGCGTAGACCACGCCGGCGATGTTTCGCCGGTTGAACTGATCATAGAACCCAAAAGCCGGGACCTGGGCGATTTTGAAGTGCGGCGGGTCCTGCCCTCCGGCAAGCGGCAGATGGTCGGGCCGTTTATCTTCTTTGATCACATGGGGCCAGCCCACTTCCAGCCAGGACAAGGCATTGATGTGCGTCCCCACCCGCACATCGGCCTGGCGACGGTAACTTACCTCTACACCGGCTCCATCCTTCACCGCGACAGCCTCGGCTGCACCCAGCTGATTACTCCCGGCGCCATCAACTGGATGACCGCCGGCCGCGGGATTACCCACTCTGAGCGCAGCAGCGATCAGGCCCGGCAGCAGCTTCAGGTACTCGAGGGCCTGCAGTTATGGGTAGCCTTGCCGACGGAGTATGAAGAGGTTGAGCCTTCTTTCGTGCATTACCCGCCGGAAGCCTTACCGGAACTGGACCGCGATGGGGCCCGCATCCGGGTACTTGCCGGAACCGCCTTTGGCGTGGACTCCCCGGTCAAGACCCTGTCGCCGCTGGTTTATGTGGACGTCGCGCTGCATCCGGGTAAGACGCTCGCGCTGGATATCAATTACTCCGAGCGGGCGATTTATATCGTCAAAGGGCGGATCACCCTCGCCGGTGAAAGCTACGAAGCCGGTCGCATGCTGGTGCTGGTTAAGGGTAGTGAGGTGAGCCTGCGGGCAGAGGAGGAAACGCAGCTGGTGGTAGTCGGCGGTGAGCCGCTGGACGGCCCGCGAATCGCCTGGTGGAACTTCGTATCCAGCAGCCGCGAACGTATTGAGCTGGCCAAGGCGGATTGGGAGGCCGGACGTTTTGCCCAGGTTCCAGGCGAGACCGAGTTTATCCCGCTGCCCGAGCGCTAGTCGCGTTCAGGGTTTGGCTCCAGGGAGTCGGGAAGGGTGGTATCCGCAATGATGGTGCAGTTGCGGCCGGAGAACTTCGCTTTATAAAGCGCCGCGTCCACCCGCCGGAAGGCAGACATGAAATCCTCATCCGGCAGGATAGTGCTCACTCCGAAACTGGCCGTGACCGCCATGGGTTTTTCTTCTTCAAACAGGGTCTCGCTGATGATCCGGCGGATCTTCTCTGCCAGATAAAAAGCATTATCGATGCTGGAATCCGGGCAGATCAGCAGAAATTCTTCTCCGCCCCAGCGGCCGAAGACATCCTGGCTGCGGATATTACTGCCCACGAGCAAGGCAAACTGCTGGAGGATCTTGTCACCCACCGCATGGCCGCGCCGATCGTTGATACGCTTGAAATGGTCGATGTCCATCAATATCAGCGCTACCGTCCGCTGGCGTGGCTCTGCCAGCAGCTGAGCGATGCTCTTGTCGATGGCATAACGGTTATTGATGCCGGTCAGCGCATCCAGATGCGAAAGGGTCTGCAGCCGTGACTTTTCGGTCTGCAGGCGCGAATTACTGACCGCCAGCTCCGTAATCTGCTGTTTCGCCTGCCGGCTTTCCCGGGCCAGCCTGATCATCCGCACCCCGACCACCGTCAGCCCGATCAGTATCCACAGGCCGAGGATGCCCAGGTACCAGTGTTCCGGCGAAATCAGGTCGCCGCTGAAGCTCAGCGACTCCAGCGTCACTTCATGGCTGCCCGGCTCCAGCCCGCCGATAAATTCGATCGCCAGACTCACCACATTGCTCATGTCCGGCTGTGCGAGGTGGCGGGGCAGTTCGTACTGCTCAATCCACCATTCGGCGACGATAAACTCGCTCAGCGCCAGGCTGACCGGATTGTTGAAATCTTCTTCGCGCAGGATGAGGTATTGGAACTTGGTGCTGTTGCCATCGTCCGGGGTGGAGAAACGCTCGTCCCAGTGACGCAGACCCACCCGCATCTTGCGCGCGGAGCCGGTGTAATTGAGCTTGAGATTGAGTGTGGAATAGCGGGACAGATCCAGTCCCTGGGTATCCTCAGTCAGCGTGATGGAGAGACTGCAGATCAGCCACTCGTCTACCGCCTCGCTGACGCAACGCCACTGATACCCGCTCTGGTCAAGAAACTCGAAGCGTGTCTTGCTGCCCTGCGGGGCGGAAAGCCAGTAAAAAGTGTTGAGATGGTGCTCGCCGGGGACAAGCTCCAGGGTTCTGGCCGGCAGATACCGCTGCAGGACTATCGCACCCACAGACACAATAATTGCCAGTGACAGCACCANGTTGAGGGTGTTGAGCTTCTTCATAGAGACGGGATCACAACGGCGGCGACATGNGTTCAGTATTGGCGATAAACGCCATCTTTGCCATGGGTCTATGAAGAAAAATNCGCCAAGTGGTATGCCCAGCTGCCAGCTTATGCGCGCTTTCCCACTGAATCATAAAAAAGCCGCTCCAATTGCCAAAAAACCGTCAACCAACAGGTTTTTATAAGGTCAGCTTTCAGAGCCTTTACTTATTTCATTCGGCCTGAAAGAGGACACACGCATGCTAGCTATGAACTACCGAGGTCCACAGCGCGTCAGGGTATCCGACAAGCCCATGCCTGAAATACTTCATCCGGAAGATGCCATCGTGCGGGTAACCCGGTCCTGTATCTGCGGATCGGACCTGCATCTTTACAACGGCAATGTGCCGGACACCCGTGTCGGCACCACCTTCGGCCATGAATTTGTGGGGGTGGTGGAAGAGGTAGGTGCAGCAGTGCACCAGATCAAGGTCGGGGATCGCGTGATTGTCCCTTTCAACATCGCCTGCGGCCGCTGCGTTTTCTGCAAGCAGGGGTTATTCGGTAACTGTCATGAGTCCAACTCTCAGGCAACCGCCGTCGGCGGCATCTTCGGCTACTCCCATATCGCGGGCGGCTACGACGGTGGACAGGCGGAGTATGTGCGCGTCCCCTACGCCAATGTTGGCCCGACGGTGATTCCACCGGGCATGGATCTCGATGACGCCGTGTTGCTGACGGATGTTGTACCCACGGGGTACCAGGCGGCAGAGATGGCCGGGATTCAACGCGGCGACACGGTGGTGATCTTCGGTGCGGGGCCGATCGGCATCATGGCTGCACGCTGTTCTTGGCTGTTTGGTGCGGGTCGGGTGATCGTCATCGACCAGCTCGACTATCGGCTGGAGTTCGCCAAAAACTATGCGCCCTGCGAGGTATATAACTTTCGCTCCATGGACGATCCGGTGGTGTTTATCAAAAAGATCACCGACTCACTGGGTGCGGACGTCTGTATCGATGCCGTAGGTGCTGAAGCGGCCGGCAGTGCCATGCAGACGATCACCGGACGAAAATTACTGCTGCAGGCCGGCTCGGCCACCGCCTTGCAGTGGGCCATTAATTCTGTGAAGAAAGGCGGGATTGTTTCCATCGTCGGTGTCTACGGCCCCACCGGAAATTTAATTCCGATCGGCAACGTTCTGAATAAAGGCATCACCCTGCGTGCGAACCAAGCCTCGGTAAAACGGTTGCTGCCGCGGCTTATCGAGCACGTGCAGAACGGCATCATCGATCCCAAAGCGCTGATTACCCATCGCATTCCACTGGAGGATGCCGCTGATGCCTATCGCATCTTCTCCGACAAACTTGATGGCTGCATCAAACCGGTACTCATTCCGCCGCGCGCCAATCAGTAATATTCAATGCAGAGGAGAATCCCATGGAAAATTTTGACAATAACTCCCGCAATCCAGATATGTCCCACATCAAAGGCTGGGGTATTGATGCTGATCCCAGAAACGATCCCACTTATCCCATCCGCCAGCGCGCGACAGACGGCGCACAGCATGCGCGGTGGGAGCGCCCGGAACAACAGCCGGAAACGATAGAGGTTCTGCATTCCATTGAGCGTCCCAGTGTCAGCGCAGTCTTTGGTACCTCTGTCCCGCCCTCCGGCCTGAGCGGCTGGTTGCGCCGGTGCGCGTTTAAATACAGTGAGGGCAGTTTCGGTCACTGGTTGCCGCTGTTGTTTGCCGATCGTGTGGATCAGGTGGAAGGTGTGATCGATGATCTGTCTCATGGTCACCTGCCGGACATCTGTGCCGAACGCGGCATGAAGGCACAGTGGCAACATGATCAGCGCGGCGTGATGAACAAACTCACCCTGGGCTTGGGCGTGATCGCGGCAGCAGTTGTGGTATCGAGTCGCTGCAAGAACCGATAATTAAAATTTTTATCGCTGCCCTTGCGAGAAGAACCGCTTCCATGAAGCGGTTTTTTTAATTTCCGCTCTTCCAGCACGATAGCTGAGACTTCCCTCAAATACTTTCAGCGTATCTTTTACAGCAGTCCCGCTTTTGCTGACGATGTTTTGCCTGGGCCAGAGGATCGACTATCATGCCCGCTGAAATGGACTCAGCGGGTTAATCAGCTATGACTGTCAGCAGCCTTGCACAAAAAACCGTTCTGGTGATCGCAGCCATCGGTTTTCTCTGGACTAACACATCATTTGCGGAGACGGATAATCAGCCTATGGAAAAGGAAAGCCGGTACCAAATTGTAGAGATCACGCGAGACAGGTCTAAAACAATCCCTAGCGCCTGGGACAAGGATAAAGACATTGCTGATCTGAAGGACATGAGCACCTTGATCGAAGAGAGCTCGTCTGTTGCGTTAAAGGATTATTTCAATCAGCTGACGCATAACGGGGAAAAATCGGTATTGCTGAAAAATGGGTTGCCGCCCAGAGAATGGGTCTACTACAGCCGCAACTGGACCAAAAAAGATAATCTGGTACGCATTACCGGTTTTAAGTCACTCGGTTCGGAGTCAACACTCAATGCGTATCTGGGGCCGATAGCCGACATCCCTACAGATCGCTATGGCATTGCAACCTATGCCGTTGATTTCGAGGGTGAGACCTTGACGTTTACTGGCCCTGCCTTGAAAGAAATCTGGTCTTTAAGAAGACGCTTCTGGTCCAACGCCCAGATCTATATACCGCTCGACGAAAATGCCGCAGAGAAGATTGCCTTGATACAGGTAGGATTACCGGTTAACTGGATGGATGATCACCACCGCATCTACGCGATAATTCCGCGATAAAACGCATCAAAATTTCCGCATACCTTTCTATTGGGTTTAATACGACATCATCTCAGTGGCTGAGATGATGTTCGATCTTTGCCGTGTCTCTAAATAGAGACGCGCGATTAACCGTCAGTGTTTTTACAAGCAGCTGCCGTGATTAACGAGGCATCTTGAGGAGTCTGGCAGTGAGGAAATGGCGAAGGAGAAAGTGGCGCACCCGACAGGATTCGAACCTGTGACCAACGGCTTCGGAAGCCGCTACTCTATCCAGCTGAGCTACGGGTGCTGGAAACTGATTTTCTAAATAAGGCCATCGT
>Ga0065721_10005363_pt1 | contig 14207 bp, 12 predicted proteins | sample Mesricmetagenome_FD_59108 | JGI IMG/M metagenome (GOLD analysis project Ga0065721, IMG submission 59108) | Mesophilic microbial community from rice straw/compost enrichment Sample: eDNA_1 v2 (version 2) | ecosystem: Engineered > Solid waste > Grass > Composting > Bioreactor | place: USA: Davis... | reverse complement strand
GCGGGCGAAGCCCGCCGCGTCCCGGCCCGAACCGGCACCGATATCGGCGATGCGCGCCGGCGCCGCCGGCAGCAGGTGCAGAATGTCGGCATGATTGTCGAGGAACGACAGGCTCTCATACCGGGCGACCAGCACCTCGGCGTTCTCGCCGTAGCCGGCGGTGCCCCGCGGACGGCCGCCGTCTTCAGCCGGCATCGGCTTCCTCCGCGACGTCCGCCGGGTCGATGTCGTAGTGGCGGGAGCAGAATTCGCAGGTGATGCCGATGCGGCCGTCCTCGCCGATCATGTCGGCACGATCCTCAGCCGAGAAGCGCTTGAGCATGGCGAGGATGCGATCGGACGAGCAGCGGCAGCTCTCCTCGACCGCCTGCGGCTCGAAGACGCGCACGCCGCGCTCGTGGAAGAGGCGGTAGAGCAGCTGCTCGCGCGTCAGCGTCGGATCGAGCAGCTCATGGTCCTCGACGGTTTCGACGAGGAGCCTGGCTTCGACCCAGGCATCGTCCTCGCCGGGCCCGTCCGCGTGATCGTGCCCCTCGGGGGCATCGCCGGGATGAAGGTCCGGCTGGCGCATGCGCTCGGCCGAGCGCGGCAGGAACTGCACCATCAGGCCGCCGGCCCGCCAGGCATGATCGCCGCCGCCCAGCGCCTCGCCGACGGCGAGGCGCACGAGTGTCGGGATCTGCTCGGACTGGCGGAAGTATTGGTGCGCGGCCTCCTCGAAGCTCTGGCCCTCGAGCGCCACCACGCCCTGGTAGCGGTTCATGTCGCCGCCCTGGTCGATGGTGAGGGCGAGGTGGCCGTGGCCGATGAGGTCGCCCGTCGCCGTCGCGCGCTCGGCGACCGCCTCCTCGAGCCGCCCGGCATCGAAGCGGGCGCAGGCGCGCAGCCGGCCCGGCGCGTCGAAATCGACGATGACCATGTCGATCGGCCCGTCGCTGCGCGTCTGCAGCTGGAAACGGCCGTCGAGCTTGAGAGCGGAACCGAGCAGCGCCGTCAGCACCACCGCCTCGCCGACTACCCGCGAGACGGGGGCGGGATAGTCGTGCCGCGCGATGATGGTGTCGAGGCTCGTCCCGAGGCTGGCGACACGGCCGCGCACATCGAGCGCCTCCACCGCGAAGGGCAGGACGCGGTCATCGCCGGCCGGCGGCGCAGCCATGTCCATTATGCGATCGCTCCCAGACACCAAGCCAGAATACCCTTTTGCGCATGGAGGCGGTTTTCCGCCTCGTCGAACACGACGGACGCCGGCCCGTCCATCACCTCGTCCGTCACCTCCTCGCCCCGGTGGGCCGGCAGGCAGTGCATGAAGATGGCGTCCCTCGCGGCGGCGGCCATCAGCTTGCCGTTGACCTGGTAGGGCTTGAGCAGGTTGTGGCGGCGGCCCTCGTCCTCGTCACCCATGGACACCCAGCAGTCGGTGACCACGGCATCGGCGCCATCCACCGCCGCGAAGGGATCGCTCGTGACATTGACGCGCGCGCCCTCCCGCCGGGCGAAGGCGATGACGTCCTCGGGCGGGGCGAGTTCCGGCGGGCTCGCGATGTTGAGCGTGAAGTCGAGCCGCGCCGCGGCGTGCACCCAGGAGGCGAGCACGTTGTTGGCATCGCCCGACCAGGCGACGGTGCGTCCCTGGATCGGTCCGCGATGCTCCTCGAACGTCAGCACGTCGGCCATGATCTGGCAGGGATGCGAACGCTTCGTCAGCCCGTTGATCACAGGCACGTCGGCATGGCGGGCGAGCTCCAGCATCGCCTCGTGGTCGAGGATGCGGATCATGATGGCGTCGACATAGCGCGACAGCACCCGCGCCGTGTCGGCGATCGTCTCGCCGCGGCCGAGCTGCATCTCCTTGCCCGTCAGCATCAGCGGCTCGCCGCCGAGCTCGCGCATGGCGAGGTCGAAGGACACACGCGTGCGCGTCGACGGCTTGTCGAAGATCATGGCCAGCACCTTGCCGGCGAGCGGCTTCTCCTTCGGCGGCTGGCCCTTGCGGCGCCCGGCCTTCAGCGCCGCGCTGGCGTCGAGCACCTGGCGCAGGTCTCCTTGCGTGAAATCGGTGAGATCGAGGAAGTGACGCACGGAACCGCTCATCATGCCGCTCCCTTCTCGGCCGAGCGGGCGGCCTCGACGGCGGCGGCGGTCGCCTCCAGGCGCTCCAGCGCCTCCCTGACCTCGGCCTCGCCGATGGTGAGCGGCGGCAGCAGCCGCACCACGTTGTCGCCGGCGCCGATGACGACGAGCCGGTTGGCCCGCGCCGCATCGACGAACTCCGTGTTCGGCACGGTGAGCTTGAGGCCGAGCATCAGCCCCTCGCCACGCACCTCCGCGATGACGCCGGGGTGCCTGTCCTTGAGCGCGGCAAGGCGCTGCTTCAGGAGCAGGCCGGTCTGCGCCACCTGGTCGAGGAAGCCCGGCGCCAGCACCACGTCGAGCACGGCGTTGCCGACAGCCATGGCGAGCGGGTTGCCGCCGAAGGTAGTGCCGTGCACGCCATAGGTCATGCCGCTCGCCGCCTCGGCGGTGGCGAGGCAGGCACCCATGGGGAAGCCGCCGCCGATGCCCTTGGCGACCGCCATGATGTCCGGCGTGATGCCGGCCCATTCGTGCGCGAAGAGCTTGCCCGTGCGGCCGACGCCGCTCTGCACCTCGTCGAGGATGAGGAGGAGGCCCCGCTCGTCGCAGAACCTGCGCAGGCGGCGCAGCGCCTCGGGCTCCACGGCGCGGATGCCGCCCTCGCCCTGGATCGGCTCGATGAGAATGGCGCCGGTCTGCGGGCCGACGACGGCCTCGAGCGCCGCCCAATCGCCGAAGGCGACCTGGTCGAANCCCTCGACCTTGGGGCCNAAGCCCTCGAGATATTTCTTCTGCCCGCCGGCGGCGATGGTCGCCAGCGTGCGGCCATGGAAGGCGCCCTCGAAGGTCACGATNTGGAAGCGCTCGGGCTGNCCCTTGGACGAATGATAGCGCCGGGCCATCTTGATGGCGCATTCCAGCGCCTCGGCGCCGGAGTTGGTGAAGAAGACATTGTCGGCGAAGGTGGCATCGACCAGCCGCTGGGCGAGCCGCTCGCCCTCGGGGATGCGCACGAGGTTCGACGTGTGCCAGAGCTTGCCGGCCTGCTCGGTCAGCGCCTCGACGAGATGCGGGTGGCAGTGGCCGAGTGCGTTGACCGCGATGCCTGCGCCGAAATCGAGGTATCGCTCGCCGCTTCGCGTCACGAGCCACGCGCCCTCGCCCTTCTCGAATTCGATGTCGGCCCGCGCATAGGTCTGCAGAAGCGGCGAAGTCACGTCTCTCGTCTCCGCGATGAGGCGCCGGCCTGCCGCCGGACGCCTCGGATTTTCCCGAAAATCAAAGTGCCGCCCGGGCAGGGGCGGCACCGTCCACAATTTTAGATGGGTCACGGAGCCTGTCAATTCAATCGCATTGATGCGATCGATCAGCCAGCGCCCGATTGCTGTCATGATCTTGGGGAAAACGCAGATCGGCCGGCGCGAAGCCTTGCTCGCGCCTTCCCTCATATTGTAGTTTCCGAGCCACAGACCACGACATATCGTGTGGCCAATTCCCTATCGGCGCTACCTGCAGCAGGATGCGACGAGGCGAGAGCCTCTTTCGCGCTTCCCTCGCGCGCGCCGAGACGAGCCGGGCGGAGAGAGCGATGAGCGATCAGAGCAATACCTGGAGCGACGAGCGGGTGGAGCTGCTGCGCAAGCTCTGGACCGAGGGGCTCAGCGCCAGCCAGATCGCCGCCGAGCTCGGCGGCGTCACGCGCAACGCCGTCATCGGCAAGGTGCATCGCCTCGGTCTGTCCGGCCGCGCCAAGTCGGCGACGCCGGCCGCATCCCGGCCGCGCAAGGCGGCGCCCACGCGCAGCCCGAGCCATCCCATGGCGCAACCCTCGGGCCAGACTGTCGTGCGCGGCAACACGGCCCTTGCCGCGGCGCCCGAGCTCGAAACCGAGGCGGTGCCGCAGGAACAGTTCCAGCCCCAGGAAGACGTGGTCGTGCCGCTGAGCGAGCGCGTGACCATCATGGAGCTGCGCGAAGCCATGTGCCGCTGGCCGATGGGCGACCCGACGACGCCGGACTTCCGCTTCTGCGGCGCCCGCTCGCTTCTGGGCATGCCCTACTGCGCCCACCATGCGCGCATCGCCTATCAGCCGGCGGCGGACCGCCGCCGCGAGAAGAAGGCGATGCGCTCCTGAGCTCGCAGCGGGCTCCAGATAACGAAAGGCCGGGGCGGCGACGCTCCGGCCTTTTTCTTTGATCGCGACGAAGCGAACGGGCGGAGGGCACCGCCGCCCCTCACTCCGCGTGCGAAAAGGTCTCGTCGAAGGAATAGCCGGCGCCACGCACCGTGCGGATGGGATCGGGCTTGCGGGCGCGGTTGATGGCCTTGCGCAGGCGACCGACATGCACGTCCACCGTACGCTCGTCGATGTAGACGTCGTGGCCCCAGACCCCGTCGAGCAGCTGCTCGCGCGTGAAGACGCGGCCCGGGCTCTGCATCAGGAATTCGAGCAGCTTGAACTCGGTGGGGCCGAGGTGCAGCTCGCGGCCGGAGCGGCGCACGCGCCGGGTCTCGCGGTCGAGCTCGATGTCGCCGGCGGTGAGCACGGTGGCCACATGGCCAGGCTTGGCGCGGCGCAGCAGGGCACGCACGCGCGCCAGGAGCTCCGGCACGGAGAAGGGCTTGACGACGTAGTCGTCCGCGCCGGTCGCGAGGCCACGCACGCGCTCGCCCTCCTCGCCCCGGGCGGTGAGCATGATGACGGGCAGCCGCTCGGTCTCGCGACGCGCACGCATGCGCCGACACAGCTCGATTCCGGACAGCCCCGGCAGCATCCAGTCGAGCAGCACGAGGTCCGGGACCTGCTCGCGCAGGCGCACCTCGGCCTCGTCACCGCGCGCGACGGCATCGACGGCGTAGCCTTCGGCCTCGAGGTTGTAGCGCAGGAGGAGTGTGAGCGGCTCTTCGTCTTCGACGATGAGGATACGGGGTCCCATCGGTCCTTCCGTGGTGGGCGCTTACGCGTGATCGACGCTTACTGCTGGCCAGCGACCGGCACCGTGGTGAAGCTCGACTCGTCGCTCTTCGGCCGCTCGCTCGCGAGCGGCTTGCCGGTGACGAGATAGTGGATGGTCTCGGCGACGTTGGTGGTGTGATCGCCGATGCGCTCGATGTTCTTGGCGAGGAAGAGAAGATGCGTGCAGAAGCTGATGTTGCGCGGATCTTCCATCATGTAGGTCAGGAGCTCGCGGAAGATCGAGGTGTAGAGCGCGTCGATGCGGTCGTCCCGCTGCCACACGTCGAGCGCACGGGCCGTGTCCTTCTGCGCATAGGCGTCGAGCACGTCCTTGAGCTGGGCCTGCACGAGGTCGCTCATGTGCTGCACGCCGCCGACGATCTTCTGCGGCTGGATCTCGTTGCTGATGGCGACGACCCGCTTGGCGGTGTTCTTGGCGAGGTCGCCGACACGCTCGATGTCGCCGGCCACGCGGATGGCGGAGACGATCTCGCGCAGGTCCACCGCCATCGGCTGGCGCTTGGCGATGGTGAGCACGGCGCGTTCCTCGACGTCGTGCTGCAGGGCGTCGAGCCGCTCGTCGACGGCGATGACCGCCTGGGCGAGGGCCGCATCGCGCCGCACGAGGGCCATCGTCGCATCGCCCAGCATCTTCTCGGCGATGCCGCCCATCTCGGCGATCTTGCTGCGCAGGGTGTCGAGCTCGACGTCGTACGAGCTGACGATATGATCGGTCATCGTCGGCAATCCTTGTTCCTGCGGCAGCCTCAGCCGAAGCGCCCGGTGATGTAGTCCTGCGTCCGCTTGTCCTGCGGGGCCGTGAAGATCTGCTCGGTCGGCCCCTCTTCCACGAGCTTGCCGAGGTGGAAGAAGGCGGTGCGCTGCGAGACGCGCGCCGCCTGCTGCATCGAGTGCGTCACGATGACGATCGTGTAGTTCTCGCGCAGCTCGTCGATCAGCTCCTCGATCTTCGCCGTGGCGATGGGATCGAGCGCCGAGCACGGCTCGTCCATGAGGATGACCTCGGGATTGACCGCGATGGCGCGGGCGATGCACAGGCGCTGCTGCTGGCCTCCGGACAGACCGGTGCCCGGCGAGGCGAGGCGGTCCTTCACCTCCTCGTAGAGGCCGGCGCGCTTGAGGCTCATGGTGACGACCTCGTCGAGGTCGGCCTTGGAGCTGGTGAGCCCGTGGATGCGCGGCCCATAGGCGACGTTCTCGTAGATCGACTTCGGGAAGGGGTTCGGCTTCTGGAACACCATGCCGACCTTCGCCCGCAGCTGCACCGGGTCGAGGCCCCGGTCGTAGATGTCGCTGCCGTCGATCTCGATGCGGCCGTTGACGCGGCAGATCGGGATCGTGTCGTTCATCCGGTTGATGCAGCGCAGGAAGGTGGACTTGCCGCAGCCGGACGGGCCGATGAAGGCGGTCACCGCCTTCTCGGGAATGTCGATCGAGACGTCGTGCAGGGCGTGCTTGTCGCCGTAGTAGACGTTGACGTCCCGGGCGACGACCTTCGTCGCCGCCTCGTCCGCGGCTTCGGCCGCCGTGGCCTTGGCCAGCTCGATGTTCGGCATCGTCGTCATCATAGAGAACTCCCCTGGGCTCGGGACATGGCTCACCAGCGGCGCTCGAAGCGGCGGCGCAGCAGGATGGCGAGCCCGTTCATGATAAAGAGAAAAGCGAGCAGAACCAGGATGGCGGCAGCCGTCTTGGCCTGGAACAGCGGCTCCGGCAGATCCGACCAGAGGTAGATCTGCACCGGCAGTGCCGTCGCCGCATCGGTGATCGAGCCCGGCACGTCGACGATGAAGGCCACCATGCCGATGAGCAGCAGCGGCGCGGTTTCGCCCAGCGCATGCGCCATGCCGATGATCGTGCCCGTCATGATGCCGGGCATGGCGAGCGGCAGCACATGGTGGAACACCGCCTGCTGGTGCGAGGCGCCGATGCCGAGCGCCGCCTCGCGGATCGACGGCGGCACGGATTTCAGGGCGGCGCGGCTCGCGATGATGATCGTCGGCAGCACGAGCAGGGCGAGCACGAGGCCGCCCACGAGCGGAGCCGAGCGCGGCAGGCCGAAGAAGTTGAGGAACATCGCCAGGCCGAGCAGGCCGAAGACGATGGAGGGCACCGCCGCGAGATTGTTGATGTTGACCTCGATGAGGTCGGTCAGCCTGTTCTTCGGCGCGAATTCCTCGAGGTAGACGGCGGCGCCGACGCCGATCGGCAGGCACAGGACCAGCGTCACCAGCATGGTCAGCGCCGAGCCGACAAGGGCGCCGAGGATGCCCGCCTGCTCCGGCTCCCGGCTGTCGCCGGAGGTGAAGAAGCGGCTGGCGAAATGGGACGCGACCATGCCGCGCTGCTTCAGGTCCTCGAGCCAGGCGACCACCTGGTCGTCGAGGCGGCGGTTCGCCTCGGGCTGGGTCAGGGTGAGGATGTCCCACTGGCCGGCCGCCACGGCATTGGTATTGGCGAGGGGCACGAGCACCGTGCCGCGCGCCTCGGAGGCGCTGATCTCGGTCAGCTTGACGATGCCGCCGTTGATGAAGACGAGCTTCGAAGGCAGGTCGGACGTCAGCCGCTCGGAGGCATCCGTTGCGGCGGCGCGCGCCTCGGCGGCGGCGGCCTCGCCCTCGAGGTCCGCGATGCGCCTCTCGAGGGCCTCGCGCTGGTCGCCGGGAGCGAGATCAGCCGCAGCGGCGCTCAGCCGCGCCGCCTCGCGGCGGTCGGCCGCCGCTTCCTCGCGCAGGCTTTCCTTGACCTCGGCGAGGGCGCGGGCGAAGTCCGGAGCCGAGCTCGTCAGCACCACATCCTCGCCGTCGAGCGCCACCTGCGCCTGCCCCTGGCCGACGCTCTCGCGCCGCCCGGACATCAGGCCCTTGAGGTAGAGGTCGGCCGCGTCGTCGAACAGCGCCTCGATCGTCACGGGTCGGCCGATGATGGCGGGATCGGCCAGCACCGCATCACGCAGCGTCATGGCCGCGCCGGAGGACAGAAGATCGTTGTTGAGCTTGCGGCGCAGGGCACGCGTCGTCACCTGCGGAAAGAGCTCCTGCAGGCCGGCGCGCAGCACCGCGTCGTAGTCGCCGCTGCGCAGCGCCTGCGGGTCGGTGGTGCCGTCGCTGGAGACCTGCTCCAGCGTCGGCGTCACGGTCATCGTCAGGCGGTATTCCGTGAAGGCCGGCACCGCCTTGACGACGACGTCGCTGATCAGGACGACCAGGAAGATCGCCGCGAGCGCGATGGCGCCGATGCCGTAGGCGCGGAACCGTGCCTCCGCCGCATGGCGCCGCTTCAGCCGGGCCGTGGCCTCGTCCGGCGAGAGACCGAACCGACGAGCGCCTGGAGGGGGTGCAGCAATGTCAGTCATATTGCTCTCGGTATTTGCGGACGATGCGCAGGGCGATGACGTTGAGCGCCAGCGTGAAGAAGAAGAGCACGAAGCCGAGGGCGAAGGCCGACAGGGTCTTGGCGCTGTCGAATTCCTGATCGCCGACGAGGAGCGTCTTGATCTGCACGGTGACGGTCGTCACGGCCTCGAGCGGATTGAAGGTGAGGTTGCCGGCAAGGCCCGCCGCCATGACGACGATCATCGTCTCGCCGACGGCCCGCGAGATGGCGAGCATGAGAGCGGAGACGATGCCGGGCAGCGCGGCCGGCAGCACGACGCGCTTGATGGTTTCCGACCGCGTCGCGCCCATCCCGTAGGAGCCGTCGCGCAGCGACTGCGGAACGGCGTTGATGACGTCGTCCGAGAGGGACGAGACGAAGGGGATGATCATGACGCCCATGACGAGGCCGGCGGCCAGCGCGCTCTCCGACGCAACGGACAGGCCGAGCGACTCGCCGACGTTCTTGATGAACGGCGCCACGGTGAGCGCGGCGAAGAAGCCGAACACCACGGTGGGGATGCCGGCGAGCACCTCGAGCACGGGCTTGGCGATGGCCCGGACGCGCGGCGTCGCATATTCGGACATGTAGATCGCGGCGAACAGGCCGACCGGACCGGCGACCATCATCGCGATCAGCATGATGAGCGTGGTGCCGGCGAAGAGAGGCACCGCGCCGAAGGTGCCGGACTGGCCCACCTGATCGGCGCGGATCGCCGTCTGCGGCGACCACTGCAGGCCGAAGAGGAAATCGTACCAGGGATAGCGCGCGAAGAAGCGTAGCGTCTCGAACAGCACCGAGAAGACGATGCCGACGGTCGTCAGGATGGCGACGCCCGAACAGGCGATGAGGACGATCTTGGTGACGCGCTCGAAATTGTTGCGGGCCCGGAAGTCGGGCGCAAGGTGCCGGCGGCCGAAGGCAAAGCCCGCCGCAGCCCCGGCGAGCCCGAGGAGGAGGAGCGCGACCTCCGCCTCCGTGCGCGCGCCCGAGAAGGCGTCGGCTGCAACGGCGATGCCGGGATCGGGCTGACCCGCGAACTGGCCAAGGGCGACGAGGCGCGCCTCGCGCAGGCGTCCCTCCTGCTCCAGGGCGTTTTGCGGCGCGAGCTCCGCCGGCAGGGCCGCGAGCGTGCGCGCATCGACGTAGCGCGGCGCCAGNGGCGTCCACACCGCNAGGATGACGAGCATCGGCAGAACGCAGAGCGTGGCCANAAACAGGCCGTGATAGACGGGCAACGAATGAAGCCGCGCGCCGCCNCCTACGAACGCACGCCCCCTGGAGCGCCCGAAGGCGAAGGCCGCCAATGCGACGGCAACAATGAGCAGAAAGAATAAGCTAACCATCTCCGCCCCCGGGAGAGCAGCGGCAGGAGCCGCGTCGGCGACGCGCTCTACCGCATTTTGACGGCAAAACGAAGCGGGTGGTTGTCCACCCGCTTCGTCTTCGTCAGCGGATCAGAGGCCGGCGTCGGCCGACAGGGGCTTCTGCGCCTGGATGTCCGCGCGCACCTGGGTGAGCTGATCGGCCGGCAGCGGCACGAGGCCCTTGCGCGACAGGTAGCCGTCCTCGCCGAGCGCCTTCTCGGAGACGTACTCGCCGATGAACGTGTCGAGACCCGGCACGACGCCGATGTGCTGCTTCTTGAAGTAGACGAACAGCGGGCGCGACACCGAGTACTTGCCGTCGGCGATCGTGTCGAAGTCCGGCGTCACGCCGTCGATCTTGGCGCCCTTGATCTTCGCCGCGTTCTCCTCGAGGAAGGAGTAGCCGAAGATGCCGACCGCCTTCGGGTTGGCGTCGAGCTTCTGGACGATGAGGTTGTCGTTCTCGCCGGCGTCGATGTAGGCGCCGTCCTCGCGGATCGTCTTCCAGGCGGCGGCGAAGGCCTTCGCGTCGCTCTTCTTGAGGTCGGCGAGGACCTTCTCGGCGCCCGGCTCCATGACGAGCTCAAGGAAGGAATCGCGCGTGCCGGAGGTGGGCGGCGGGCCGAGCACCTCGATCTTCTCGTTCGGCAGCGCCTTGTCGATGTCCGACCAGTTCTTGTAGGGGTTGGCGACCAGCTTGCCGTCCGGGCCGGGCACTTCCTTGGCGAGGGCGAGGAAGAGCTGCTCCTTCGTGAGGTCGAAGTCCGGGCCGGCCTTGGAATTGGCGACGGTCAGACCGTCGAAGCCGACCTTCAGCTCGATGATGTCGGAGACGCCATTCTTCTGGCAGTCGTCGAACTCGGACTTCTTGATGCGGCGCGAGGCGTTGGTCGCATCCGGATGATCGGTGCCGACACCGGCGCAGAACAGCTTCATGCCGCCGCCCGTGCCGGTCGACTCGACGACCGGGGCCTTGCCGGCGCCCGAGCGGCCGAACTGCTCGGCGACCGCCGTGGTGAAGGGATAGACGGTCGAGGAACCGACGATGCGGATCTGGTCGCGCGCCTGAGCGGCACCGGCAGCGGCGACGCCGGCCAGCGTGAGGGCGGCGACGCTGACGAGGGAACGGAAATTCACGGTATATCTCCCTGATCTCTTGGAGCGGGACGACGATCGCACGGCTGTGACGGCCATGCCGCATCCGCTTCGGCGATGCCGCTGGCACCTCCGACGCCCCTTGTCTATGACGGCAAGGTGACAACCGAATGACAGCGTAACAATTTGATTTGTCTTAATTTTGCGATTCGTCGCCGAGCGCTGGCAGCGTCACCGTAAACGAGGCGCCCTCGCCAACGTCGCTCGCAATGGTGAGGCGGCCGCGGTGGCGCATCACGATGTGCTTGACGATGGCGAGACCGAGGCCGGTGCCGCCCTTGCCCCGGCTCGCCGCGACATCGACGCGGTAGAAGCGCTCGGTCAGGCGCGGCAGGTGCTCGGGCGCGATGCCCGGACCATAGTCGCGCACCACGACCGATATCTCGCCCCCGCCGCCCTCGGGCGCCGCGGTCGTGACCCTGACGTCGACGCGGCCGCCGCTCTCGCCGTATTTGACGGCATTCTCGATGAGATTCTCGAAGACGCGCAGCAGCTCGTCGCGCTCGCCGCGCACGTTGACCGGCCCCTGCGGGGCATCGAGCGCGATGTCGACCCCACGCTCGCGGGCCAGCGGCGAGAGCGTGTCGATCATGTGACGCAGCAGGGCGATGACGTCGACGATCGCCGTCGGCTGCACGTGCACGCTGAGCTCGATGCGCGACAGCGACAGAAGATCGTCGATGAGCCGTGCCATGCGCTGCGCCTGCTCGCGCATGATGGCGAGGAAGCGCTCGCGCGCGGCCGCGTCGTTGCGGGCCGGCCCCTGCAGGGTCTCGATGAAGCCCATGAGGGAGGCGAGCGGCGTGCGCAGTTCGTGGCTGGCGTTGGCGACGAAATCGACCCGCATGTGCTCCAGCCGCCGCGCCGGAGTCAGGTCGCGGAAATAGAGGGCGGCGCCGGCCCGGCCGGCATCGTCGCCGGCCTCGCCGGAAAGGGGGGCGATATGCACTTCGAAGGCGCGCTCCACCGGCACGCGCTCAACATATTCGACCGCTTCGGCCTTGCCGCCCTTCACGACGCGCTCCAGGCCGTCGAGCACGTCCGGCGCGCGCAGCGCGAAGGACAGGGGATGGGCGTTGCGCAGCCCCGGCAGCACCGCTGTCGCCGCCCGGTTGGCGTCGACCACGAGACCGCGCCGGTCCACGATGACCACGGGATCCGGCAGGGCGGCCAGCACCGCCGCCGGTCCGAAGGCGTGTTTCTGGCGCCGCTCGCTCGTCGTCACGACACGGCCGCTCAGAGGCCGGCGGTCGCGGAAGGCGAGCCCCGCGACGGCGAGGCTGGCGAGCGCGGCGAGCGCGGTCGAGATGCCGACCGTGCCGCCGGCGAGCGCGGTGAGGGTGAAGATGGCGCTGCTGAGGCCGGCGGTTCTGAGCGCGATGGCGTTGGCGCTGAGCCGCAGGCTGTTCTTCGTCGTCTCGATCATGCCCTTGCCCGAACCGGCCGCTCCCCCGGCAACCGAGGCCGGCGAATCGGGACGGGCGGCACGTTAAGAGGCCATCTCAACCGCTCTTCCGCGTCATCCCGATGACAGTGGCGTCGCGCCCTCAGCTGCGCCCGGAGCCCTTGCCGGCCAGCTCGTCGAGCCGTGCCTGCATCTCCAGCACCTGACGCTTGAGGTCGTCGAGGTCGCCCCCTGTCTGCCGGGGCTCGGCCTCGCGCGGTCTCGCCGCGGCCTCGCCCTGCTGCTCGCCACGCGGGCTGAAGGGGGAGAACAGCCTGAGCGCCTCGCCGAACATCACCATGTTCGTGCGCACGTGCTCTTCCATGCTCTTGAAGGCGGCCGCCGGGCCGAAGGCCTCGGCCATCTTCTCGCGCAGCTTCTGCTGCTCGCGCGTGAAGTTCTCGATGGAGAACTCGAGATAGCTCGGCACGAGCGCCTGCATGCTGTCGCCGTAGAAGCGGATGAGCTGGCGCAGGAAGGCGACCGGAAGAAGGTTCTGCCCGGCCTTGTTCTCTTCCTCGAAGATGATCTGCGTCAGCACCGAACGGGTGATGTCCTCGCTGGTCTTGGCATCGTAGACGACGAAGTCCTCGCCATCCCGCACCATCTGCGCGAGATCCTCCAGAGTGACGTATGTGCTGGTTCCCGTGTGATAGAGGCGGCGGTTGGCGTATTTCTTGATGACGGTCGGATTTTCTTCTGTCGCCATGGCTCTGCTTTGTCTCGTCCTGGCCCAGGTACTGGCCCATGCCGCAGCGCCCCGAAGCATTCCCGGCATCAGAACCGGTGCCTGCGCACGGCCTCCCCGGCGCAGACGATAGGCGCTAATCAGCCCGACGAAAACTCATTTGTGCGACATGGGAGCGCGGTGCGCGCCGGATGTGGCGCTTGACGCTCCGCGGAGCCCCCCCGAAGATGGCCTGGACCCGTCCACACATGGCCGCGTTCAGGCGGTCGCAGCACGACAGCAAGAGCCGCCACGAGCGGCGGAACAAGGAACTTGAGGAGATCACCATGGCCTCCACGGACATCGTCATCGTCGCCGCCACCCGCACGCCGGTAGGCTCCTTCAACGGCGCCTTCGCCAGCATGCCGGCGCATGTGCTGGGCGCCGCCGCGATCAACGGCGCCCTGGAGCGGGCGGGCGTCGCCCCCGAGGAGGTCGACGAGGTCATCCTCGGCCAGGTGCTGACGGCCGCCGAGGGCCAGAACCCGGCCCGCCAGGCGGCCATGAAGGCCGGCATCCCGGTCGACAAGACGGCGTGGAGCCTCAACCAGGTCTGCGGCTCGGGCCTGCGCGCGGTCGCCCTCGGCATGCAGCAGATCGCCAACGGCGATGCTTCCGTCATCGTCGCCGGCGGGCAGGAATCGATGTCGCTGTCGCCGCACGCAGCCCACATGCGCGCCGGCACGAAGTTCGGCGATGTGCAGTTCGTCGACACGATGATTCGCGACGGCCTGTGGGATGCCTTCCACGGCTACCACATGGGCGTGACCGCCGAGAACGTGGCCCAGAAGTGGCAGATCAGCCGCGAGGAGCAGGACGCCTTCGCCGTCGCCTCGCAGAACAAGGCGGAAGCCGCCAAGAAGGCCGGCCGCTTCGCCGAGGAGATCACGCCCGTGACCGTCGCCTCCCGCAAGGGCGACATCGTCGTCGACACGGACGAATACATCCGCGACGGGGCGACGCTCGACGCGGTCGCCAAGCTCCGGCCCGCCTTCCAGAAGGATGGCACGGTGACGGCGGGCAACGCCTCGGGCCTCAACGACGGAGCGGCGGCCCTCGTGCTGATGACGGCGGCCGAAGCCGAGC
>Ga0065721_10051575_pt1 | contig 14208 bp, 15 predicted proteins | sample Mesricmetagenome_FD_59108 | JGI IMG/M metagenome (GOLD analysis project Ga0065721, IMG submission 59108) | Mesophilic microbial community from rice straw/compost enrichment Sample: eDNA_1 v2 (version 2) | ecosystem: Engineered > Solid waste > Grass > Composting > Bioreactor | place: USA: Davis... | reverse complement strand
GGGCGCGGGGAGTTCTCCCCGCGCCCGCCGTTTTGGGGCCACGACAGCGATCGGCTGCTGCCAGGCTACTCGCTCCGCCGACGACGGCGTACCACGGTGCCTCCGAGGGCCAGCAGGCCCACCCCCACCAGCGTCATCGTGCCCGGCTCCGGCACAGTGCTCGCGTACAGGCGGATGGCAAGCCCCGAGTTGTTCTGGCCCGGAACGTTGAACGAGTCGCCCGTTCGGTTGAAGTTGAAGTCGTTCCGGCCCGTGGTGTCCTTCAAGTAGCCCCCGGTCGGACTCGTGAATCCCGACGAGCCCACCGCCGGTCCGTTCACACCGTAGCGGACCAGGGTGGACAGGTTCGCAGTGCTCTGCAAACCACTCCCAAAGTCGCCCTGGAAGTTGATCGTGATCCCGTTGAGGAACGGGTCGGTAAAGACCACCCCCGGCAACGACACGTTCACACTGAGGATCTCGTTAACGCCGAGCGTGAGACTGGTGCCGCCGCCCGATAGCGCCGGCAGAATGTCGAACGTCAGAACATCACTCGCCGGATTCGAGAACAGGTCGTTCCCAACGCCGTTGTTGTCGTTCCAGAACTGGACGTTCATCACGAGCGACGTGTACGTCACGGTCGTGGGACCGTGTACCAGCAGCGCCTCCAGCCTATTGACAGTGACCGGCCCGGAACCGCCCGTGTCGAAGTTGATCAGGTCGCCCATGAAGAGGCGATCATCCTGTGGGCGGAAGCCGTTATCCGCGTTCGTGATCGCGTCATAAATGAGCTGCGCGTGGGCGGCAGTAACGGTAATAGAGGCCACGCATAGGCTTGCGATAGTAGCAACGATAGCAGTTCTGAGTCTCATAGGACCCTCCCCGATAAAAATACCTGCGTTTCGCGACGACGCATATCAGTCCTGTGCCTTCGGGAAGATGGTGCGTCGAATGATGGTACCCCGCCCAAGGGTTACTATAACAGGTATTTTTACCTATCACAAGAAAACTCGTACTATGGAGTATGCTTGCCTGCTAGTAGGGTTCCCAGGCAAGCAAGCTACTCTGCGCCTCCGCCAGCGAAAATCAGCGCTCGAGTCACAGACTGCGAAGCGCCGTCCGGGGAATCGCGAACAGGCGCATTTGCAGGGCGCTGCCGATCCCGGTGGCGGGGTCGGAGGCGTCCCCCAGGTCGCGGGCATCAGCGCCCCGGAAGTTGTAATCCCTCCCCCCGGAAGCATTCCGGTAGTAGAAGGTGTTGCCGCCGCGGTTCGGGTTGGTGGGCAGGAAGCCCACCTCCGGCGTGTTGACATTGACGCCCCCACCGCGCAAGCCCGCGGTCAGGTCGTCTGTGTCCCGGAGACCGGCGCCCGTGTCTCCCTGGATGTGGACGGTCACCCCCAGACTCCCGTCACCACGGAGGACGACCGGGGGCGCGAAGTTCAGGATCACCAGTTCGGAGGCGCTTGCGGCAAGCGTACGCGCGCCCAGGTCGAACGATCTGACGCCGCCGGCGCAGGGGGAGGAGAATACGGGGGCGGCTCCCGTGGTGGCGTTGGTGCAGGCGTCCCAGAACTGGACGTTCACCCGGATGTTCTCGTAGGTGACGGCGCTCGGGCTTGCGTGGCGCAGTACGAGTTCCATGCTGGTAACGGCCACCGGCGCGCCCTCACCGGGGATGCCAAAGGCCTGCCCGATGAATGTGCGGGGGGTGGACTGGGGAAGGGCGTCGTTCTGAGCGTTGGAAAGGGAGTCGAAGACCAGCAGCGGCTGCTGCGCCCGCGCCGACAGCGCCAGCAGAAAGACCAGAAGCGCGAGGGGGATAAGCCGCGTAAACGGGGCCGCCGTCGCGCGGCGGCTGCGCAACCAACTCCCGGAAGACATGGTACACCTTTCCGTCCTGTGCCGGCCGCTTACCGGCACGCCCTACCCCTGATAATTCTCCAGCCACACCTGGTATTCCTCCCAGGTGCAAAATCCCCACTGCGGAGGGGACAGGAGAGAGGGCCGCGAACAAGAGCCCATGAACATTCGAGAGAGCGTGCTGGACGCCATCGGGAACACGCCCCTGGTGCGGCTCGCGCGCGTTGGCGCCGGGTGCCCCGCCGTGCTGCTGGGCAAGGTGGAGATGCAGAACCCGGGCGGCAGCGTGAAGGACCGCATTGCACGCGCCATGGTCGAGGCCGCCGAGGCGGCGGGCCTCCTCTCCCCCGGGGCCACGATCGTCGAGGCGACGGCCGGCAACACGGGCGTCGGGCTGGCGCTGGTGGCCGCCGTGCGCGGCTACCGCTGCGTCTTCGTGATGCCCGAGAAGATGAGCCGGGACAAAGAGGACCTGCTGCGCGCGTACGGAGCGGACGTGGTGCGGGTGCCGAACGCCCCGCCGGAGTCGCCCGAGAACTTCCAGAACGTCGCCCGGCGACTCGCTGCGGAGAACCACTGGTTCCTGCCCAACCAGTTCTCCCACCCGGCGAACCCGGCGATCCACTACGCCACCACCGGCCCGGAGATCTGGCGCGACACGGGAGGGAACGTGGACGCTCTGGTGGTGGGGGTGGGCACGGGCGGCACGCTCTCCGGGGCGGGCCGCTACCTCAAGGAGCAGAACCCCGCCCTGCGCGTCGTCCTCGCGGATCCGGAGGGGTCGGCCCTGGCGGGCGGCGAGCCCGGCTCCTACCTGCTGGAGGGCATCGGCGGCAGCATCGCTCCGCCTAACTTTGACACGTCCCTGGTAGACGAGGCAATCACCATCCCCGACCGCGAGGCGTTTGGCCTGTGCCGTCGCCTGGCGCGCGAGGAGGGACTGCTGGTCGGCGGAGCGGCGGGGTGCGCTGTGGCGGCTGCCCTGCGCTGGGGCAGCCGCCCCGAGAACGCCGGAAAGACCGCGGTCGCTGTCCTGCCCGACACAGGACGCAACTACCTGTCCAAGATATTCAACGACGACTGGCTGCGCGAGCGCGGGCTGTGGGAGAACAGCGATACCCCGGCCTGAGCCCGGGCAAAAAAAGGGGCAGCGGGGGTTCAGACCGCTGCCCGGCAGACACGTATGGTACGTGTGCGGAGGGACGAAAGGACAGTAATAGCCAAAACTCTCGCGGAACGCGCGGGCCGTCTCGACTTTGAAACCACCACCGGCTGCGCCCCACTTTCCACAGAGTGAGTCGCCGCGGGCAGGCCCGGGGTTGGGGCGTTTAATAATTTTTTACAAAGGGAGTCAACGGCGGGGAAACCGGTAGTGTCCGGTGAGCGGCCAGGCCAGGAGGACATCCTCCTCGGCGCAGACGCCGAGGTTGTGGATCACGAGGGGCACGCCCTGAGCGTTCACACGGTCCGAGACGATCCCCGTGTGGTCCAGCCCCGAAGGCAGTTTCCAGGTAACTACATCGCCGGGTTGGAACGTCGCCCGGGTGGCCGCGCGGTAGGCTGTGGGCAGGACCATCCCCTTGCGCTCGAAGAAGCGCCGCTGGTTGGGCACACGCCGGTGGTCGATGTTACGGTCGGGGCGCTTCAGTCCCCAGTTCTGGGGGTAGCGGGAGAAGTGGGCGCGCATGTCCTCGTGGATCAGACGCTGCAGGTCATACCCGGCGGCGCGCAGAGCGCGCACCACCACGTCCGTGCAGACCCCGGTATCCTTCGGCACGTCGCCGTTCGGGTACCCGATGGCAACGTACCCCGGCACGTAGGCCGTGCCGAACTGCGCCCGCGCCCCTGCCACGATCTTCGCCGCGGTCGCGTCGGGCGCGCCCACGCGCGCGGGCGGCAGCGGAGCCTGCGGCGCAGCCAGGGCGAGCGGCGCCCGGAGGCTACGGCCCCCGCCGCCCCCGCAGAGTAGCAGCAGGGGCAGCAGGGCCAGAAAAGTTATCCCGGTGCCGAAGCGTCTCGCCGTCATCGTCACCGGGATTGTACCGCCTCCGGCGCCTTACGAGGCATCCAGCGCGTTGGTGTCGTAGTAGAAGCGCTCGTGCACGACCTGACCGTCCTGCCACTCCTGCACGGCGACCTGCTCCATGCGCACGCGGTTCCCCTCCGTGTCGGTGAAGTCGAGTACCCACTCGATCACCGCCCGGTCGCTGTCCACCGTCACGGACTTCGCCCGGCTTTCATGGACCTGCGCCACGGAGCCGACGAACTGCTCCTCGCGCGCCCGGTTCTCCGCCTTGCCCACGGTCGGGGCGCTGCGGTTCTCGGCCATGGCGACGTCTTCGCCGTAGTAGGCGTCGAACGCCTCCAGGAATTTGCCCTGCTCGACCAGGCCGACCAGGCTCTCCACGCACTCCCGAGTCGTTTGCAGGGTCGCTTTTGTAGCCACTGCTGCGGACATATCGTTCTCTCCTTTGACGCAATTAGTTGCACACGCAACCAATATACCGCATTTTGTTGCTCGCGCAACTATTTACGGGTACAATTTTTTCGGGAGGTGCAAAAACAACCATGGCACGGGAATTGACGCGGGCGCAGCGGCAGGCGTGGCGGTCGCTCTTCGAGGCGCACGGGATGGTGCTGCGCCGCATCGACGCGGACCTGGAAAAGGAGGGGGTCGGCTCGCTGGCGGAATACGATGCGCTCTACAACCTCTACCAGTCGCCGGAGCGGCGCCTGCGCCTGGCGGAGTTGGCGGAGGCCGCTCTGATCTCGCGCAGCGGCCTGACACGCCTGGTGGACCGCCTGGAGGCGCGCGGGCTTCTGAAGCGCGAGGCGTGCTCGGAGGACCGGCGCGGCTCCTACGCGGTGCTGACGGACGCAGGGGTGGAAGCGCTGCGACGCATCTGGTCGTCCTACGCCCGCGGCATCTCCGATTACTTCATGCGCCACCTGTCGGACGAGGACACTGAGGCGGTGACACGCATCTTCGGGCGGGTGCGCGATGCTCTGCGCGCCGGCGAAGACAGGTAGTTCCCCTCACCCCGCCGTTTCTGCTACAATGGCGGCATCTATCTAGCCCCCGCGCCCGCGGGGGCGCACGAGGGGTTCTCATGACGGATCGAGTGCGCTTGAGAGTGCTACTCTCGGCGATGATGTTCTTCCAGTACGCGGCCTGGGGCGCCTGGACGCCTGTACTGGGTGCGACACTGACCAACCGGCTGAACGCCAGCGGCGTCGAGGTCGGCAGCGTATACGGGGTTCTGTGGCTGGCGTGTATCATCACGCCATTCATCGGCGGGCAGATTGTGGACCGGCTTCTGCCGAGCCAGATTTACCTGGCCATCTCCTCCGCGATCTGCGCCGTTTCTGCCTGGATGATGGCGGGCCAGTCACAGTTTGGCGGCATCCTGCTCTGGATGTGGGTCTGGTCGCTGGCCTTCGCACCCACGCTGGGCATCACCAACGCCATCGCGTTCCACCATCTGAGCAAGGAGGGGCGCCCGGAGGCCGAGCAGGAGCGGGACTTCGCTGTGATTCGCACAGCGGGCACGATCGGCTGGATCGTCGCCGCGTTCGTGCTGACCTACTATCTGCTGGGCCGCCCGAAGCTGGAGCCGGGGCAGTGGGCGCCGTTTGAGGAGATGCAGGTCTCGGCCATCTTCGCCGGCATCCTGGCCGTGGTCTCTTTCCTGCTCCCGCACACGCCGCCGTCCACCGAGAAGAAGGATCCGTGGGCCTTCACCAAGGCGTTCGCGCTGTTCAAGACCGTGCCCGGCTTCACGGTCTTCATGCTGATCTCCTTCATCGTCTCTACCGAGTTCCAGTTCTTCTATGTCCTCTCCGCGCCGTTCCTGAACGAGATCGGCGTGCCAGAGGCGTGGCTCTCCTCCACCAAGAGCATCAGCCAGATGGCAGAGATCATCTCCATGGCGGTGCTGCTGCCTATCTCGCTAAAACTCCTGGGCATGCGCTGGACGCTGGTCCTGGGAACGCTCGCCTGGCCGCTGCGCTACTTCATCTTCGCGATGTACCACCAGGTCCCGCTCTCGCTCGTGGTGATCTCGCTGATGTTCCACGGCATCGGGTTCGCCTTTGTGTTCGTGACGTCGTACCTGTACGTGGACCGGGTCGCTCCGAAGGACATCCGCGGCAGCGCCCAGAACCTGCTGACCCTGGTGACGCTCGGCCTGGGGAACTGGCTGGGCACAGCGTTCTGCGGCTGGCTCAAGGACCACTACACCAAGTTCGCCGCTGACCCGGCGAACCCCGGGAAGATGATCCCGGTCCCCAACTCCACGGACTGGACCAGCGTCTTCATGGTGCCCGCGGTCATGACAATCCTGTGCGCCATCGCCTTCTACTTCACGTTCCGCGAGCCGAAGATCCCGGAGGACGCGGGCGCGGAGGACGTCCCCCAGGCGCGGCTTCAGGAGGCGCAGTAGCGCGCCGCCGCTACCTCCTCCAGTAGCGCCTCGGTATCGTCCCACCCGAGGCAGGCATCCGTAACGGACACACCATAGCGAAGGGACACACGAAGGGCCTCCCCGCCGTCTTTAGAAAGATCGGTGGGGAGGCCCTGTTTTCCGGGGTAAAGGTGGCTCTCCAGCAGCACGCCCCGCAGGGGCGAGGAGGCGCCGTCACCAGACGCCTTGCGCTGCCGCAGCAGCACCTCACGGCAGATCTCCACCTGCCGCGCCGGTTCGTAGCCGGAGTTCGCGTGCGAGCAGTCCACGAGCACGGCGGGGTTCAGGCCCACCTCGCGCAGGCGCGCGGCCGCGTCCGCAACGCTCGCCGCATCGTAGTTCGGGCCAGTCGCGCGCCCGCCGCGCAGGATCAGGGCGCCGTCCCGATTCCCGCGTGTGCGCACCATGCTGCACCGCCCGTCCGCATCCATGCCCAGGTAGCTATGCGGCTCACGCGCCGCGATCAGGGCGTCCACCGCCGTCTGTACCGCTCCCTGCGTACCGTTTTTGATGCCCACCGGCAGAGACAGCCCGCTCGCCAGCGCCCGGTGCGGCTGGCTCTCCGCCGTGCGCGCCCCGATGGAGGCGAAGGCCAGCAGGTCGGCGTAGTAGGCAGGTGTCGCCGGGTCCAGCACCTCGGATGCCACCGGTACACCCCGCGCGTTGATAGCGAGCAGCACCTCGCGGGCCAGGCGCAGGCCCGCCTCCATGTCCAGCGAACCATCCAGATGCGGGTCGTAGAGCAGCCCTCGCCAGCCGATCGTTGTGCGCGGCTTCTCCAGGTACGCTCGCATCACCAGGCACAGCGCATCCCCTAGACGCCGCCGCACCGCCGCAAGCCGGTCGGCGTACTCCAGGGCGGCTTCGGGATCGTGCAGGGAACACGGTCCGACCACTACCAGGGGTCTCGGGTCCTCGCCGCGCAGCGCTGCGCGCACCTCCGCGCGGCCCCGCGTCACCGTCTCGCGCGCGGGACCGTCCAGCGGCAGGTCGTTGAGCAGCACACGGGGCGCAGGCACCGGATGATGCTCTGTGCCTTCATCGTGATGCGCGGCGCGGGCTCGTAGGACACCCTCCGACGCAGCGGAGGGCGCGGCGTCTTCGGCGGTCCGTGCGGCGACGGACACGGGGGTGGTGGGCATGGTTGCGGTGGTCACTTTCGGCTCCTCATACAAGCGAAAGGACCCGCCCGGGTTTTCCCGGGCGGGTCCTCGTCTCGACATCGTTCGCTGCGTGTCAGCGGTTTCGAGCGGGCATTCCCTGCACCGGGGCGGGCGCGTTAAAGTAGTAAAACCAGAAAAAGTAAAAGAAGCCGCCAAACCGGCCCCGCCAGGCACGCGCAAAAAAGGCACTGCCGCTCTTCTCAAAGCGGAGGCCGGACGCGAACGTATGGGCGGTAGCGGTGAGGCCGAATGACATGGTGCGACTTCGTTGGAACCACTATACCACAGGGCGGGCCGCCGTCGCGTTCCCTGCCGACCGGTGGCGCCGTGCGGAAATTTACTATGCAGCCGCGGGTACGGCTTCGCTCTGCGCGAGCAGCGATTGGATTATCTGTAGCGTTTCCGGTGAACTTAGCGTCTCCCGTACCTTTTCCTTGAACTGCTCCGCATCCTGCACTTCTTCATTTACTCCTGGTCCAGTCACCCTAGCCGGATATAGCTCTTGCACTTTATGAGTAATGGTTAAGAGCTTGTAGCGAAAGGCACCAAGCGCGGGCACTAAGACATAGAGAGCATGCTGGATATTGCCGAGGAGCATCCTATCTTCTTCCGTGCGAACTTCTCCAATCAGAGCATTGCGAGTCTGTTGACCTAAGAAGTACGCCTGATTACGCAGGATAGAAACAGGCGAAACCACGTCTACAGAGCCGAATTCAGACGGCCAGAGGTTTTCAGGAGTGCTGTTCATGATCACATCTCACGAAGAGTTACAGGCTCATCTGGAACAGTAGCGGCAGGTGGTCTGACCGATTGCGGCCTCCGGGAATTTCCTTGGTTCACACAGCAAAGTGAGCAACACTGCCGGGCGCAGAGTTCTCCGGGCGATCGGGCTATTCCTACGCGACCGTCCAGATACACTGCGGTAAAGCGTACAATAAAGCCATGATGCCGCCGAAGCCTCACGAGTGGCCGATCCTCTTTGCCTCGCTCTACGTGCTGCTCTCGGTCGCGTCATGGCAACTGGCACTCGCGGGTGTGGCTGAGTTCTCGCCGGGGGACCTCGTGGTGATAGACTCCCTGTTCTGCGCCCTGACCATCGGCTGGTTCCACCGAAAATCACTCCCCGGCTTGCGGAAGCGGTAACCTCCCCTCCGGTTTGCCATCGCCCCCGCCCCAGGCGATAATGGCCCGGAGGTCTTTTCGCATCCATGAGCATCCTGACCGTCGCCAATGTCGCCAAGAGTTTCGGCGGCGACCTGCTGTTTACCGAGATCACGTTCAGCCTCGCGGCGGGCCAGAAGATGGGCCTGATCGGGCGCAACGGCGGCGGCAAGACCACGCTGCTGCGCATCCTGCTGGGGCAGGAGACGCCCGACCCCAGCATCGTTGGAGGCGCCGCCGCATATCCGCGCGTCACGCTCGCGGCGGGGCGGCGCATGGGCTACCTGCGGCAGGAGGCTCCCGTCCACCCCGAGCACACCATCGCGCAGGAGATCGAGGGCGCGCTCGCCCCGCTGCGGGCGGTGCAGGCGCGCATCGCCGCGGCCGAGCAGGCCATGAGCGACGCCACCGAGGAGGCCGATCTGGAGCGGGCGATGGCCGAGTACACCGCCGCACACGACGCCTTCGAGGCGATGGGCGGCTACGCCGTGGAGGCGGAGCGGGACGCCGTGCTGCTGCGGCTTGGCTTCGGGCCAGAGGCGATGGAGAAGCGCGTCGGGTCGTGCTCGGGCGGCGAGCAGACGCGCCTTGCGCTGGCAAAGCTGGTCCTCACCCGCCCCGACCTGCTGATCCTCGACGAGCCCACCAACCACCTTGACATCGCCGCCACGGAGTGGCTGGAGGGCTTCCTGAAGGACTACCCCGGCGCCGTACTGCTGGTCAGTCACGACCGCTACTTCCTGGATGCCGTGACCGACACCACAGCGGAGCTGGAGCACCAGCGCCTGACGGTCTACAAGGGAAACTACTCCCACTTCAAGCAGCAGAAGCAGGAGCGCCTGCAGCGCCAGCAGGAGTTGTACGACCAGCAGCAGGCCGAGATCGCGCGTCTGAAGGACCTCATCAAGCGCAACATGAACGCGGACGCCCACCGGAGTAGCATACGCCTCAAGACGCAGGGGCGGATCGACCGGATGGAGAAGGTGGAGGCGCCGCGCACCGACCCCCGCACCGTTCGGGCGCGCATCGACGCCGCCGGAGCCGGGCGCATCGGCCGGGAGGTGGTGCGCCTGTCCGACCTGTCGAAGTCCTACGGCGAGCGGACGCTGTTCGCCCACCTGGACGGCGTGGTGGAGCGCGGCGACCGGGTCGGGCTGGTGGGGCCGAACGGAGCGGGCAAGACCACGCTGGTCCGCATCCTCCTGGGCGACGAGGTCCCGACCACGGGAACGCTCGCCTACGGTCACAACGTCCGCCGCGCCTACTTCTCGCAGCACGCCACCGACGATTTGGACGTTGAGCGCACAGTGCTCGAAACGCTGACCGACGCGGCAACGACCTTCACCGAAACCGAGGCGCGCAACTACCTGGCGCGCTTCCTCTTCACCGGCGACGACGTGTACAAAAAAGTCGCGATGCTCTCCGGGGGCGAGAAGAACAAGCTGGCGCTGGCCCGGATGCTCCTGGAGCCCTGCAACCTGCTGATTCTGGACGAGCCTACCAACCACCTCGACATCGAGTCGTGCGAAACGCTGACCGAGATGCTGACGCGCTACGAGGGCACCCTGCTCCTGGTCAGCCACGACCGCTACCTGCTCAACGCCGTCACCACAAAGACCCTCGCCCTCACCGGCGACGGCCGCGCGGCCTTTGTGGAGGGCAACTATGCTGCCTGGCGCGAGGAGGCGGAGGCGGCAGCCGCGCGGCAGGCCGCCTCCACCGCGGCGAAGAAGAAGGCGCCTTCCCCCACTGCCGCCGTGGCCCCAAACGCCGCCCCGCCGCCCCCCGCGCTCAGCGCCCGCGAACTGAGCAAAGCCCGCGCCCGCGCGAAGGATGCGGTGGAGAAGGCGGAGGCCCGGGTACAGGCGCAGGAAGCGCGCCTCGCCGAGGTGGAGGCGGCGCTCGCCGCGGGCAACCCGACCGCCGACCTCGTGGCCCTCGCGGCCGAACACACCCGCGTTCGCGCCGAGGTAGACGCCGCAATCGCCGACTGGGAGCGCACCGTCGCCGAGCAGGAAGCGCTGGGGTAGACAACCCAGCAGGGAGCGCCCCCGAAAAAGCGCCTGGCGGCAAGGACCTGAGATCCCAGCCGCCGGGCGCTCTGCATTTTCCGGGTGGCGCGACGATTAGTCGTCGGCCGGGGTGAACTGGCGCAGGTAGCCGTTCGGGTCCACCGAGCCGTCCGGGGCCTTGGTGCGATCGTTAAGCAGGGTGGTCAGGGCAACGTTCTTGGCATGGCCGTCGCAGTAGATCACGTTGCTGTTGCCCTGGTGGCGGTCCACAATCGCGCCCTCCTGCTTGTCGCCGATGTTGCGGCCCTTCCAGCAGAGGTAGTTGACATCGCCCGCCTTCTGGATCGCCTCCGGGTCCTCGGCGGTATTCGGCCAGGATACCTGGTAGCTGCCATTGCCATCCATCACCCAGATGGTGCCGGCGGGGTTGGTAACGATCGACAGGCGTACCTCGTTGCTCGGCCCCTGGCGCGACTTATCGCCGTCCCCCCAGTAGGCTGAGTTGATGGCATAGCTGCCATAGTACCGATCGTCCAGCGCGTTGGTGTTGGGCTCGACCCCCAGGCGCTTGTGCGGCACGAAGCGCCCCTTGGCATCGGCGCCGATGCCGAGCGGTGCGTTGGGACACTCGTACAGGCCGGTGTTCTTCACGAACGGCTCAATGGCATCCATCCACTTGTACCGGTTGGTGTTATTGGACTGCTGGTAACCGTCGGGCCCGTACCAGCCACGCACCATCTGCTCGTCGTAATCCTGGGAATAGGCCAGCAGGGCCAGGCCGATCTGTTTGGTATTGGAGAGGCAAGCCGCCTGACGCGCCTTGTTGCGCGCCTGAGCAAAGACGGGGAAGAGGATCGCGGCCAGAATGGCTATAATGGCGATTACAACCAGAAGCTCGATCAGGGTAAATGCAGCACTTTTACGGGAAGCCCGGACAGAGAGGGGCATGCTCATCATTGCATATCTCCTTCATTGGTACGCCGAGGACAGCCCCCGACGGTTAAATTTAGCACAGTTTAGGCCAGCCTGTCAAGGACCAAACGCACCAAATTGACCATACCGGGGACCGCGTTACCAAAACTACATTTGGTGTGTTTTGGGTCACGGTCCCCGGTTCGAGAGCCGTCTGCTTACCCGGTCGCGTCGGCCGGAAACCACTCCAGAAGCGCCTTTGCCACCCGTTCGTGCCCCTGGCGGTTGGGATGGTTGCTCTGGGACATAAGCGCGGGCAACCTCCCCCCCTCCTGGACGAACTGCCGGAACGCAGCAAAGCTGTCAACGAGGCCCGTCCCGTGCTCGCGGGCCAGCGCACGCACCTGCTCCGCGTGCGCGCAGAGCGGGTCGGCGGGGTCGTCCCAGTTTGCGGTCAGGTCCGCGGTGGGCGTCAGCAGAATTACCTTGATTCCACGCGTCTGCGCCTGAGAGATCATGGAAGACCAGGCCTTTCGGGCGCGCTCCAGGCCGCCCCGCCGGTCGTTCAGTGCATAGTCGATGGTCACAACGTCCGGCCGGTGCGGGAGCACAGCGTCCGCGAAGCGGCGCGCCCCCGCGTCGGAGTCCTCGCCCCCGATAGCGGTGACGATCACGTTAATCACCGCATGCGGGTAGCGCTCGGCCAGGCCGACGCGGAGCAGGTGGGGATAGGCGTCCAGCGACCGCACTTCCGGGGTCCTGAAGTACCCGGCGGGGACGCTGTGTCCGTGGCAGACGATGTTGACGGTGCGGTTGCGGGGCCAGTCCGTGCGGCAAAGACGGGCGACCTCCGCGAGGTACGTGCGGGGGTCCGCGGGAAGGGTATCCATGGGCATTTGGTAAAGTCAGCAGAGTCCGGTCACGGCGCTGGCGCGCCGCCCGTGGAATAGTACCCCGCAGCCGTGCGAAGTTCTCGGCGGCGCAGCGAAGCCGCTCCGAAATCAGGATAATCAAGGTCATGCAGCAGCAGCCATCGTTTCCCCGACACTCAGATGCCGAAGAGCTGGCCGCCCTGGCGCGGCAGGCGATGATCGAACGCGGTCTGGAGCCGGAGTTCCCACCGGATGCCCTGCAGCAGGCGACGCAGGCGGCCGCAGCCTTCCCGCCTGCGGAGGCGGCCGACCCGGCGGTCCGCGACCTGCGGGCGCTGCCCTGGGCCTCCGTGGATAACGACGACTCGCGCGACCTGGACCAGCTCACCGTGGCCGAGCCGCAGGCGGGCGGGAAGGTGCGCATCCTGGTGGCGGTGGCGGATGTGGATGCCCTGGTCAAGGACGGCAGCCCTGCGGACCGGCATGCGCGCAAGAACACGACGTCGGTCTACACCCCGGCGGTCATCTTCCCCATGCTCCCCGAGCAGTTCAGCACCGACCTGTCCAGCCTCAACCCGGGCGAGGACCGGCTGGCGCTCGTGGTTGCGTACACGGTGAACGAGGACGGGCGCCTTTCCGACGAGGAGGTCTTCCGCGCCCTCGTCCGTAACCACGCCAAGCTGGCCTATCCCTCGGTCGGGGCATGGCTGGAGGGCGCGGGCCCCATGCCGCCCGCGATGGCCGCCGCCCCGCCCGTCATCGCGGAGCAGATCGCGCTTCAGGACCGGGTCGCAGGGTGGCTGCGCGCACGGCGCGAGGAGGAGGGGGCGCTGGAGCTTCAGACCATCGAGCCCCGCACCGCCTTCCGCGACGGCCAGGTAGCGGACCTGTACGAGGACGACGAGGAGCGCGCCCACGCTCTGATTGAGGACTTTATGATCGCGGCGAACGGCGTGACGACCCGGTTCCTGAACCGAAGCGGCTTCCCGACGTTCCGCCGGGTGGTCGCGACGCCGGAGCGCTGGGACCGCCTCCAGAGATTGGCGCGGGAGTACGGCGAGCGCCTGCCTGCCGAGCCGGACTCCGCAGCGCTGAACGCCTTCCTGGTGCGCCGCCGCAAGGCCGACCCGCTACGCTTCCCCGACCTGTCTCTGACCGTGGTCAAGATGATGGGCGCGGGCGAGTACCGGGCGCAGGGGCCGGGCCGCAGGGGCGAGGGGCACTTCGGCCTGGCGGTGCGCGACTACTCCCACTCCACCGCTCCGAACCGGCGCTACCCGGACCTGATCACTCACCGGTTGGTCAAGGCCGCCCTTGCCGGGCAGGCGCCGCCCTACACGCTGGCGGAGTTGACCGTGCTGGCTGAGCACTGCACCCTCCAGGAGGATATGGCGAAGAAGGTGGAGCGGCAGGTGCGCAAGTCAGCCGCCGCGCTGCTGCTGCGCGACCGCGTGGGCGCAACGTTCGAGGGTCTGGTGACGGGCGCCTCGTCGAAGGGGGTGTGGGTGCGCACGCTGAAGCCGCCCGTGGAGGGGCGCATCATCTCCGGCGAACACGGGCTCGATGTGGGCGACCGTGTTCGCGTCACCCTGAAGCGAGTGGACGTGACGCAGGGCTACATCGACTTCGCCCGAGTGGAGCGAGTAGCGCGCCGGTAAATGGTTGCCGTGGACTAAAGTCCCGGCTTCCGTGATTCAAGCCCGCCTCCGCGGGCTAACGTCAACGGGGGCGGCTACGGATTAACCGTAGCCGCCCCTCGGCTGATGCAGCCCGCGGAGGCGGG
>Ga0065721_10051574_pt1 | contig 14208 bp, 12 predicted proteins | sample Mesricmetagenome_FD_59108 | JGI IMG/M metagenome (GOLD analysis project Ga0065721, IMG submission 59108) | Mesophilic microbial community from rice straw/compost enrichment Sample: eDNA_1 v2 (version 2) | ecosystem: Engineered > Solid waste > Grass > Composting > Bioreactor | place: USA: Davis... | reverse complement strand
TGACATCGATTACGTGTTGAGCATCACCAATCAATTCTTTCCCGGCGCGAAACTGAAACCGACTGATGTCATCAGTTGCTGGGCCGGGTTGCGACCGTTGGTTGCTGATCCTAACGGTAAACCATCCGATATTTCACGCTCGCACGAGATTCGATCGCCGAAGGCCAATTGGTGGGATATCGCCGGCGGCAAACTCACGACCTATCGCCTGATGGCCGAACAGGCCGTTGACCGAATTGTCCGCGAGTTGAATGTCGCAACGCACGTCACACTTCCCTGTCGCACCGCGCAGGAACCGCTATTGCCGCGCGAAGAAATCAATGGCTTCAGCGGCGTGTTGCCTCCGCTGTTCAATCGCCACGCCGTCGAACATTACTGCACCAAAGAATGGGCGATGCATCTCGACGACGTGATGTTGCGCCGCACCAGTTGGCACTACTACCATCGTGACGCCGCCCAGAAAGCTGAACAGGTTGCCGATTGGATGGGCGAGTTATTGAATTGGACGGAGGAACAACGCGCGGAAGAACTCGCGCGCTACCGCGAATTGACGTCGTTGCCAACCGTTGAAGTAAACCAGGCGCAAAGCCTAAGCCATGTTGCGAATTGAAACGCTGAAACGAGCAGAAACAATTGCCTCACGCAATACCCGGTTGGCGCAAACGTTTTTCTCGCACTGTGATTTCTGGCGAGAGCGACATTTTGCGATCCGTTGTGAAATGATTTTCACGAAACGGCTCAGCCTGTTTCTCGCACTGTTTTGCGCGTTGTTGGGTTTTGCTACTTCAGCGATCGCCGCCCAGCGCCCGAATATCATCATCGTGATGGCCGACGATATGGGCTATGGCGATCTCAGTTGCTACGGTCATCCGACGATTCGCACGCCAAATCTGGATCGCATGGCTGCGGAGGGTTTGCACTTCACGGATTTTTACGCCGGCGCAAATCTTTGCACCCCGAGTCGCGCAGCATTGCTGACCGGCCGACATCCCATACGCAGCGGCATGGCGGGCGGGCCGAAACGACACGTGCTTTATCCGAACGCCACGAACGGATTGCCGCACAGCGAAATCACCATCGCTGAAGTGCTCAAGTCCGCCGGTTACGCCACGGCATGTATCGGCAAATGGCATCTCGGCGACAAACCGGAGTTTCTGCCGAACAATCATGGCTTCGATTATTTCTTCGGGCTGCCGTACTCCAACGACATGAATCCGGTGAGTCCACGCGTGCGCCGCGCGGAATCGCTCAGTCTCACGCCCGATTCAAAAAAGTTCGATGTCCCGTTGATGCGGAATCAGGAAATCCTCGAACGTCCGGTGGATCAAACTACTTTGACGCGTCGTTACACCGAGGAGGCCATCCGTTTCATTGAGGAGAATCAATCCCGCCCCTTTTTCATTTACCTGCCGCATACATTTCCGCATGTGCCGCTGTTCGCCTCCAAAGATTTCCGCGGCAAAAGTGCGCGCGGCCTTTATGGCGATACAGTGGAAGAACTGGATTGGAGCACAGGTGAAGTTCTCGCTGCGTTGCGCCGTCTGAATCTCGCGGAAAAAACGCTCGTCATTTTCACGAGCGACAATGGTCCTTGGCTTAACATGAAATGGAACAGCGGCTCAGCGGGTTTACTGCGCGACGGCAAAGCCGGCACATGGGAAGGCGGTCATCGCGTTCCCGCAATCGCCTGGTGGCCCGGCACGATTAAGCCCGGGCGCGTCACCAGCGAAATCGTTTCCGCACTCGACCTCCTGCCAACCTGCGCGCAACTCGCCGGTGCAACGCTTGATAAAGACCGTCCGTTGGATGGCGCCGATCAAACACCGCTGCTGCTCGGCACTGGCCCGAGTTCCCGCGAGGTCGTGCACTATTATTATGGCGACCAACTTTACGCCGTGCGTAAAGGCGCGTTCAAAGCCGAGTTCGTCACTCACGATGGTTACAGTCCTGAACCGCCGGTGAAACACGACCCGCCGTTGTTGTTTCATCTGCCATCCGATCCCTCGGAGAAATACGACGTCGCCACCAATCATCCGGTGGTTCTCGCAGAACTCCAACGCGAAGCCGATCGGCATCGCCGCGAAATAATCCCCGGACCGCCACAATTTTAATCATGTCTGATTCACCTTCTGAAAAAAAACTTAGTCCCGGCCTCGATAATCCAACCGCCCAGCGCTCATCTTTGCTTGGAAAAATCGCGCAGTTTTTCCTGACCGGCCCGGACGCCACGCCACTGACCGATCCAGAGGAAATCAAGCGACGCTATCGCAAGAACCGCGTTTCGGTTTTCCTTTCCATCACGCTCGGCTACGCGATGTATTACGTCGTCCGGCAGGGTTATTCGGTGGTGAAAAAACCGTTGCTCGATTCAGGCGTGTTTGACGCGAAACAACTCGGCGCCATCGGCTCGGTCTTTTTCTTCACCTACATGATTGGCAAGTGCGTGAATGGCTTCCTTGCCGACCGTTTGAACATCAAACGCTTTCTCGCGCTCGGTCTGTTGGGATCAGCAACGATCCTGACCGTGATGGGTTTTTGCTCAAGCTTTTATCTGTTCGCCGTGATGTGGGGATTGTGTGGGTGGTTTCAAACTTTTGGCGCGGCCCCGTGCATTGTATCGCTCAATCAATGGTTCTCTCACAAAGAGCGCGGCACGCTGTATGGCATCTGGTTTTCGGCTCACAACATCGGTACCGGTCTGACCTACATCTTCACCGCGTACCTCGTTGGCGCTTTCGGTTGGCAAATGGGTTTTATCGCTCCTGGCCTGCTCGGAATCACCGCCGCATTTCTGCTTTATCTGTTCATGTATGATCGACCAGAGGTTTACGGCTTGCCGCCAGTAGCGGTCTATTCGGGCGAACAAACCTACGCGGAACACAAAGCGAAAGATAAACCCGTTCTTAAAGCGCAACTCGGCGTCATCCTCCGCCCTGCTGTGTGGATTTTGGGATTGTCCTCAGCAGCGTGTTATATCACTCGTTACGCTTTTGAGTCCTGGGGTGTCGTCTTTCTGACCGAAGCCAAAGGTTACAGCCTCGCGAAAGCCAGCGGCATCATTTCCATTTCACAATTCGCCGGAATCGCCGGCGCGATTACCTGCGGCTGGATTTCAGATCGCTTTTTTAATCACAAACGCAGCGCGCCGTGTCTGTTGTTCGGAATCTTTTTTGTGCTCTCCACCGCCATGTTCGTTTACGTGCCGGCAGGATATCAGTGGAGCGACTATGTCAGCATGGTGGTTTTCGGTTACACGGTTTATGCGCTGGTGACGTATCTCGGCGGCTTGATGGCTGTGGACATCTGCTCACGCAAAGCCACCGGAGCGGCAATGGGCGTCATCGGCCTGTTCAGCTATGCCGGCGCTTCGTTACAGGAAGCCATCGGTGGTTATCTGATCGATTCGCATAAAACTTTGGGTGCAACTGGCGAAATTGTTTACAATTTCACTGCCGTCGGAAATTTCTGGGTCATCGCATCGGCGTTCGCGTTGTTACTGCCGTTGTTGGTCTGGAATGCAAAACCTGAAGATTGAAAATCACCCGAGAATCCAGAGCGATGCTTGACCTGAATTAACCGCGTGATTTAACTGGCTCGCAGCAATATTTTCGCACTCGTGACACCGAAATCCAATCCGGACGAAAAATCGTTCCCGAAATATTTTCAGATCTCGCGCGAAATCATCGCGAAGATTCAGCGTGGCGAACTCGAGCCGGGTTCGCTCGTGCCTTCGGAAAACGAAATCATCGACCAATATCGCGTCAGCAACACCACTGCCCGCAAAGCTCTGCATGAACTGGAAAAAGCCGGTTGGGTGCAACGCATGCGCGGCAAAGGCACGTTTGTTTCGCGTCGCTCCACGGTTGAACGCTCCGTCAGCCGCATTTTCGGTTTCACCAAAAACATGATTGAAGCGGGTCGCAAACCCTCGACCCGTCTGATGGGTTTTCATCTGCGGTATCGCGACCACACCCAGACCATCAACGGCAAGGAATACACATTGCGCGCGCCGTTGTGTGAAATTGAACGACTCCGCCTCGCGGATGGAATTCCGATGATGAAGGAGACGCGCTACATCTCGCTGCAATTGTTTCCTGAGATTCATCGCAAAAACCTCGAATCGTCCCTTTACGACATTTTCGAGAAAGATTACGGCATTCGGCTCACGGAAATTAACCAGATGTTGAGCGCCGTCATTCTCGATGGCGAATTGCTGCAAATCTTCGAAGTCGGAACGGACGTCCCCGCATTCCGCGTCGAAGGTGTGTCGTTCTGCGGCAAGGAATTGATCGCCGAGATGGAAAATTCCGTTTATCGCGGCGACATGTATCGCTTCGCCGTGAAAGCCACCTGATTTTCTCAACCAAAACCAATGATCCACTGACGTACTTATGAATCATCTCCTTCGCCTCGCCTCCGCCGTGTCGTTACTGACCATCGCTGTCGGCTGCTCAACCACCCGCCAAAGTTGCGACAATACTTCTATGTCCACCGCCGAACAATTGATGGCGCTGAAACGCCCGCTCGTCATCGCTCATCGCGGTTACTCACATCTGGCGCCGGAGAACACGCTACCTGCGTTCAAACTTGCTAAAGCGGCCGGCGCGGATCTGATTGAACTCGATTACTACCATACCAAAGACGGCGTGCCGATTGTGATGCATGACGGCACATTGGATCGCACTACCGACGCCACGAACAAATGGGGCGGCACGAAAATTCGTCTGGAAACGAAAACACTGGCTGAACTGAAAACGCTTCAGGCTGGCAATTGGTTCAATCCGCCGTATCCCAATACGCCGTTACCAACGCTCGTCGAAGCGCTCACGGAAATTCAGAACGGCGGCGTCACATTGATCGAACGCAAAACCGGCGACGCGAAAACCTGCGTGGAGTTGTTGCGCGCACGGAATTTGATTAACACGCTTATCGTACAGTCGTTCGACTGGAACTACCTCTCCGACTTTCACAAATTAGCTCCTGAGCAAGTCCTCGGCGCGTTAGGGCCGTCCCGGACGAGAAACGGAAAAATTTTGACGACCGAAGAAAAGAAGCTCAACAAGGAGTGGATTGATGACGCTAAAAAATGCGGCGCGAGAATCGTGGTCTGGAATCGCGAAGTCTCGAAAGAAGCCATCGCTTACGCGCACAAGGTCGGCCTCAAGGTCTGGGTTTACACCATCGACGATCCGGAGGTAGCCGCACAACTACTCGAACTCGGTGTGGACGGAATCATCACCAACAATGTCGCAGTGACCTGGCGCGCGGTTGCTTTACATAGTCACAAATGATTTCAGCAAGTAATCCGCTCACAACCGAAGTTGCGTCCACTTGACTACGTCGCGGGAATAATCCGCTGCAACAACAGCGCGAGAAGAAACCACGCGCCGAAGATTAAAAGCAGGCCGAGATTCAACTGCGCTACCGCGGCTGCGTCCACGAGCACGATGCCTGCAAGCAGGTTTGCCACGGTGCGACCGATGTTCCGCTCTGCACTGAACAGAAAGTTTCGCACGCAGCGAATTAGCCAGACGGTCAGCAATCCAAAAGCAAACCAAGCCATGACGCTGCGCATCGGATTCACCAGCAACGGCGCTATCAGCGGAGCGATGAGGAAAAGCAACGCTTCCACCGGAACTTTTCCAGGATTACTTTCCTTTCGCGCCAACATACTCAAACCGACGATGTAAGCTGCCAGTGCGAGACCGTGCCAGATGACCGCGCCGCCAAGCGCATGCATCGCCGCCGCTCCCGCCACCAGATAAAGAAGAAAACGACAGCTCGCCATAATCCACGGCGCTGCTTCCGTGCGTTTATGAACCAGATCGTAAACGATGATTGCCCCCACGAGCAGCAATGCGAGTAGCGCCGTTGCCCCTCCCAATAAAAACAACAGCAACCACCCGAAAAACAGCATCAGTCCCCCGCCCCACCAGACATCACGTTCGCTGATTTTTCCGGATGGAATCGGTCGTTCCCGACGAAATTCGCAATCGAATTCAACGTCGAACGCGTCGTTCAAAAACATGCCACCGACGTAAAGCAGCGTCGCCCCGCTACAAAGCAACAAAAACGCAGGAAGACTTCCTCCGCCATTCAACAGCCATGCCGCGAGACAGTTCGACCACACGGTCGGCAGATTCGAGATGCGACCGAGAATCAACAGCGTTTCAATCCGCGGCGACGGCGCCCTCATTTCAGGTTGTGCTCGGCCAGTCGTTGCAACGTCCATTCGTATTCCCCGACGAGTTGCTCCACCACATCGCGACTACGCCATGGTTCCGGCAACACCGCCCACGTATAGGTTTCCATTTCCAGATGCGAACAAAGCTGCGGCTGCGATTCCAACAATTTCAACAATCCGAGCACGTGATCTGAAGTCGTGTCAAGCCCATCACCCGGTTGCCAATGCAACGGCACATGAAAATGCACGCGCCACTCGCTTTCTTTCAATTTTCCCGGCGACACCTGTTGCATTGCTTCCGGCAAATCACGAAAACGCTGGAGCGTTCCATCCGGTGAACGAGCAATCACCTGATGCAGATAAACACCCTCCACAAACGCCTTCAATTGCTCGCGATTCGCTTCAGTCGGGAGCAATCGCAGCGCATTGCTCAAATGAATCTTGCTCAGCCGAATGCCCGTCTCCTGAAATTTTCGCACCGCGTCAGCCGGTTCTTCGAACTCAATCGCAAAATGACACGCGTCGTAATTCACCCCGAGATGCGCTTCCAATCGCGCTTCGTCCGGATGTTCATCGTGCATCTGCTCAAAAAAACGCAACGTCTCCGTCACGTTTTCAAACCAACCGAACGGCTCGGGTTCGACTCCGAGATGCAACTGCCGATTTGTCCGCTCGCTCAACGTCGCGATGTGTTCAATGCAACGCCAGAAATTATCGCGCATCGCCCGTTCGTGTTCCGACGTCGTAATGAAATCTTTGAACGATCCCGGCGAAGTGCTCACGCTACCTTCGACACCTGCGGGCACGAGTTGCGCCAGTAAATCAAACAGCCGCTTCGTGTATTCAAGCCGTCGCGGATCGGTCCAATCGGGCCGATACACATTCTCCTTCACGCGTGTGCCATGGAATTGACCGAATGGAAATCCGTTAATCGTGAAAACGTAGCAGTCGTTCGCTTCAAGCCAGCGTTGGAAATTCAGCAATGTGGCGGCGTCGGAAAGTTCGCGTGAGGCCAGATCGCTCACGCGCAGGCCGATGGCATACTGTCCCTTGGGTTGCACGCGTTCTTTCACCCGCAGGGTGTGATGTTCGAGCGCCGCAAAAGTTTCCGCCCACGTTTCCGCCCGATGAACGTTCGTGCAGTAGGCGAGTTGCAGTCCGTGTTTCAGATGCATGAACTTATCCTCTCATTCGTGCCACAATCTCGGCCGCGCCTGCGTTTCGTCCGGTTGAACATCATCCATCGCACGTCAATCAGCTTCCAACACTTTGAAGTTCGGACATTGGCTGAGGAAACGTTTGGGATTCTGATAAATCAATCGATCAATCGCCGTCGCGCTATGTCCGCGTTTGCGTAATTCCAACGCCGCATGCGGAATCGCCAGCGGCACACTCACGCCCCAATCACACGCGCTGTTCATCCAGAGCCGCTCGCCGCCGTATTGTTCAATCATATCCACCGCACGCGCCGCCGTGCATTTCGTTTCCGGATAAAGGGTCATCCCCCCCCAGAATCCGCCGTCGAGCACCAGCTTCACCGTGTGCTCTTCCACGTGATCAATCAGACAACGTTCCGGCTTGATACGCGAATCCGCCTTCAGCACATCGAGAATGAGCCGCGTGCCTTTCAACTTATCTTCCAGATGCGGCGTGTGAACGAGGATGAGTTGATTATGCCGCGCCGCAAGGTCCACGTGCATTTCGAGTACCTTCAACTCATTTCGCGAATTCTTGTTTAACCCGATTTCACCGATGCCGAGCACATTTTTCCGATCGAGAAATTTCGGAATCATTGCAATCACTTCGCTCGCGAGTGATACATCCTCGGATTCCTTCGGATTGATGCAAAGCCAGCAGTAATGCGGCAGACCGAACTTCGCTGCCCGACGCGGTTCGTGTTCGGTCAACTGACAGAAATAATCGTAAAATCCGGCAGGCGAGCTGCGATCAAATCCCGCCCAGAACGCCGGTTCACACACCGCCGCGCAACCGGCGACCACCATCGCCTGGTAATCGTCCGTAACGCGACTCACCATGTGAGCATGTGGTTCGATGTAACGCATGAGTTGATAATTGCTTTTAGTTGATGACTGATAGCAGCGTCAGTTTCCGATCAATAACGTGCGAAGTTCCCTCAACCCGCTTTCCCCGGCCACGCTCCACATGCCGCTTTAGTCGTCGCCGCTGGAATCGGTTCGGAAGTCGGATCACTGAGCGCCGTCAGAACACGTTCTGCGCGAGAAGGCGCATTGCTCTGTAGTTCTCGCAACGCTTCCTGAAACGCCGTCAGTCGAAAATCTGCCGGGCCGTCCGCGCGATCAAGTCGATCCAGGAACGCTGCGACATCAATTAATTTGGAGCGCGCTTCGAGGTAGTAAAGGTCGAGCAATTGCTGGCGGTTCATAATTTCCTCGCCCACAGCATGGCCCTTCCGCCGCAGCCGCACAATTTTTATTCCGCTTCGCCCGACTCGCTATTGCACTGTCAGCAGAAACTTCATCAAGTCGTGCTGCTGTTGCTCAGTTAATCCACTCATGAGCCCGTCCGGCATCAGTGAAATGGCCGACGCTTCAAGCTGCACAACTTTTTCTTTGGGAATGCGCAGGTTCTTGCCGGTCGCCTGACCGACAATCACCTCTTCCGCATCGTTCTTGAGCAAAACGCCGGCGACCATTTCGCCGTCGCTCAACTGCACATTATAGGAAAGATGCTCCGGATTAATTGCTGCACTCGGTTCGACAATGTCCTTCCACACCGACGCGTAATCGCGATAAATGAGATTCGATAAATCCGCCCCAATCGTGCCGCCTTCGCCACGGATTTTGTGACATTTGTAACACGCAGCCTGGTCGCCAAAGAAAATCTCTTTCCCGCGCTGCCAACTCGCACTCTCAATCTCCGGCGGATGACTCGCTTTAATCGCGACGAGATACGGCTGCGCCCATGGCAACAAAATCCGTCGCAACGGTAACGGTCGTAGCTGCGGATCTTCCGCCGTAAACCAACCGACCTCCAATTGCGGCTCGCCTGAACCCGTTTCCAGCGAAATCTCCAACGGCAACCACTCATTCGCGCGTGGTTGCACTTGCACCCGCGCTTCGGTTTTCCCGCTCTGCAACGATTTTCCACCTGAAACTTTAATCGCGCGATTCGCCCGGAACACCAACGTCACCGTTTCATCCGGATACGTGAAATCCAGCGTGGAATCCGGCTGCGTGGCCGCGCGTAACATCTGCCACAAATCCAGTTTCGTTCGCAGCGTCAACGTGCCGCGTTGTTTGAGTCGGGCGAAAAACGTTTCATATTCGCGACTCCCCACCGTCAAACCACGCGCCGCCGTCAAATCCAGATGCGGCAACCAACCGCTCCAGCTTTCCGTCCCGCGTGCCGCCTTCCATTCTGCTTCCACGCCACTCAAATCCGTTTGCACTTCGATCGCGTCACGCACTCCCGCCAGCGCTCCTGGCAATTTAAGCGCGTAATTCACCGCTTCCGTTCGTGGCGCGGTCTGCAAAATGATTTCATGACGATTGCTCGTCACCTGCGCCGCGATTACCGGCAACTCGTAACGCGGCATCGTCCGCTGATTCTTCACCGCTTGATAACCCGGACGCAAAACCTCGAATTCTTCTCCCGCCGTCACGTATTTGCCCATCGTCACCGTCGCACCGGCGGCAATCGCCGCCGCATCCATCGAAGCAACGGCGCGATCAAACACCACACGCAATTCCGTCGGACTCGCTGCATACGCGAAAACCGGTTGCGGCGTGGCGTTCGTTGCAAGCGAGATACGAAACAACCTTCCCTTTCCTTGCGGTCCAGTCCCCCAATCCGGATCGCCCGTGTGACAGGCCACAACCAATTCGCCGTCCGGCGTCGGCACAGCATCAATCGTCAACATACTTAAACACGCGATAAGATGATTCTGCGCCACGTAACCCGCCGCGGTTTTCACCGGTTTCGTGCGCCAGATTTTGCCGCGTGATTGACCCGCAATAATCGCGTCGCCTCGCCACCATTCCGGACCGAAAATTCTTTTGCCCTCGTTGAAATGAATCCCGCATGTGGATTGATGCTGCGGGCCGTAATCAAACGTGCTCGGCTCATCAATCACGTCTGGCAAATACCTGGGATGTCGCGGCGGAAACCCGTAATGTCGTCCCGGCTGAATGTGCAGCAACTCATCGAAAGGATTTCCGTTCGGCAACCAGGTCGCGCCTTCCTGATCCGTCGCAAATAAATCTCCCGCCGCATTGAACGCCAGGCCCACCGTGAAACGCACTCCGGTGCAAATCACTTTGCGCTTTCCGCCCGGTAACAACTTCAACACCGTGCCGCGTTCGCTGTGAATGTTGTACTCCGACTTACCGGTTTTCTCGTTCACTCGATACGCCTGATTCCACGCATCGCAACCCAGACCAACATAAACATTCCCCGCGCTATCCACCGCGAGTCCCACCGCATCCAGATTTGATCCCGCTGCTGACGTCGGCGGCACCCAACCGGACGCGACCGTCTCTATCTCACTCGTCCCATCGCCTTTGTCCCGCAACCGAATCACGCGTCCCTGCGACGCGATATAAAGTCCGCCCGGTCCCCACGCCATTCCGATACTCGGCAAAATCTCATTGCGGTCATTACGATAAAAATGCGTCGCCGCATCCTCCAAGCCATCACCATCCGTGTCACGCAACTGCAATACATTCCCGTCGTAACACAACGCAAAAAGCCGACCATCCGGAGCGAACACGAGATTGTTCACATTGTTCACCTGCACCGGCAACTCGCGCACAACAAAGTCTGGAACGAGCATCTGCACCGGCGGCGGATTGGAAACCAACCCCAGCGGTTTTTCTATGCGCCCCAAAACTTCTCCGCTCCCCGGATTCATCCCGATGAGCAGAACTGCGAATCCCAGAATTGATTTCATGCGTATCGTTATTGGCCGCGAGTCTATCGCCCGCAGAAAATCGCGTCTATTTCTGTTCCCCTGCTGTTCGACAAAACTGCGTCATCAATTCTTATGACACCACCGGACCAAATATGAAAATAATCCCAACTCTTCTACCGCAACTCAGAGAAGAAAAAAGAATACGTTTTCTGAAGACCGCTCCGCCCGATAAGAAAATTTCCCACGATACGACATCGAAAAAAGAAAAAGGCCCGGCTCAGAGACGAACCGGGCCTTTGTTCCCCAACACCAACTCCTCGGCTCAAGGCGAAGTATCGGTTGGGAATCAGCGTTCCTGAACCAGGATATTCCCAGTGGCAATTTTCCACCCGTCAGCCGATAAAGTTCCGAAATGGAACCACAACTGATGGAAACGGAAACCGCTTCAACTCAGGTCGCTTTGTCGGCGACCGGAGAAGGCCCGGTCTATTGGTTTCGGCTCGAAGATGATTCCGCTCGGGCAATTCCATCTCATCGCACCAAGTGGATTGTTCATCACGACGTGAAGGAAATTAAACTACTGCGGCTGTTTTTCCCGTAACACTGCAGTCCCCACCGCTGGAAGAATCTAAATCTTGTTCAAAGCAAATCAGCCCATCGAATCAGAAATAAATTCACCGCATTCAACCGATTGAACATTGCTTAAAAACGATGTCCTCAACGTTCTCAGAAACAATGCCTCAACCAGACCGCCATTCCCAAAATGAGCCGATTCCCGGTCTCGTTTATTGGGTTCGCGGCGATGGATTCCGTACCCGCGCCATTTACACGACCAGCGGCAAATGGCTGCTGCCTCACAACGGAAAAGAAGTCGAAGGCGTCATATCGTTCTGCCCGCCGACTTCGTAATAAGCAGCGGCATCTTTAGCCAGCTGCAAAAAAAGCGCGAATTAAGATCGCAACGGTGTATGTAAGGTGAGTTCACTGCACCGAATCTTCGCGCCTTGCGAAAATTTTTCCACGCTTCTGAATTTTTCCGCATTCTGACCGGGTGCGGAAACTTTGATGCGTTCAACGCGCAGTGAACCGCATCACTGCATGCTCGACAACGCACTCCCGCTCTTTTACATCACTCGCCATGACGACTGCTGTTCAGTTTCTTACGCTCGCCGAAATGGAAGCCGGTTTGGAAACCATTCGTCAGTCGCCTAAAGATGTCGGCGTGTTGAAGATGATCTGCCGTCGTCCTAAAACCGAAGAGCGCGAAGTCCTGGCGGAAGGACAACTTGATCCCGCGCATGGCCTTGTCGGCGATAACTGGAAAACGCGTGGCAGTCGCAGCACTCCGGACGGCTCAGCCAATCCCGAAATGCAACTCAATCTCATGAACGCTCGCGTCATTGAGTTGTTGGCGCAGGACAAATCGCGCTGGCAATTGGCCGGTGACCAGTTGTTTGTGGATTTTGATTTGAGCGAGACAAACATCCCGCCCGGCACGCGGCTCGCGATTGGTTCAGCCGTAATCGAAATCACCGCACCGCCGCATCTGGGTTGCAAAAAATTCGCTGCTCGCTTCGGTCCGGATGCCGTGAAGTTCGTTAACTCACCCGAAGGCAAAGCGCTTCATCTGCGCGGTGTGAATGCGAAGGTGATAACCGCCAGCCAGATTCGAGTCGGCGATCTGGTTCAAAAGCTCGCTCCATCACGGGAATGAAGCTTGCAAAGCCAGATACTCAAACCACTGTTTTGATTGGCAGTGTCATTTGGGGCATGTATTGGCTCACTCATTGGCGCACACAATCCTTTGGTTTCTCTCTGCCAGGAACTTTCGGTTTGATCTTACTTGCGAGCCTTTTCGTTCTTCCGATTACAATTTTAGGCGTACTCGGACTGCCACGGCACAAAACACTTTTGCGATTCTCCGTCGCACTGATCGCAATGATTGGATTCGCTGAGGCCTTTGCAGGGATCCAGGAGGTTCTGGTTGTGAAAGAATTCGGCGAGAATCCAAATGAATGGACAATAATCGCCCGCTGGCCTCCATTTGGGGATCACCAAATTACGTACTCGCCCGGCTACGGTTGGATTGGTGGAGACTAATTCATCACGCCCCCACCTTCTTCTTCACTTCCTTCAACTGCTGAAACTCCGGTTTTGCGGAATAATATTTATCGAGCGGATAGCAACCGGAAATCATTCCGTTCCGCGGCGCCGTCGTGCAATCGCTGAACGTGCGACAAATCTGCTTCGGCGTAATGCTCCCCTTCTCCACCGCTTCAGCAAGAATGTTCGGATAACTCAACACCATGCGCCCGAGACCGACCATATCCGTCCAGCCATTGCGCACGACGTATTGTGCCACGTGGGGGAGATACTCCTGCAGATAACTATAGGCCGTCCCGACAACAACCGGTAGCCGCCGCGGTAACGAGGCGGACTCTCCTTCACGCGATTTATCCGCCTCCTCACGTCGGCGGCTACAAAAGTCCTTCACCTGTCGCACCACATTGATCTGCCGTGCGACATCAATCAAAGGATCATGCGCCGGTTGATACCCATCGCTCGGCGGATATGCAGCGGGACGTTGAATATGCGGATTGTAGTAAGGCGAGCCCGCGCTCAGGTTCAGAATCTTCACCCCGAGTTGCGCGCACAATTCCACGAATTGCAATGTCTCGGTCAAATCGTATTCAACCGGATTATTGACGTTCACGCCGAACGCATAGCGATACGGCAGACAATGCGAGAAATCCTCTGGAATACCCGGCCCGAGCTTGCCCGGTTGCGACAGTGCCGGATCAGGTTTGAACGGCACAAAATCAAACGCGCTCAGTCGCACGCCCAAATCGATCTTGTTCCCGCTCGCGCGAATACCCGCCACAATCTCGCGCAAAATGCGCGTGCGATTTTCAAAACTACCGCCGAATTTGCCGGGCCGCGTGTGCGCGCCAAGAAACTCATGTAGCAGATACCCGTGACAATGCTTGATGTCCACGAAGTCCGCGCCCACATCCCACGCAATCTTCGCCGCGCGAATGTAACATTGAATCAACTCCTCTATCTCCGCATCGGTGAACACCTGCGCATCACTCGTCACGTTGAATTTGCGATCCAGAATCGGATGCCGAAACGC